>Ga0256847_1000486_pt1 | contig 25187 bp, 17 predicted proteins | sample TeddybearmetaG_FD_189099 | JGI IMG/M metagenome (GOLD analysis project Ga0256847, IMG submission 189099) | Hydrothermal vent microbial communities from East Pacific Rise, Pacific Ocean - Teddybear | ecosystem: Environmental > Aquatic > Marine > Hydrothermal vents | place: Pacific Ocean: East... | reverse complement strand
AGTTTAATAATCAATGAAATATACATATACTAATTTTATAACATGACATCAATATTTCTGTTTCATACCTTTTTAGACTAGACTCCTTGATAAAAAACAGAAGCAAAAAAATCAAGACTGGCTAATACCCACCCTGCTATGCTGCTCCCGCATCCCACATACCCAGTCATGGCTATGCTTCCTTTTAATTAGTTTAAACCCTAGAATTTTAAATATAAAAACAGACTTTTACTCTAAAATTTATAACCAAATAAAAGTTACCGAACTATTGATAGATGAAAGTGTTTTAAAATTAATCGTTCTAAATCTTCAATATTTTATCAAAACTAAAAATATGGTCCTTGTTAAAGTATTCAATAAAGTACAATCCAGTTTGTAGATCTGAAACATCAATCCTTTGATTTATTGATTCAGATTGTAGAATTAAAATTCCATTAATATCAATTATTCTAAATGTTATTTCATCATCTGAATCAAAAAATAAATCTGCTCTGGCAGGATTTGGATAAAAATTGATATTCAAGAAGGTGATGTTGTTAGTACTGTTGACATCACATGCATCTCCAATGCCATCCATATCTGAATCCAGTTGGTCCTCATTCTCAATGAAAGGGCAATTATCGTCGACATCTAAAATCCCATCATTATCATCATCTGTATCACATACATCTCCAATGCCATCCTCATCATTGTCGAGTTGATCTTCATTTGCAACACCTGGGCAATTATCTTCTGCATTACAAACATTATCATTATCACTATCTTGAAATTCGCCTATACAGATACAATCAATAGATACACTATCCGCTACCGTACATATATCACCATCATCACAAGGGTCGCCAACAAACAGTTCTAGTTCTACACAATAATCAGGATCTGATTCACCCACACATTCACAATTCTCATTGATTTGGTCGTTCATCGTATTCTCATCTAAATCATCGCAAAGCGTTCCAGGTTCTAGTCCATCCTCACATACATCCTCAGCATCACAAGTACCATCTTCATCCGAATCTTGAAATTCACCAATACAATTGCAATCCATATCTATTACATCATTTATGGTACATGTATCATTATCATTACAATTATCCCCTATATATGCTTCAAGATCGACACAAAATGTGCTATCCACTATTCCTTCACAAATACAGCCTAAATTGATTTGATCATTTTGTGTTTCATTATTATTATCATCGCAAAGTGTGCCAGGTTCAGGACCATCAGGGCAGAGATCATCTGCATCACAGGTACCATCTTCATCTGAGTCAATAAACGTCCCGATACATTCGCATTCATCAGTCACAGTATCATCTACAGTACAGACATCTCCATCATCACATGCATCACCAATATTAAGATCGAGCCCTGGACAAAAAAGTGAATCCGTAGTACCTTCACATATACAATCTGGTGTAATCTGATCATTGAACGTGGTATCATCTTCATCATCACAGTTGGAGCCTGGCTCAGGGCCATCCTCACAGATGTCATCAGCATCACAAACCCCATCTTCGTCACTATCCTGAAATATTCCTATGCAAATACAATCTTCATTTATGACATCATCTATCGTGCAAGCATCCTCATCGTCACAAGCAGTACCAGGTTCTGGCCCTCCATCACAAACATCCTCAGCATCACAGGTGCCATCAAAATCACTGTCCTGAAATTCACCTATACACAAACAATCTTCATTAATCACATCATCAATCGTGCATTCATTTTCATCGTCACATGCAGTACCCAGTTCAGGGCCTCCTTCGCAAATATCCTCAGCATCACATGTTCCGTCCATATCAATATCTTGAAACTCACCAATACATAGGCAATCTTCATTAATCATATCATTTATAGTACATATATCTTCATCATCACATGGAGTGCCAGGTTCAGGTCCATCTTCACAGATATCATCTGCATCACATACTCCATCCTCATCACTGTCTTGAAATACGCCTACGCAATTACAATCTTCATCGATCATATCATCAATTGTACATGCATCTTCATCATCACATGAGGTACCAGGCTCAGGTCCACCTTCACAAACATCCTCAGCATCACAAGTTCCATCCTCATCGCTGTCTTGAAATATTCCTATGCAATTGCAATCTTCATCGATCGTATCGTCAATTGTACATGCATCCTCATCATCGCATGAAGTTCCTGGCTCTGGTCCTCCATCACAAACATCTTCTGCATCACAAGTGCCATCACTGTCGCTGTCTTGAAATGTTCCTACACAATTGCAATCTTCGTCGATAGTATCATTTATCGTACATATGTCTTCGTCGTCGCAGGGGTCGTCAACATTTTCGCCATTAGGACAATCTACATCAGATGTAACCCATTTGATACTAAAATCAATGAGACTACCAATAGGGCTCGTAGAACCAATTGCAATTAAATAAGTTGATCCCGCAATAACTGAAATTTGAGTTTGTCCTGTTTCATTCAAATCATTAAACAGTCCTTCATAACAAGTAGTACCAGCTAAAAAAGTCTGGTTATCACAATCAACAGGGTTTCCTGGGAATACAGCAATGAACGGATTAGAACCTCCATTCAAAATAATCTGCAAATCTAAAAATAAGGCAGTTGCAGGAGCGGTAGCTTCAAACCACACAACTGGAAAATCATCAAATCCACAATTTGTTGGATCTAAAAAGATATCTTCAGGGCATGCACCTATTGTATTAGCCGTTGTTGTTATCCACTCATTTTCTAAAGGTCCCGCAAATGAGGCTACATCTGGTGCGTCGCAATTATCGTTGGGTTGTTCAAGAATTTGAGGTTCGATTAAAATAGTAAATTCACCTTCATTATCTCCACTTGTTGAAACCCTGATTGCATATGACCCAGGTCCTACACATTCAAACTCCTCATTTAAAACAGCCGAACTGGTGCAAATTTCATCTACTAAAGTTTCTCCATTCACAATGCATGAACCAATGGAATCCTGTTCGAAAACTACAATATTTACATCTCCTGTAAATCCAGGAGGACCAGCACCTGCTGTAATGGTAAGGTAAAATCCTTTGTCAGTTGCTGGAACTTCATAAGTATACCAAACTGTATTTTCCTCATCCACATCTACACATGCTGCACTATTGTATTCTCCTACGAAGGATTGAGTTGCACAACCTGTTGTACCATCCATTGCCACATTCGCTACAAGCGCAATTGCATCTTCACATTCATCATTTATAGGAGGAACTATCCACTTAATACCAAAATCTATCATTGCGCCACCGGGATCAGTGACTCCAATTGCAATTAAATAATCTTCACTTCCGGTAACCTGTATCACATCCTCTCCTAATGAGGCCAAATCAGTAAAAAGTCCTTCAAAACAAGTTGTACCAGGTACAAAACTTTGAATATCACAATCTACGGGATTGCCAGGAAATACTGCCATAAAAGGATTTGAACCCCCACCTGAATTTATTTGTAAATCCAAGGATGTAGCATTATCTGGAGCAGTAATTTCGTACCAAACTACTGGTCCTGTACTTAATCCACATCCACTAGGATCTAGAAATTCATCTTCTGGACAAGCTTCCGAAGTATTAGCTATAGCAAAAATCCATTCACATTCTAATCCTAGATTTAATGATAAATCGGGAGTGTCGCAATAATCATTGTCCTGAACCAGATCATACGTCTCAATAGCTATGATAAAATTACCAGCATTCGCTTCACTTGATGACAATCTTATGGTATAAAAACCAGGGCCAATACATTCAAAATCGGGTAAGTAATTTGCTGCATTTGTACAAACTTCTCCTACAGCTTCTCCAAAAACACAACCAAAATCATCAAACACAACTATATTAATGTCACCCATCAATGGGTCAGGTGACAAAGGATCTAAACTTAGTCCAAATCCTTTCCTGAAGTCAGGTACTTCGCACGTAAACCAAACCGTATTGGTTTCATCATTATCAGTACATTCATCACTATTGTACGAAGGGTTCTCCTGAGTAGCGCCAATGGTTGTCGATTCCGAAATACCCGCAGTTCCTAAATCTATTGCATTTTCACAATCATCGTTGGATGGAGGAGCTGCTATTTGGAATTCAAAAGAATAGGTCTCAGATGTTGCTCCAGCAAAAGGTATAAAGTAAGCAGTATTAGGTGCGATTGTAAAAGGACCATGAGGTCCCGCTCCATTGAGACATGATGCTCCATCTAATAAAGTAACAACATCACAATTATCGATAGTTTCAAGAATAGTTAAATATCCATCTCCCGATATGTTTTGAATATATAATTCTAAGGGTTCAATATTTGGCGCGTTAAAAAAATACCAGACTGTAGGATCGACATCAAAACTGCATCCTCCATTTATAATGAAATCTTCAGGACAAGCACTTGCAAGATTCACATCAACCAAGGACCATTCATTATTATTAGTTGGCGTAATGTCCAAATTATTATAGCATTCATCATTATTATCCACAGGTGACTCTGTATTTTCAGAATTCGCAATAATAAAATCTCCCTCATTTCCTTCTGCACTGCCCAAAACTATAATTACAGTCTCACCAGCTTCTATACAACAAATTTCTTGAACACCAGCATCCAAAATACTGCAATAATCGGCAGCACTCGTTCCTGGAAAAACCGTACTACTAGAACAATCATCACTTAAAACCAACATAGAAATATCTGTTGCTTCATTTCCAAGGCCATTAATTGTATAAATATCAATTTGAAGATCAACATTAGAGCCAGTTAAATTTGTGTATTGATAAAATACTTGATGATCTTCTGTAGTAGTCATATCACAGAAATTCCATTCGCCGTCAGCACAATGCGTAGTACCAAAATCTACAGTTAATATACTCGGTATATCAACAGTACACTCATCATTTGATGGTGTAGCTTGTGAAATATTAAAAGTGATATCTCCTTCATTCCCCTGATCCACCGCAAAGACAAAAATATAAGTAGTAGAACTTGTCAATTCATTGCAATCCACATTAGTTGCAGTAAAAGATAGTTCACCTAGGTAAATTTCAGATAAAAAATCAACAGGACAAGATGCTTTAAACCCAATACTAACTGGACCTCCTATTTCATTGGCACCATCAGATGTAAATGAAAAATCATATTTCATGTTACTATTGACCGTAAAGGCCCAATATGCAGTACTTACATTATCACTCAGCCCGGATGGCAAATAATCTGAATCCATCGTCCATGCGGGATCTATACTTATGGTTTGATTAGTTTGGAATGTGGTTATGGCGAAAGGATTCATTTGGGCATCTTGACATTCTTCGTATGCTTGAGAGTATGCACTCATTGAAATTATTAAAAGAAAAATAATGATTAAGATTTGAGTTGGTTTATTCATATTATGAACTTGTGAAAAATTGGAATAATGATGTAATACCATCAAATATAATCAATCTTAACAAATTGAATAATCAATAATTAGAAGACGAGTGTCTCACACATTACACAAAAAAGTAAATCAAAATTATTTGTATAGTTCTTAACATTGTCATTCTGACCGCAATGGTAATGTCATCCCGACCGAAGTGGAGGGAGATAATGCTATTATTGTACTAATTTCGACCGAAGTGGAGAAATCTAGATCTTGATGTATCAAAATGGTGGATTTCTCCACTTCGGTCGAAATTAAAGTAAAGGCATACTCCTTGATTCTTCGACTTCGATGAATCTTCGCTCAGAATGACAAGGAGCGCTCGACTGCGTAAAAACTTTGTTCAAAATGACAAGGAGCATATTTACTTTAGAATATGAAATTTGTGATGCACAATTAATTGTCCTTTATCCTTGAAATTGATGCAGTCTTGAACTCAAAAAGTGCCAATGCAATTACAATAACAAGTTCCCCTGCAAAATAGAGGATTCCCAAAGTAGTGATAATTTGAAAATAATATATGACTAACCCAACAGTAAGAAAGCAATGTAGAATATTAGCAGTTGCGATGATTTTCATAAAGAACTGTCAATTCTTCACTTGTATATGATAACAAGAAAATGAATAAACAGCATAAACTCCAGCAAGAAAGCCTAAAAAATGAAGTTCTCTTTGAGGCATTCCAAATGCACTTTCGAAATTAACCAGAACCACCATGTATAGAAAAGCGGATAATAAGGCCCCATATCCATCAATCAGAAACAACCTCGTGGGTTCCTGAATAATTCTACTTATAAATTTTTGAAAAAACATAGCCCAATCTAATGTGAAACTGAGTCAACATCTAACTTCGATTCCTTTGCGCAACCCTAGCGCACTTTGCGGTTAAAAAAGGTCCACTAATGCCGAACTAACATCCCATCATCGTTCCCACCACAAACTCAAATTCCTGCTTTACCTTAACACCGTCCGATCTTTCCGCTGGCTTCCACCTTGGCATATTTGCTATGGTCTCAAGCAATAATTGATCTATTTCTTTATCTTCTGAAGTCTTTAATATTCGAGCCATGGTCGTCTTCCCCTCCTCATCAACAATAAATTTCACCTTTGCCATTTCAAATTTATTGTGACTAGAAGCATTGATTTTATCTACTGCATTTTGCTTCAAATAATCTTTCATCTCATCATACCCTCCCTGATAAACTGCTTCTTTATCAGGCACCAATGACACAGTAAAATTCATTGTTTTAATATCAACAGTGCCTGTAATAGAATTTTTGCTATTGTATTTCACTTCAATATCAATGCTCGTACCAAAATCCGCTTCCTGAAGAATATTTTTTTGTTCTGAATTAAACACATCATTTTCACCTTTAGCATTTAAAAGCTTTCCTTTACATGTTGCTTTAATCTCAGAAGAGATATAATCACTTTCTTTGATCCACGAAGAAGGATAATCAGGATTAATATCAGTCATAGTCAAAGCTTCATCGAGCTTTTCCTCTTGTATGGCTTTGCCATTAGTACCAAAAATATTATATCCCATCTCTTGAGAATAACCCGTAATACTAAAAAGAGCTAAAATCAATATAATCGTAGTATACTTCATTTTACATGTTTTCACGAATTTAGCAAGAAACCATAACTGATGCAAGTAATTCAGAACAATACACCTCATCCAACTCATCCATCCCTACAATTTTACAAATATTTACACTCTTTACTATTTTTTGCTGCTCTATTTTCATTAACCACTATGGACACCAAGGCAGCACAAAGAAAAACACGAAGCTAGTGGTTCAAATCATAAATACTTGACAGCTTAAATGGCCACTTTTTCCTTGATTCTTCGTCTTTCGTCAGTCAGGTAGCTACGGCTATCTTCCTTTCTCAATCCTTGACTAAACAAAAAATAGACTCATTTTAACTATCAATAACTTATGGCTTGAGCCACTAGATGTTGACAATCTTTTCAAATTTAAAATCGGGATTTGTATAATTAACTATGCCATAATAAAACACGATAGGCGTAAAAAACTGTATGGATCGTAAGACAATGATGGTAGACGAACCCATCAATCCAGCATTAGTAAATACAAAGATTTCTTCCAACCAATAAGTCGACCATATAAAAAGAAATATTCCAAATCCTAGATTCGCTTTCTTATTTACTCTAAGCGTATTAGTAATCATGAGGAAAGAAAGTAGAAGAAGAGAACCATAAATGATGATTATAAGAAATGAATTGACACCCTCAATGTAAGCATCTATCATATATAGTTATTTATATGAATTCTCGAACTCCTTTTTTTCCAACATAGTTCTCTTTACGCTTCATTGCGAATAATTGACAAAGCTCCAGATGGACATTTTCCAACTTGTTCAATAATTGCTTCTTTCGTTGCATTTTCAGGTTGAATCCAAGGTTTTTCATTAGGTTTGAATACACTAGACAACTGTCTTGCGCAATTTCCAGCGTGGATACATTTTTCAGGGTTCCACCCTATAGCTATATCATCTTTTTTGTAAGTCTTCATATATCAAAAGCTTTGAAATGATTAATTAACAATAAAGCTAACAAAAGAGAATTCCTATTCTAAATTTCTATGAAATTTTCGAGTGTCAATATTGAATACATATAAATTGGATGTTACTCTATTTGTCAAAAGATATGTAAATCTCATGATACAAATTAGGTGACGTTCAAAGAAACAATAAATTGGAAAGAGCATCAATACAAATAAGTTTATGTCACAAATCTAGAATTTCGTAGTTATAGATAGCCTGTAAGGTTATCACAATAAAGCTACAAGTAAGTTGACATATGTAATCCGTAACCTGTATGGTTACAATAATATTTCTGCAAATTCATTAAACAAAAATATCATAGATCAATAAAATTTAATCAAATGGGACAATCACTATCAGCAATTTACATACACGCCATTTTTGGAACTAAAAATAATTCCTCTTTCATTGACATCTCAATAGAGAAACATTTACATTCATATATGGCTGGCATATTGAAAAACTTAAACAGCCCTGCAATTAAAATTAACTCAGTGCCAGACCATATTCATATATTGTTTAGAATGTCTAAGAGCCACAGTATTTCTCAAATAATGCACGTGATTAAGAGAGATTCGTCAAAATGGATGAAGACGCAGGGTTATAGGGGTTTCAGATGGCAAATAGGTTATGCAACTTATTCAGTTAGCCAATCCAAGCTTGAAACTGTGAGTGAATATATTGTCAACCAAAAAATGCATCACAAAAAAATGTCATTTTTGGAAGAAGTTGAATCTTTTATGGACAAGTATAATGTAGATCAATATTCGCGGATTTTTTCTGGACATAAAATCTCCAGTTATTTATGGTAGCCATACAGGCTACTTGAATTTCTATTCAATTATACTTGGGGAGAAAACCCCAAGCTATAATTTAATTGCGCTACAGGCAATAAGAAACTAGGCTTTCAAAGAAATGATCTCATATTATTTAACAACCTCACCTAGCGAACTTTGCGCATCCTTAGCGAACATTGCGGTTAAAGAATACGCCCTAAATGGAATACATATACTCAAGAAGAGGCAAGCAATAACATTAAAAGAAAGACATAAACGATACTACCCAATCTAAAAATTATTCCAAATATTTTAAGGCTATATAGATCTTCCATCTTTTCAGGTTTCGTTTTATAATCTATATGACTACTCAATTTGATATAGGTTTAATATGAGTAAGAAATTAACTTAAACTAGATTATTGAAACAGAAAAGTCTAAAATAAAAAACACAACCTTGGCAACTATGAGTCTCCCAATTCAATCAACTTAAATTTATCATTTGAGGCAGGTTCGTGCTCCTGAAGCAGAATTTCTTCTATCCGTTTCACAATGTCAGGATACTGGCTTGAAACATCAAATTTCTCTTTTACATCTTTTTCTAGATTGTACAATTCTACTTTTAAATTTCCATCTTTAATGTCTTTCCTTACTCCCTTCCACTCACCAATTCTTACCGCCTGTTGTCCATTATAACTTGGAAATTCCCAATATAAGAATTCATGTTTTTCTTTATCTGGATTCAACTTTACTTCGCCTAACAGTTCAGGTTCAAAACTTACTCCATCGATATCCTTGGGAGGATCTACTCCAGCAAAATCACATATAGTTGGCATCAAATCGTACATAGACGAAATATGATCACTGACCGTATTTGATGGAATATGATTTGGCAAACTGGCAATTAACGGCACACGAATCCCTCCTTCATACACATATCCTTTGGTGTGACCATACCCATTAGTAAAAGGTTTGGAACTTTGAAAAAAGTCAAAATCTACACCTCCCGTATAAGTAGGTCCATTGTCACTTGAAAAAATTATAAGCGTATTCTCATAAATACCTTCTTCTTTTAGTGTTGTTACCAAATCACCTAATTGCTCATCCAAATAAGTAATCATAGCAGCATAAGTAGCTCTAGGATATCTATTAGGAAAATAGCCTTTATCACCTAGATAGGGTTCTTCATCTCCAAATATTTTTCTGTATTTGTCTACAAGTTCTTTCGAAGCTTGAAGTGGCAAATGTGGCAATGGTGAAGCATAATACATAAAGAATGGATCGTCCTTATTTTCTTTTATAAATGACACCGCTTCCTCATGTATCTTTTGAGGAGCATAATCATTTTGGGTAAATAACTCATAACTAGCTTCATCATAAGGATCAGCGAGCGAATCTAGTTTTGTTCTCGGAGGCACCAATTGATTGTCCAACATTACTTTTTCATCATTCCTCCAAAGATGGACAGGGTAAAGATTGTGTGCCTGCCTTTGGCAATTGTATCCATAGAAATAATCAAATCCTTGAAGGTTTGGGACCCCACTACTTTCTGGTGCACCCAATCCCCATTTGCCAAAAATACTGGTCTTATATCCAGCTTTCTTGAGTTGATGACCTATAGTAATTGTAGTCTCAGGTATCGGTCTTTGTCCTTCTAATTGTGGATTGTTGCTAGCCTCTTCATAATCCCAAACATCGCCTCGTTCAGCCCATTCATCATTCCCTCTAATATATGAGTGACCGCCATGCTTACCAGTTAAAAACATATATCTAGCTGGAGCACAAACAGGTGCTGCCGAATAATGCTGTGTGAATCGCATTCCACTTTTTGCAAGCTTATCAATATTAGGAGTTTTGATTTTTTCTTGTCCATATATACCAACCTCGCCATAGCCAAGATCGTCCGCTAGAAAATAAATAATGTTTGGTTTGGAGTCGACAGCTTTATCTATACTGCAACTTGAGAAAATAGCAAATATGACAAAGAGAAATATTAGAATTTGAGATGATTTATGAAAGAAGAATCTCATTTTCATTTTATATCCATTTGTTGATTTATTCATAATCATATTGATTGATTAGCGTGACATTTTTATCATCAGCAGAAAGCCTATATACAGCGGGCACTGTGATTCCTAACATCCTTAAATATACACCAACTTGAGCTAGATGGTAAACCAAATGATTCATACAAAATAATCGCAAAACTTGTTTCTCGGGTTGTGTGAGTAGTACCTCCTCACCGTATGTCATCGACCAATCTTCAACAAGGTTTTCACCCTTGACATTCATCAATGCTTCTTTCGCCTCATTTAATAATCGATCAAAATAAGATAAGAGTTTTGATACCGTATTTATCTCCTTGGATTCAAGGTCAATGAAGTTTAATTTTTCTTGATTTATACATGTTGCCCACCATCCAACAATTTCAGCTACATGAATAACCAATCGACCCAAGGTTTCAGATTTTTCAGCTGTTTTGAATTCTTTTTTATCAAAAAGAAAGCTTTCTAGGTATCTTCGAGTTACCTCTGCCTCAAGTTTCAATTCTCCCCAAAATTCTTGTCCTATAGTCAATGAATTCCTATTTATTTTAAGTATTATTAAATCAAACACCTTGGCAAACTTACCAGACGACTAAGAGAAAGTCTGACATGGTCATGCAGTCTTATGACTTCGGTTTCCTTTTATCCGATGCTTATATTTAAAGTTTTACCTAATCCAGTTTCTATCAACTTATAGAATGTACTAAGTTGTATATCACTTTTACCAGTTTCAATTCGAGAAATATAACTCTTTTTAGTACCTGTCTTTTCGGCTAATTGTTCCTGTGTTAATTTTGCTTCCTTTCTTGCTTCTTTGAGCATGACACCAAGTCTAAATGCTAATGAATCTGCATCGAATTTAGTACGTGAATGTGAACCTTTAGCGCCTCTATATTTTGTTAGATGTTCCTCGAAAGATGTTAATGTATTCATGACTTGGATTTCTTGTTTTTAAAATATTCTTTTTTGAGTCTATTAGCTAGCTCAAGTTCTTTTTTTGGTGTTTTTTGAGTTTTCTTTATGAAACAATTAGTAAGCACTACTAATTGTCCTTCATCAAAAAAACAAAATATTCTGATATTTCTAAATGTTGTGGACACCTTAACTTCATAAAGACCATCTGTTCCAGTTAAATGCTTGAAGAATTTTTCAGGAACTCGTTCCATAAATCGAACCATATCTAATGCATAATCAATCTTATCCTTTACCTTGTCAGACTGTTCTTCATAGAAGTCAATAAAATAGTTGCCATAAAATTTTAAATTTCGCTCCACAAAACAAAGTTAACTATTAAGTGAACACCAGCAACTAAAATTTAGTTTCTTCTCCTACTCGATATGATCTGTTTTTTCGTTGATGATTCATATCATATCTATGTACTTAATTAGTTACTAAGTTTATGGTAAAAAAATCAAGACTCACAATTGATAAATCATCTCGACTACCCCCGTAGAATATGATTTACTACTTATCAAATTAATCGTTGCATCTTTCAATAAAACATCAAATATCTCAATGCCATCATTCAAGATTATCGGCATCACATAAACATGCAATTCATCAATAATTTGGGCATCTAAAAAAGTAGCATTTGCTTTGCCTCCACCAATCAGCCATATATCTTTTCCTTTTTGTTCTTTAAGCCGCTTCACAAAATCGATATGATCTTTCGAAATAAATCTCACATCCTTATTATCTTTTAGAGTAGTATCAGAAGTCAATACGTAATTCTTTTTTCCTTTGTATGGAAAATCAATTGCCCAAGTCAATATTTGTTTGTAGGTATTGTGTCCCTGAATTGTAGTATCAATAGAATTATAAAAATCACTATATCCGTAGTCAGAATCTTCTGGTTTCGGAATGGCCTCCAACCAATCTACACTTCCATCTAGTTTGGCTATTTTACCATTTAAACTTATAGCTATATACAATTTTATTTTTCTCATAATTTAAATATAAAAAATCATCCTGAACTATCTTATTCTAAGAAAGCCAGGATGATAATTTTGTTATTCTTAATCAATTAATTGTACTTGTGACTAAATATTATATACAGGGACCGTTCGCAATTATATCTAGATCTGTACATCCACCTCCATTATTAAAGATTGCCACATTGTCACCTACTCCATTTGCTGAACATGTCGGTGCATCACTACACAAAAGGCTATATAGTCCACAACATTGCGTCAGAGCTAGATTTTCAAATACAAATAAGTCGTCATTTATCGAACTGATATTAGACAATTCATTGATGTTTTGCAGAGAACCATTTTCAAAAATAAAAATATCATCTCCTATTGTATTGAGTCCTGATAAATCATCTAAGTCCAGAAGAGAAGCATTTGTCAATATTCGCAAGCCTCCTTCAATATTCGAAATGTTACCAAATCCACTTAAGTCTGTAAGGAGATCATTATCATTAACATTCAACACATAGATTGAAGTGACAGGAGCAGAAGTTTGGCCTGATTCTACTGCATTAATCAATGAAAAAGCAGACGTGAAACCTGTCAATCCATCACAATTAATAAGATTAATGCTTCCTGTGATTGTAGATAACTTGCTCAGTGCCTCGATATCAAAAATATTATCACCATTAATTCCTATAAATCCAAAAGGACCTAACTTTCCAATAGGTTTTAACTTATTCAATCCATTTAGATTAGTAAGGCAATCTGAATTGATGGTCATAGAACTACCAATTTCTTTCAATTTACTTAATGGTTGCAGGTCACAAATTGGATCAGGTCCAAGAGTATCTATTACCACAAGTGCACCAACAATTTCTTTGCATTTTAAAGCACCAAAAGCTATGACATCAGCTTGTGAGTTTAGCGTCACGTCACCTTCTGGATTTGCAATAGGAAAGCCACCACAACCATTCTTCTTACTTTTAGCTAATTCCAATGATCCTTTCTTTCTTGCTTGCAATTCTAAAAGTGTAATTGGATTTTTAACGTTTGAAAGCTCCATACCTACAAATTGTTGAGAAACTGGGTTTAGTTCTTTCCACCAATTGCTATTCAATATGGATTGGTCTACATTGTTTTGAAAATAGGAAAAATCCTTATTAATAAGTTGAATATTTGGAGGTGTGGATTTATCTAAAGTTTGAAATTCTTCTTGTTGGCAAGATACCATAAGACTTAAAATAAAAATAATAGACAATAATTATTTGGTTTAGAAGAAGTAATAAAATAGACTTATTATTAATATGATATATTTCTAATATAAACTACATCATAGGGTATTTAAGTTAGTCAATAATGCACTACTTTCCAAATCCATTGAACTACCTCGATGCAAGCATACAAGGTATCAGAATTTAATACTTCTATTAAATTTTCCTCCTTAAATTATTAGTCATCTAAAATTTTAAAAACACTATATAAATTGGAGTATACTTTAATTTCAAATTAATTATAATATATTCCATTTGAAAATAACATCAAGTTATAGTTAAATCACTTGATCGTTTGTTGTATAAAATATATAAATCAATCACGATGAAAATATTTAAAATCATACTTCCAATAGTATTCATATTTGCTGTCATAGCATCTATTCAAGGCCAGAGAAGCAGTAGAATTAAACAAGCTAAAATTGACACTTCTAGTTTACCGGAACCACATTTATTAAGAGTAGGACTCACACCTTCATCTGTTCTAAATGAATATATGGGGCTTCAATTCAATGGTGCCGTAAATCTCTCCGATAAATTTCAATTTAATATGGAATTGGGATGGATATTTTTTTCAACAATTGGTAACCAGTCGAATATTAATGGCTTCAGAATTAGACCTGCATTTAGATTTTACACAAAAAAAACATCCAAATATCAATTTCACCATTCATTAGGATTCAATTATCGAAAGACTACTGCTCAAAGAAAAGAGAAGTTTAGTATTGCTGGAAGCCCAAGTACTATTCGTTTAGATTTTGAACAAGATAGAAAGCTAAAAGGGCTCTCTTATATGATTGGTATTGATTTCTTCGTAAAAGAAAACTTAATGATTGATTTAGGTATTGGCATAGGTCTAGGAGATTTTACTGTCGAAGATAGAGGTATACCTATTGACCGGTCAAGGTTTGTATTTGGATCGCCTTCTGATAAGTACGACCGCCCAGGAAAATATAATCCTCTATTATTCATTATTAACTTCAGGGTGCAATATCTGATTCGATAATATCTTTATACTTTTATAAACCCAAATTAACACCTAAATTAGAACTAAGAATCCTCCATTCTATCACAATAATATTATCGCCAGTAATCAAAATTCTTAATATCATGAAAATATTTAAAACCATACTTCCAATAGTCTTCATATTGGCGGCTATTGGATCTACACATGGCCAAAAAAGTGGAATTAGACAAGCCAGAATAGATACATCCAGTCTTCCAGAACCTCATTTGATTAGATTCGGGATCACTCCTAGTTCCCTGATCAATGAATATGTCGGTCTTCAAATGAATGGAGCCGTGAACGTCTCTAATAAATTTCAATTCAATCTAGAAGCAGGCTGGATATTTCTTACAACTCTTCATAGTCAAGCTGGTGCAAGTGGTTTTCGATTAAGGCCTGCTGTGAGAATGTATCTAAATAAAACATCGAAGTACCAACTACATTTTTCAGTTGCATATAATTTACGAAAGACCAGCATTAATCGAAAAGAAAGAATTACGTTTACTGGCAGTAATGGTTCAATTTTAACAGATTTCAAACAAGATATAACGCTCAAAGGAATAGCCTATATGATAGGTGTAGATTTATTTGCTAATGAAAATTTAATTATTGATTTAGGAGTAGGTCTCGGTATTGCCAATTTAGTTGTTGCAGATATTGGAATTCCACAAGGAGTAAGAACTTCTAGTTCTACAAATACTGGAATGGACTTACCTGGTGACTACCAAGTTCCATTAGTAATTTTAAATTTAAAAGTGCAATACCTAATTCACTAAAATCTATTGAAGTCGTTGAATTCAGACAAATAAATAAGAATTTGGAATTCTGTCTATCTTTAATGTTGTAGTATCACAAAATCAGATTTTCTAATATCATGAATAGACTAATAAAATTATTGTTGATCATTTTCTTCAATATTGCATTCCTACAAATTAACATTGCTCAAAATAGTGGAATTCGTACCGTAAAAAAGGAATCTGGAAAAGAACTTAATAGTCACAATGGTAAGTTCAGAATAGGGATTACTCCTTCTGCATTATTAAACACATACAGTGGCCTACAAGGTAATATGGCATATAATATTTCCTATAGATTACAATTTAACTTGGAAGCAGGATGGATATTTTATAGTACGGCTTTCAATAGTTCTCCTATCTCAGGATATAGAATTAGGCCTGCAATTAGGTGGTATGTTAATGATTCTGATACTGAAGATTCAGAATATAGATTTCATCTTTCGCTTGGGTATAATATACGCAATACAATTGCTCAAAGAACTGGTAACTTTTCATTGTCAGGCGGATCTTTTGCTAATAATATTGCATACGAACAAGAAAGGACAGTAACAGGTTTGGCAGTGCTTTTTGGAACAGACGTATGGCTAAATAATAGGACAATTCTAGATATGGGACTTGGGTTTGGTCTTGGCAAAATAAATATCGCTGATATAAATACTCCAAATAATAGTTCCAAAGTAATCTCCGATCTAATTAGTAGTGATAGACCAGGGAAGAATTTATTTCCAATATTGATATTGAATATAAGGTTTCAGTATAGCCTGTAGGATTTTATAACCTTCGATATACGTACATAAGCCTTATTTGTTGATATTCAACAAATTATATATACTAAACATTTACTCTTTATATTGATTGTTTTACTTAAACATTAGTTTATGTTTTTCAATTCATTCTTGTCTTCGCCAGACAGGCCTTTTTCATTTAATGCCTTTTTTAGATTTTCGAACCCTAGAATATTATTTCATTTTTGAAAATGAAAGAATGTAACCTTACAATCTTTTTGATTATAATCTAAAGTTTCGCATCAGTTATTACAATTGTCGAAGACACTAAATGAACTACCTCGATGCAAGCATACGAGGTATCACTATGTACATTTCATAATGACGTTTTATTGTTAATTTGATAATTTTTATTTCAATCTAGCTTTCGCCTTGTGACTGAACAGTCTCAATGCAATTGAGTTAAGTACGACAGTACTTCAAGTGAAGGAATGCGTTAGCAACTTGCAGAAACTATTGCCCCTTTAGTCCACCCATCGCTTACGCGTTCCTTCCCTTGTCGACTATCGTCGCCACTCTTCGAGATCAGTCAGTCCCCCAGTCATGGCTATGCTTCTTTTTATTCAGATTTAGTCCAATCTAAAATGCCAACAAAATAGAAAAGACAAACCGAAATGCACTCATATCACACGAACAAAGGATTCAGTTAAAGTTACTTTCGATGCAAGCATCGGGGAATTAAACCCCAAGAGATTCAAGAAAACATTTCTCAAACCAGAGAAATGCAATAGTAAATCTATACCGATTTAAATGTTCTCATTATTCAAGGTAAAAATGAATTACTTTAATTCTGATGAACATCAATTTGTGGAAATGGAATAGATATCCCTTGAGCATCAAAAGCTTTTTTCACATTTTCCTGCATATAAAAATAGGCATCCCAATAATCTTTGCTGTCACAAAACGGGCGTGTGGCTAAATTCACAGAGCTGTCTGCCAATTCAGCTACGACAACTTCTTGAGCAGGATCTTTCAAAATGTAAGGGCATGATTCACCAACCTCAAGAATAATTTTCCTTGCTTTATCTATACTATCATTATACCCTATTCCAAATGTAAGTTCTACTCCAATAGTACCTTGTCCAGAAATATTTGTTATTGTATTTCCAGTGACATTGCTGTTTGCTATTATAATCAGTTTGTTGTCAAGAGTTCTAAGGGTGGTATTGAAGGCATTAATCTCTTCAACAGTCCCTGTATGATCTCCGCCAATATTAACCAAATCACCTACTTTGAATGGTTTAAAAATCATCAGCATCACTCCACTGGCTAGATGCCCTATACTCCCATTCAGAGCCATTCCAATACCTACCATCAATGCTCCGAAAATCGCTATAAACGATGTAGTATTGATTCCAAATTTTGCGGCAACTGATAATAAAAGCATTATCTTCATTCCTGTAGAAACCAATGAAGACAGAAATTTTGTCAAAGTTTCATCTACTCCCGATTTTCCTATCGCCTTTCTTATATACCGATTTAAAATACCAATAATCCAAAACCCAATAACTAGAGTCAATAGTGCCATTCCGATCCTTGGCAGGTAAGACATTGCTTGTTGCAATAGAGCATTAAAATCTATGTTCATGAGCGCTTGCTTTTTACTTTTTAATATATATAAGACAATGATAATAAATCTTAACAACCTAATATGTCAAAACATTATAATTTACATTAATGAGTAACCAAAGATAGCTATTCAGTTATATGGTTATTATCAAATTTGATGACTTTGTATGGCAATTCTATATCTTCAATAATTTATGAAATGTACTTTGTTTAAGTTTTGGATTTGTCAAAATAATTAAATAAAGGCCATCTGGTTCGTCTCCTAAATTGACAGTATTATTAAAAGGAGATATTGTTCCTTTTAAGACTTCTCTTCCGATCATATCTCGAATAATATACTTCACATTATCGGTCGTATTAACTGATATATTGAATACATCATTAGACGGATTAGGGTTTATATTAACTTTATACAATTGTTGTTCATCGACATTAGAAATCACTGCGTCCATACCATCACAATCTTCATCTATTCCATTGCCAGGTATATCTTCAGCGTCTGGATTGATATCTGGATTGTCATCATCACAGTCATCATCTGAATTGAAACCATCCATATCATTGTCTATTATAACCACAAGGTCATCACAATTCTCATCGACATTATTATTAATAATCTCTTCAGCATCAGGATTGATATCGGCATTTTCATCATCGCAATCTTCATCTGAATTGAAGCCATCCATGTCATTATCAATTATTAGAGCCACCCCATCACAGTCTTCATCTACCTCATTATTAGGGATTTCTTCCGCGTCTGGATTGATTCCAGCATCTGCTTCATCACAATCTTCAATGCTAAAAAATCCATCATTATCAAGGTCGGGATATAAGATACTTTGAGTTGTATTAGTCACCACAACTGGGTTGCTATCAAAATAAATATGGGCAGTGTTTTCTATTTTTGTACCTTCTGGTAATTCCTCATTTAACGATACTTGATATAATAAGAAGCCTTGACTGCCTTCAAAATCAGTAGTACTATCAGGAAGATTTATATTATCAAAAGTAAATACCAAAATTCGCTCTCCTATCCTCGAAAATGTCAAATGCTCATCATGGCTTCCTACAATATATTGCACAGATGACACGTCTAAATTTTCAGATAATGTATCTCTGATCTGAATATAATATGCGGGTGCATTTCCAGTATTCTGAAACCTGATTTTATATATTAAATCTTTTTGGTCAATATCCGTATATCCTTCTTCGTGATTGGGTTCGACATCTTTGTCATTTGGATCATACCCACATTGGATAGGACCGCTCAAATCTTTAGCACCCCAAAATTCTGTAGTCCCGTCTTGATTAAATAATTCAGAATAGATTGAATGATTCAATACCCAACCCACTGGAAAATCAGGAGGTCCTGGAATGTAAACCTTTACCGTCTTCACAATGGTATTTCCTGGCAGTAAATCCTCGAAAAACCAACCTACAATATTGGGCGCAATAAATGTATCTATGATTTCAGAAGTAGCTATATCGTCCGGGACAATGTCTTCATCAAAAACAGCCCATAGGATTCCACTTTCTGTTTTTGTCCCATTATTCTTAGCGACCATGTAGAATGCCTGAAAAGTATTGCATCTTCTGACTAAAAAATGAGAGAGAGTCATATCTCTTATAAAGTCTTTTCGTTTAAGACCAAATTCAACTTTCACACAATTCTCTATTGAATCTAAAACTACAGTAACTATACTATCCGTCGAAAGTATCCAATCATCAATAGTAGCGGGAATATATAACAATGTAAATTCTCCTTCTTCCAATATCAAAGTATCCTCTCCAACACTCGTATTGTAATATATAGTCTGCTGTTCTTCTAAATAAAATGCTCCTTCTGCAAATGAAATTTCAAGAGAATCTCTAACTCCATTTCCATTTTCATCTATAAAAAATTCATAGATCAATTTGAAGTCAATATTTTCAGTAGTATCGCCAAGGATATTCACTATTGCCGTATCAATGTCTGTACAACCGAAAAAATCAGTGACTGAAGCAGTCAAAATATATTGTCCATTATCTCCTTGTAATCCTGAAGATGCTACTTCGTTTATAGCAAAACATTCTCCAAATGCTCCTGTTGTAATTCCAACTAATCCAGGTGGAGTATTCCAAATGACAGCATATGGCGATGTACCACTTAGGAAGTCTAAACATACTTGGTAATCAGGATTAAAAGGATCGAAATTATCATCCTTTTCTACATCAATACTCTCTGGAAGCGATATTTCAACTGGAGGCTTTACATCTACTTGTACTTCCGTTACATCAATACATCCCAAAGCATCTGTTACAGTCACTGAATAAGTAGTAGGAACTGTAGGGCAGATATTAATTGTTTGGCTTGTATCACTTGTACTCCAAAGATAGGTATAAGGTGCCCCTATCCCTCCAATAATATCAGGCGTGATATCTGAACAACTTCCTTCACATACAAAAACAGGAGGAAAAGAAGCCATCAATTCTGGATATACAGTCACCTCAATTTCATTTATCGGAGCAGGTGTAATGATTGTAGGGTCTTCAACATATGCAGAATAAACAACGACTTGGACATCATTGGTAAGGTTCAATAAATCATCCTGAATTGTACCTGTCCCATTCGTAAAAGTATGTTCCATCTCGCCTATTACATTTGGATTGTCCTCTACTTCTACAATTATTGTATTTGTTGATCCATCAAGTGTTTGAACAATAATATCTGTTACACCATCATGACATATTTCTTGATCGTTTCCCGAAACATATGGAAGGGTTTCACATATTATTTCCCATGCTGGGCTGAACATCGCTCTATCTAAAATACATTCTCCAACTGGATCTTCCCAACATCCAGCTATCCCGTCTGAAAATGTCTGGAAGCTGATGCTTAAGTCTTTATTATCAAAGCAATCATCAAAGTCATCGAATACTTTAACTTCTAATGTAAATGTCCAATCAATTTGTGCCTGTGTAGACCCAATGCCCCATCCCTCTCCAGGCGAACAATCATTATCACATCCCGCATTACCTCCATTACTCACCCAGAAGTATCCGCCTGGTAATGGATCTCCTTCTAACATTCCTTGTTGTGGGCATTCAGAACAAGGAGAACATAGTTGATTGCACAATTGCAAATTACCATCTTCATCTGTAAATGTGCAAAGAATTGGATTTGGTTCTTGAAGTAACGGTGCACAATCTCCACCTTCCTCATACCATTCAGCAGTCGACCCATTTCCTACTGGAGCATTTCCTGAATAATCAAAATTTGTCATATCCCAACCTTTTCCAAATACAGGTACAAATCCAATCAACCAATCTGCTCCACTTTCCGATGCATCATAGAAAAAAGAGATGTTAATAGTCACTTCTTCACCTTGTGCAAATGGTCCTTCAAGCGGTAGATCTTCAAGTTCTCTATCCGTAACTTCCATTACTAGCGACTCGTCATCGCAGGCACCTCCTTCTAGTTCTCCAAGACAAATAATAGCATTGACTGTAGTGGCAACACATAATTCAAAAGAACCATCATCCAAACCTGTTGCTGGCAAACTAGCAGGATCGACGGTAATCATAATCCAATAATTTTCTTCATCATCAAAAACTGAAGTTTGATGCAGTTCAGGAGTATTATCTCCATTGCTACAAGGGGGAGATCCACCAAAATTAACTACAGTTAAGTTGTCACAATCAGGACCTGAAAAAATTGACCAAACGGGTTCCCAGTTTCCATTAGGCTGTACAGTAGTAAACATTTGAGCTGCTATATCATCAGCAATAATCTGAAACCACACTGTTGGCATTTGAGTGACTTCTGCACAACCACCATATGTACTGTCTTCAGGGCAAGCATAATCTAAGCATCCCGATACACAAGTATAGGTGATCGAAAAATCAATTTCAGTGACTGGCTCTATTGGCGTTTGATCTGCTAGGTCTATACAATTATCTGCTGTAGTACCGCATGATGCTGGTACGATTGTCAATGTGAAAGAACCACAGTTTTCAAGTGCATCATCAGTAGATATTTTTACAAATAGGACTTCATTAGGAGCAAAACAGTTTCCAATTTTGAAGCTCACTCCAAGATCGGCACACGAAGAAGCTAGTGTTTCACCGAAACCACCATTGCAGCCTTGATCTACTGGCCCTTTATATACTTCAATAGCTATCGGTCCTTCAGCAGGATCAATTCCACCTTCTAATGTTATTTGGTACCCATCATCATCAGGGTCGGGCGTAAATATATACCAGACAGCTGCATCCTCAGTGGCTGCACTACAATCTACATTCTCAAAATCTGCTAAGGACCCATCTGGGTTTATATCTTGCGGGCCTCTTGCACAGCATGTAGTTCCAACATGTGTACCGCCACCTGATAAATCAAATGGTGGATTTGTAGATTCAATACATGGATCATCATTTAAAGGAGGATCTGGACAAAAGGAAGCATTCGAAAAAGAAAATTGAGCAAATAGTAAGAAGATAAAAACAGTGTAAATGGTTTTCATAGTAGTTGATTGTTTTGTGTTTAGCATGAAAATACTTCTAGTAGTTAGACCATAAATATACAAATACGTTGTCTGAAAGTACTTATTACTATAAATATATAGAGAATAGGTGAAATTTGATTTACCTAAAATTATAAAAATACACATATGGTAGAAATCAATTGTGTGATTAAATATAAAGGTAGAAAAAGTTTAACCGCAAAGTGCGCAAAGATATCACAAGGTTCACGAAGTTAGATGTTGAAAAAGGTCATAAGCTCAAATGTGAAAAAATTGTGACTTTCTTAGGAATGATTCAATAATAAAGTAACATTTTCTACTTGTTATTTTATCTTTCTACGGCGTTAAAAAGCCTCGCCAATGCGCTGCATTGTCTACGTTTTTTGCCTTGTTGAAAAATAAAATACCTGCGTATAAAAGCGTACTTTATTAATGTATCATTCCTTAATGGCAAAACACTGAAGTAAAATAGATAATTTTGATCTACCTTCTTCGGCCTCCGCCTGGCATGCCACCCATCATCTTATCCATTCCTTTTCCTTTGCTCATTTGATGCATCATTTTACGCATTTGATCAAACTGTTTGATGAACATATTGATTTCGTGAATGTTTTTTCCCGCTCCAGTAGCTATTCTACGTTTACGAGACATATTGAGTAATTCTGGACTTGATCTTTCGTCTGGAGTCATAGACAATATGATAGATTCTACCTTAGAAAATGCGCTATCATCGATGTCTAGATTCTTGGTCATTTTGCTCATTCCTGGGATCATGTTTACCAATGATTTGATATCTCCCATCTTACGAATTTGATTCAGCTGACCTAAGAAATCATTGAAATCAAACTTGTTTTTACGGATCTTTTTCTCAAGACGTTTTGCTTCTTTCTCGTCAAATTGCTCTTGTGCTTTTTCTACAAAAGAGACAATATCTCCCATGCCCAAAATACGCTGAGCCATACGTTCTGGATGGAATACATCCAAAGTATCCATCGTCTCTCCTGTACTTACGAATTTGATTGGTTTACCTACTGTATATTTTACTGTTAATGCTGCTCCACCTCGAGTATCACCGTCAAGTTTTGTAAGTACTACACCATCATAATCAATACGCTCATTGAAGGCTTTTGCAGTATTCACGGCATCCTGACCTGTCATCGAATCCACTACAAAAAGCGTCTCCGTAGGATTGATTGCATTTTTGATTGCTTCGATCTCGTCCATCATCTCATCATCTACGGCAAGACGACCAGCTGTATCGACGATAACTACATCGTGACTATTTGCTTTTGCATATGCGACTGCATTTTTAGCAATTGAAACTGGGTCATTATTATCAGGCTCTTTATATATAGCAACACCAACTTGCTCAGAGACTACTGTCAACTGATTTATTGCCGCAGGACGATATACATCACAGGCAACAACTAAAGGGTTTTTGCTTTTCTTTTCTTTAAGGTATTTAGAAATCTTTCCTGTGAATGTCGTCTTACCAGACCCTTGAAGACCGGCAATCAAGATAATTCCAGGATTCGCTTTGATATTGATACCAACTGCTTGACCACCCATCAATTCGATCATCTCATCCAAGACGATCTTTACCATCAATTCACCTGGCTTAACTGCATTCAAAACATTATCTTCTCCAAGTGCCTTATCTTTTACCTTATCCGTAAATTCTTTAGCTATCTTGTAATTTACATCCGCAGCGACTAAGGCTCTTCGAATTTCCTTGATCGATTGTGCAATATTGATCTCCGTTAATTTGCCTTCTCCCTTCAGATTCTTAAAGGCACCTTCTAACTTTTCACTTAAATTTTCGAACATGATTTGTATTGATTTCTATTCTTCTATCAAATTGAATGGCAAATATAGCATTATAGCTTATCTGTTTGCTATTCAGCTTTAGCAAATCTATAAATTACTGTGTATTTTCTTTTATCTCTTAATAAATTAATGATTTGGGGCTGGTAAAATGATATTGGGGAGCTATTGAGATTTCGTTCCGATGGAACTTGAGGGATTTTGATCTGATGGAATAATATATATAGACCCATCGGGATGGCATATTTGTAATGATTATAACAAATCTAAGTTCTGTAGGAGCGACATTAACTTCTAAAATATCCCCCATCATATCTCTAAAAGATGCAAAGTATCAAATATCTCCACTTTATCTTCTTTTCGCTTAATCGCAAAATTGCTTGAATCGCTCAATCGCTTTAAGTTTCCATTCATCCCAATCTTTCTCCCTATATGTCACATTTTTTTAACCGCAAAGAGATCAAAGTTTTACGCAAAGTCCTCAATGTACAACCCGTCATCATCTAACCATCCAATCCTTAAACCTCGCACACCAAACCCCATATAAAATATCCCCCATCATATCTCTAAAAGATGCAAAGCATCAAATATCTCTACTTTATCTCATTTTTTTTAACCGCAAAGAGATCAAAGTTTTACGCAAAGTCCTCAATGTACAACCCGTCATCATCTAACCATCCAATCCTTAAACCTCGCACACCAAACCCCATATAAAATATCCCCCATCATATCTC
>Ga0256847_1000485_pt1 | contig 25203 bp, 31 predicted proteins | sample TeddybearmetaG_FD_189099 | JGI IMG/M metagenome (GOLD analysis project Ga0256847, IMG submission 189099) | Hydrothermal vent microbial communities from East Pacific Rise, Pacific Ocean - Teddybear | ecosystem: Environmental > Aquatic > Marine > Hydrothermal vents | place: Pacific Ocean: East... | reverse complement strand
AAGCGAACGTGTTTCAAGTCACGGTCAACATCAGAATGCACAGCAACGGTTTTTATACCCAATTCACGGCATGCACGAAGAATGCGCAAAGCAATTTCACCGCGATTGGCGATTACAATTTTATCGAACATATGTTTACCTGGGTTAGTTTATTCAATGATGAATAGTGGTTGGTCATATTCGACAGGTTGTGCATTTTCCACTAGAATCTGTTTAATAGTGCCGCTTTTATCTGCTTCAATCTGGTTAAGAATTTTCATGGCTTCTATGATACAAATGGTTTCGCCTTCATGAACTTTTTGTCCAACTGAGACAAAAGGCGCTGCATTCGGTGAGGCTGCACCGTAGAAAGTACCTACCATAGGTGATTTAACCACATGTCCACTGGGCAGCTCTGCAGTAGGCTCAGTAGAAGTGGTTGCAGATGTAGCTAAAGGTGCTGCGGCAATAGTTGCTATAGGTGCAGGGGCGGCTGCCATCATAGCAGTGGGTGCTGGAGCGGGAGAATAACGACTAATGCGTACAGATTCTTCACCTTCACTGATTTCAATTTCTGCAATATCGGATTCTTCGATAATTTCGATTAATTTTTTTATTTTTCTAATATCCATTGTTTAGTTTCTCTCTACTAAAATCTGGTGGGCTGCTTGTATAGCAAGTTCGTATCCTGTTGCTCCTAATCCACAGATAACACCAACGGCAATATCTGAAAAATAGGAGTGTGTTCTAAAGTTTTCGCGGGCATGCACATTTGATAAATGCACTTCTATAAAGGGTATTTTTGTTGCTAGTAATGCATCACGTATAGCAACACTGGTATGAGTGAATGCGGCCGGGTTAATAATGATGAAATCAACATGATTTTGAAAAGCACTATGTATCATTTCCACAAGTTCATGTTCTGCGTTAGATTGATGAAAATCTACTTGATGACCCAAGTTTTTTGCGTTTAATTTTACCGAATTCTCTATGTCTTTCAGGGTCTTATTACCATAGTGGCCTGGTTCCCTAATGCCTAGCAGGTTGAGGTTTGGGCCATTGAGTACGGTAATTGTTGCCATAAAATTTCTGTTGGAATTATCTAGTCCGGTAATTCTGCCTAATTTAAAAGGTTTTGTCCAGATATATGTTACTTATGACAAGATAGCGACAAAATAAGGTGTTTTAATGTCTTGTTGATGCTGTTTTCTTACATTAAGGGAGTGATAATTTCTAAAATTTGTTCTCTGCTGAATTCACCGGGGTGTCTGTGTATGATTTGTCCTTGCTGATTAGTCACTACGGTAAAAGGGACTGCATTGACAATATTTCCTAATTGCTGGGAGAGAGCAATACCATCATCTTCGCCAATTAAAATGGGATAATTGATGTTAATTTTAGAGAGATATTGTTCAACAGATTGCTGGTCTTCAATTGCTATTCCTATAAATTGCAAACCTTTATCATTAAATTCGTTTTGCAGTTTGATAAACTCAGGCATTTCTTTCAGGCAGGGGGGGCACCAGGTCGCCCAAAAATTGATGATGCGAATTTTGCCTTTCCATTCAGAGATGCTACGTTGCTTACCTGTTAAATCGGGTAGGCTGAATTCAAGGCTGGGTATATTCGGTTCTACTGGTTTAGTGTCTGCGACAGAAAAACGTTGGACAAATATGCCACCTGTTAGGGCAATAATTCCAGCAAAAAAGATAAAGAATATTTTTTTATTCATAGGGTTTAAAGATTGTTTAGGCCGGTTAAAAATGTGTCGCTATCTTGATATCCAATTACTCGGGATGCTTTGCGTTCCAGTTTGTCTGGACCAAAAAAGATGATTGCTGGTGGTCCAATTAAGTTGAATTTCTTTAATAGTGCTTTATCATTTGCTGAATTTTTGGTGACATCTGCCTGAATTAAAACAAAGCTAGAGAGTTTTTGTTTTACTTTTTCATCGGTGAAAGTGTACGCCTCCATTTCTTTACAGGAAATACACCAGTCAGCATAAAAATCCAGCATAACATTCTGGTTTTTAGTGCTGGCTTGCTCAAGCACTTGATCTAATTCAGCTAAAGAAGCAATTCTTTTAAAGGCTATGCCTTGCTCTTGTTCTGATGCCTGGCTAGTACCAAAGCCTCGTAAAGGTTGTAACGGATTAGTATTGCCCATACTAAAACCAATGAGCAGTAAAATACCATAGATTAGCATCATTACACCTAAACCTTTCCATAATTTGACCCAGCCGGATGATTGTTCGGGTAACGGATCCAAGGCCCGTACATAAATGGCTGGAAAAATGAATAGGGTAGCCGTTAGCAACATGGTGACTGAGGCGGGAAGAATCCGGTCCAGCATCCATACCGAGACGGCTAACATGATGACCCCAAAAAGGGCCTTAGTTGAATTTAACCAATGGCCTGCTTTGGGTAACAGTTTGCCTGCTGATGCGCCCAGTAGAAGTAGAGGCGATCCCATTGCAAATCCCATGACAAACAATGCAGAACCACCTAGAATTACATCTCCAGTTTGTCCTATATAGATCAATGCGCCAGCCAACGGTGCAGCAACACAAGGCCCTACAATTAATGATGAAAGTGTACCCATGATGGCCGCACCGAGATAAGAGCCATCTCTATGTTTGTCGCTGGAATTATGTAGTTTTGCTTGTAAAGACTTAGGTAATTCAAGGCTGTAAAAACCAAACATGGATAAAGAAAGCACAATGAAAATAGAACTGAAAAGTGCAATGATCCAGGGTTCCTGGAAGGTAGCTTGCAGGTTACTGCCAAATAAGGCTGCCAGAATGCCAAAGGCGGTATAGGTTAAGGCCGAAGCAAAGACATAGCTAAGGGAGAGTAAAAATGCTTTTCGAGTAGTAATCGATGGACCTTGACCTACAATAATACCGGATAAAATAGGTATCATAGGGAAGATGCAAGGGGTAAACGCCAATAGAAGACCAAAACCAAAGAAGCTGAGTAAAGTGAGGCCCAAAGAGTCACTTTTTAATGAATGAAATATTTGGTCTTGTTCTGCTAAACCGGTTGGGTTCTGTGTTGCTGATATTTGATTGTTGGGTTGTAAATTCTCCGGGATTAGCAGTTCTATTTTGCTATTCATCGGTGGATAGCAGACGCCTCGGTCAGCACAGCCCTGATATTTCGCTAACAGGGTGATAGTCTGAGCGGCTTTTCCTGTGCGTATAAGAGGGGCATCAAAACTAAGTTCATTATAAAATATTTGTACCTGACCAAATGATTCGTCATGATAAGGCTCTCCCTGAGGTATATTAATGGTACCTAGTTGAGTCGTTTCGTTTTTAGCAAGACTGAGTTTGGTTTTGTCCCTGTACAAATAGTAACCATCTGCAATAAGCCAGTTAACATGAAGTGTATTTGCATCTTTAACGGTGGCAAAAAACTGGAATGCTTGTTCGGCAGGGAGTAACTCATTTTGAAAAAAGTTAAGTTTTAAGCCATTAAAACGGCTGATAAGCTGTTTAACAGGATCGGTTTTTGAGGGGGGGCTGGCTAAAGGTAAATTAACGGTTAATAGTTTTTTTTGTGGGGGGTAGCAAATGCCAATATCAGCACACCCTTGATATTTGACCTGGATTTCTAGAGTGGAAAGAGATTTTTCATTGATGAAAGGGACTGATATTTTTAGCTGATTGCGGTATATTTCCATGTCACCAAAAAACTCATCATGCTTGGATTTACCTGTCGGCATGTTGGGAACGCCTAGATTTATATCTTTTGACTGTGTAGTGATGCTGGTTTTACTGCGGTATAAATAGTAGCCATCGGCTATAGCCCATGAAATTTCAATCTGATCTGCAGAAATGGCCTTGGCGGAAACAATATATGCCTGATCTGCGGGCAGTAAATCTTTAGTGCCTAAGGCCAGGGTTAGTTGTGCAAAGAGTATGAAAAAGCTAAAGCTAATTGCTTTGATTAAAGACATGTATCTATCCGTTACTAGTATTCTTATATTGCGATCAAGAGGGACAACAGAAACTTTGGGAAGTTCAAAGCGCGCAGCAACTGAGGCAAGTTTATAGGATGTGCTGCTTGTTGTCAGCACATCCACTGGCTTATGAATATTTTTTAGAGTTTTTGCTGTTACGAAAAATCAGTGGTTTTTCATCATTAGAAAATGCACTGGCCCTTGCTGAGTCCAGGGCCTCTTGAATAACGTGATGGTCAGGTGATTTACTGCAGACAGGGTCTGTTTTATACATATCTCCGGTTAGCATATAGGCTTGGCAGCGGCAACCACCGAAATCTTTTTCTTTTTCATCACAACTGCGGCAAGGTTCTTTCATCCATTCATTTCCGCGAAAGAAATTGAATGTTTTTGATTCATTCCAAATTTCTTCAATGCTGTAGTCATTTACGTTTGGACATTCCAGACCAGGTAAATTACGGGCAGAATGACACGGCAGCGCGACACCATCTGGCGCAATGGTTAGGAAAGTTGTTCCCCAGCCATTCATGCAGGCTTTGGGACGGTCTTCATGGAAATCGGGGATAACGTAATATATCTTCATTTTACCCGCGACTTTTTCTTTATAAGCTTGAGCTATGACTTCCGCTTCTTCAAACTGTTCCTTGGTGGGCAGCAGCAAGTCTCTGTTTTTATGTGCCCAGCCATAATACTGAGTATTAGCTAGTTCCAGATAGTCGGCACCTAATTCTTCCGCCATTTCCAGGATTTGTGTCATCTGGTGTATGTTTTCTCTATGAATAACAACACATAAGACCATGGGGTAACCATGTTTTTTGACTAAATGAGCAACTTGTTTTTTGCTTTCAAAAGATTCAGTACCTGCTATATGATCGTTTAGTTCTTGCGAACTGGCTTGAATACTTACTTGTATATGGTCTAATCCGGCTTCTTTTAACTGAATGATTTTTTCTTCAGTCAAGCCATAGCCTGATGTGATCAAGTTTGAGTAGAAACCGTGTGTACGGGCATGTTGAACCAGTTCAGGTAAGTCTTGGCGAGTTAATGGTTCGCCACCTGAAAAACCAAGCTGTACTGCGCCCATTTTTCTGGCTTGGGTTAAAACACGTTTCCAGTCTTCAGTGCTGATTTCCGAGCTATGTTTGCTATAGTCCAGAGGGTTAGAACAATAAGGGCATTGTAGAGGGCATTTATATGTCAGTTCTGCTAGTAACCAGCGGGGAGGGGTGATTTTAAGGTTGTTGGATCCAGCCATTTTGTAATGCGTCCTCTAGGAAATTACTAATATCGTTTGTTAAGCCATTGGTTGAAAATTTCTCTTCCAAAGCAGTGACAAGCTGTTCAAGTGTACGTGAACCATCGCATAGTTTTAATATTTCAGCTGAACTTTGGTTAAGCTCTACCATGCCTTCAGGATATAAGATAACATCTTTTTGCTGGACTTCTTCCCATTGTAAACGGTGCATGGGGGAAAAATTGATGGTTAATTCAGGGTTTAAAGTCATATTGATACTTTGGCCTTTATGATCTATGTAGTCTAAGTATATGTCATATAGTAATATTCTTCTTCAGAATCTAACAGAGGCAAAATATTTTTTTTAATAACAAGGAAAGCTTTGGAAAGAGGGGGTTAATGTCTGTATTTAGTTTAAGCACTTGAATTAATTGTTTATCTCTATAGAAAGTGAAGGTTAAGGTTTTATTCATAATTGATTTAACTATCTTCATCTATTAGCATGCTACCTTGATATTTAAAATAACCAGGTTTAATTGTGATAATCCTGTTTTTTTACTTATCATTTTTATGGAATATTTTTACAATTATATGAGATTTAAAAATAAAATATGAAACAAGTAATGATGTCATTAATAAGTGGTCTTTTCCTGGTGATAAGTGGGCAAGGGCAAGCTAAAGAAGTAGATATTAAGGTTGGAAAAAATGCATTTGAAACCTGTAGAGGCTGTCATAGTTCGCCAAATGCCAGTAATGTTTATCCAACATACTATGTGCCAAAGATTGGGGGGCAGCGGAAAGGATATATTGCTTCCGCATTAACAGCATATAAGCATGAAGCTAGACCACGTAGTTCAATGTTGGCCAATACTTATGATTTGACAGATGAAGTGATAGAAGCACTTGCCGCTTATATAGAAATATCAGCAGGTAAAAAAAGTAAAGCGCCTTATACGGGGAACCCTTCAGCAGGTGAAAAGTTAGCTGGAGTTTGTCTTTCTTGTCATACAGATAATTTGATTGATGCAGCAACGGGACCCATTTTAGCGGGACAGTATGGTAATTATTTATTGAAGGTGATGAAGGATTATCAGCAAGGATCAAGAAAAGATCCTGTTATGCAGAGCATGTTAGCTGATTTTACTGAAGAAAATCTGGAAGATATAGCGTCTTATTTTGCAAATATGAATAGCTTGAGTGTGGTTAAATAATTATCTAATAAATAACAATAACCTCAATAACTAATGGTTTATTGGTTATTGAGGTTGTTATACTCCACGCGGTCACGGATGCGGATTTCTATCGGTCGATTTTTGCCAATAGACTTCGTTGCTGAAATGGTTGCGTAGCTTGCTATGCGCCCATTCCAGCGTCTTGCTGTTGACAAAAATCAACTTGTTATAAATTCCGCATCCGTGACCGCGCGAAGTATAACTCGCATTGATTGCCTATTGAATTTTATTTCTCAACATTAAAGTAAGGAGGCATATCATTAACATAAGCCATATACATCGCATCGGCCATAGACCATAGAACATCAAGTTTAAACTGAAGTATTTCCACCATACGGTCTTGTTGCTTGCGAGTTTTATACCAATCTAAAGTGATTTCCAGGCCATGTTCAACATCTCTGCGTGCTTCCGAGAGTCGTTTCTGAAAATAAATGTAACCTTCTTTCTCTATCCAAGGGTATAACTCTGGCCAGTTGTCTAAACGCTGCTTATGAATTTTAGGCGCAAACATTTCTGTTAAGGATGAACTTGCTGCTTCATGCCACTCCGATCTTCTGGCAAAATTCACATAGGCATCAACAGCAAAGCGTACGGCTGGGAGTACATGCTCTAATGAAGTCACTTCTTCACGTGTCATGCCAACAGCAAGACCGAGTTGCACCCATGCTTCAATGCCGCCCGGGTCACCAGGGTGACCATCATGATCAAGAATACGTTGCGTCCAGATGGCACGTGTTTCACGATCAGGACAATTAGCTAAAATATTAGCATCTTTAATTGGAATCATTATTTGATAATAAAACCGATTGGCAACCCAGCCCTGTAATTGCTTTTTGTTCAGTTTGCCTTCATTCATCAAGGTATGGATAGGATGATGAATGTGGTATTTGTTTTCCATACCACGTAATTTAGTTTCAAACTCTTCTCTAGACCATGCTTCATTAGAACAACAACCCATTCTGTTTACCTATATTGTGTAGAGCGGACTTCAGTCCGCTATTTGCCAGAGGGCGGACTCGGCAACTGCTACTCGGTAATAGCTCCTGTATTACTCTACCTACGGGCTCCTGCCCTAGTGCGTTGCTCTACTAGGCACCATCCATGGCGCTATGAAGTCCACTCTACAATGATTTATAAATCAATTTCCATATTATCGTAAGACACTTCAATACCTGACACATCAAGTGTTTTACGCTGTTCAGAATCTTCGTCTAAAATGGGGTTAGTGTTATTGATGTGGATCAATATTTTGCGGGGTTTTTCCATGGCATTTAAAATTTCGATCATGCCGCCTTCGCCAGATTGTGGAATATGGCCAATAGCTCTTGCCAGTAACGGGCGGCCAACAGATGCTAACTCGTCATCTGTCCAAAATGTGCCGTCAACCATAACGCAGTCAGCTTCAATCATTGCTTTTTCTACGTGCGGTTCTATTACGCCTAAGCCGGGTGCATAAAAGGTGGTTTTGCCTGTTGAAATTTGACGAATCACCATACCGATATTATCACCATCATGTGGATCATTTCTATGTGGTGAATAGGGAGGCGCTTTACTTTTAAGTGACAATGCGGTGAACTCAAGGTCATCAATGTTGGGTATGCTGAAGGAATCACCGTTCAATGGAATAGGATGATCATTCACGCCACAAAAATGTTCCAGAATATTAAAAATAGGAAAGCCAGTGGAAAGGTCTTGCTTCACCATTTCTGTACAATAAATATCCAGTGGATCGCCTTCACGAAGAATTAGCAGGCCTGTTACATGGTCGATTTGAGAATCGATGATAACAATGGCTTCTATGCCAGTACCACGTACTTTATTTTTAGGGTGAATTTCTGGGAAATTTTCTAATTGAGCGCGTACATCGGGCGAGGCATTAAACAACACCCAGTGTTCACCATCTGATGAAACAGCAATAGATGATTGGTTACGAGTGCTGGCTCTGATAGAACCAGCTCTGACAGCTTTGCAATTTGGGCAGCTACAGTTCCATTGAGGAAAGCCGCCACCCGCTCCTGAGCCGAGAACTCTGATTTTCATATTTATGCTAGGGAATTTAATTAGGATTAAGTTACCGAATGATACGGTATTAACGACTTACAGGCAAAAAAAAGGGACTCTGTGAGTCCCTCTTTTATGACATTAACCGCACTAATTAACGGTTATAAATGTACATAGTTACTTCAAAACCAAAACGTAAGTCATTGTAAGCTGGTGTTTCCCATTTCATTGTATTTACCTCCAGAAGTTTTTATATATTTGTTAGCTTGATCAAGTAAGCTGATCCAAAGTATACGATGAACTTTTTTTTTGCGCAACATATTAACCTAGAAAAATCAGTTGACCGCTTGATTTGTACGTAACTTTTTGTGTATTAATTATTTCCAAAGGTTTTACCCATCACCCGTTTGGTGAGATGAATTCGCTTCACGGTTTTGTGAAGAAATCTGAACGAAAAATCCTGCAAAATAACGCTTGATAAGGACTATGGCCATTATCTGTGCGCTATTTTTTGTCTTTTTCGCCCATATTTTCCACAAAATCCGTGCTCAACAAATTTTTCTAGGATTAAAGCCCCCTATTCATTGACTATGGGGCTTGAATTATTTGTGATAAGTAAAATAATAGCATTGTGGTGTTTGTAGGGTATTGAAATTTAAAAGTATCTTTGTGATTTTTAGGGAATACAGCTGAACTCAAATTCTGTTTGGAAACTATTTAAAGCAAGAATTTTATATAGGAAGACTGTATTGATAGGTTTTTGCTTGTACACAGAATGATAGAGCGTTATATTAAGGCCTAGATAAAAATGAGAATAGTGTGTTTAGGAGGGTAGTATGGTCGGTGATTTAATTGAAATTTTAATAGTTATGTGGATTGTTGCTTTGTTTGCATTTGCACCACTAGGTTATTTTATTTATATGTATACCATGAAAAGTGGAGAGCCTTTCGGTGATACTGAGCCTCATGGTGATAATGGATCAAAAATACTTGACTTGGTTGGAGTAGCGCTCCATGCATTAAAAAAAGGTTTGATCGGAGGAAAATAACGGATTTAGGCTTTCATTGTAGGATGGGGTATGCTGCCCTACAATAATTTGAAAGTCGTAAGGAACGCGTATATTTAAGTTGGGTAATTAGCGCGAAGTATAGCTCGACTTCAAAGCGTAGCAATAGGCGCGAAGCACATGGATGTGCAAGTGTCGCTTGAAGCAGGATGCTGGTGCGACCATATCTGGCTATGTAACTGTTGCTACAACGAAGAGGAAGGACAAAAGACAAGTCACTGTTCAAGTTTTTTATGCACGTTCTTAAGTAAAACTGTCTTACTTTTACTCTTCTCTACAAGTAGGGCATGCTGCATTTTTGCGCAATTTCATTTCGTTCCATTGCATGGATAATCCATCCAGTAATAACAATCTTCCCGTTAAAGTTTCGCCAATATTCAGTATGAGTTTTATGGCTTCCATTGCCTGGATGCTACCAACAATGCCCGTGACAGGAGCAATAACACCATTAGTCGCACAATTCTGCATTTCTTCACCGTTATCAGTGTAAAGACAATTGTAGCAAGGACTGTTATTAGTACCTGAGGTAAATACAGAAATTTGACCTTCAAAACGAATAGCAGCCCCAGAAACTAAGGGCGTTTTATATTTTACGCAAGCCGCGTTGACAGCAAAACGGGTAATAAAGTTATCACAGCAATCCAACACGACATCCGTATTGTTCACTTCTTTTTCCAGCAGTTCACCTGCCAGTCGTTGCTTGACAGCTATGACTTTTACTTCTGGATTTAAATTTTTCAGTGTTTGTTGGGTTGAAATAACTTTGTCTGTCCCTATATCGTGAGTGTGATGAGCAATCTGTCTTTGTAGATTGGATAAATCGACTTCATCATCATCGTAAATAGTAATCTGTCCAATGCCTGCTGCGGTAAGGTAGATGGATGCTGGTGAGCCCAGGCCACCTGCTCCAACAATAAGAACGCTGGCTGTTAACAGTTTTTGCTGACCTTCAATATCAACTTGAGGGAGCATAATTTGACGGCTGTAACGAAGTAATTGCTGGTCATTCATTAGATTTATTTAAGCGATGATGAAGAGGGGGCAATGATGCCACACACTTGACAGAGTACAAAACAAAACTATTATTAGCACTCGTTGCTAGTGAGTGCTAACATAAGAACTTTAGTTTAATTTTTAATATATTTTAAGGAGAATATTGATGAATATACGTCCGTTACACGACAGAATCATCGTTAAACGCGTTGAAGAAGAAACAACTTCAGCAGGTGGTATCGTATTACCAGGGTCTGCAGCAGAAAAACCAAGCGAAGGTGAAGTTTTAGCTGTAGGTAATGGTAAGCAACTAGACAACGGTGACGTTCGTGCATTGGAAGTAAAGGTTGGCGATAAAGTACTTTTCGGCAAATACTCAGGTAGCGAAGTCAAAATTGACGGAGAAGAACTTATCGTTATGCGTGAAGAAGATGTTATGGGTATTTTAGGTTAAACACTTAATTTCTAACTAACCATTTATTAATAGGATTCAAACAAAATGGCAGCAAAAGACGTAAAATTTGGTACTGACGCACGTAGCTTAATGGTTGCGGGTGTTAACGTATTGGCAAATGCAGTAAAAGTAACATTAGGTCCTAAAGGTCGTAATGCAGTTTTAGATAAAAGCTTTGGTGCTCCAACAATCACTAAAGATGGTGTATCTGTTGCGAAAGAAATCGAATTAAAAGATAAATTCGAAAATATGGGTGCGCAAATGGTTAAAGAAGTTGCTTCGCATACTTCTGATGTGGCTGGTGACGGCACAACCACTGCGACTGTTTTAGCTCAGTCTATTGTTAACGAAGGCATGAAATCAGTTGCAGCGGGTATGAATCCAATGGATCTGAAACGTGGTATTGATTTAGCCGTCGTTAAAGCGGTAGACGCGATTGTTGAAGCAGCAACACCTTGTACTGATAACAGTGCGATTGCTCAAGTAGGCACAATTTCTGCTAACTCTGATACATCTGTTGGCGAAATCATTGCAAATGCGATGGAAAAAGTCGGTAAAGAAGGTGTTATTACTGTTGAAGAAGGTTCTGGTTTAGACAACGAATTAGACGTTGTTGAAGGTATGCAGTTTGACCGTGGCTACTTGTCACCTTACTTCATCAACAACCAAGACAGCATGAGTGTTGAGTTAGAAGATCCATACATTTTATTATTTGATAAAAAAATCTCAAACATTCGTGATTTACTACCAACATTGGAAGGCGTTGCTAAAGCAGGTCGTCCTTTATTGATTATTGCGGAAGATGTTGATGGTGAAGCATTGGCAACATTGGTTGTAAATAATATGCGTGGCATCGTTAAAGTTGCGGCAGTTAAAGCACCTGGTTTTGGTGATCGTCGTAAAGCAATGTTAGAAGATATTGCAGTATTAACTGGCGGTACCGTGATTTCTGAAGAAATTGGTTTGTCTTTAGAAAAAGTTGAAATGGATCAGTTAGGAACAGCTAAGAAAATTCAAATCAGCAAAGAAAATACAACCATCATTGATGGTTCAGGTTCTGAAGACAACATCAAAGCACGTGTTGCTCAAATCAGAACACAAGCTGACGAAGCAACCTCTGATTATGACAAAGAAAAACTTCAGGAGCGTTTAGCTAAATTAGCGGGTGGTGTTGCGGTTATTAAAGTTGGCGCAGCAACTGAAGTTGAAATGAAAGAAAAGAAAGCTCGCGTAGAAGATGCATTGCATTCAACACGTGCAGCGGTTGAAGAAGGCGTTGTTGCGGGTGGTGGTACTGTATTGGTACGTGCAATTACAGCTTTGGAAGGTCTTGAAGGAATTAACCATGACCAAACGGTTGGGATTAATATTTTGCGTCGTGCATTGGAAGAGCCTTTACGTCAAATCGTCACCAATGCAGGTGATGAAGCTTCTGTAGTTCTTAACGAAGTTGCAAAAGGCGAGGGTAACTTTGGTTACAACGCTGCAACTGGCAAATATGGTGACATGATTGAAATGGGTATTTTAGATCCTGCAAAAGTAACGCGTACTGCGCTACAAAATGCGGCTTCTGTTGCTAGCTTAATGATCACAACTGAGGTGATGGTTGCTGATTCTCCAGCGGATGAATCTGCACCTGCAATGCCTGATATGGGTGGCATGGGTGGAATGGGCGGCATGGGTGGCATGATGTAATGTGGTGTTAAGGCTGGTAACATTATTTGCAGACCAGCTAAAGCTTTACCTTAAAACCTCGGTATTATTAATAACCGGGGTTTTTTTATGTTAGTGATTTTATCTGTGTTACTCTTATCCTAGAAAAATCGGTTGGACATGGGATTTGTGGAAAATCTGGGCGAGGCAGAAAAATGCTTCTGCATTCAATACATCCATGTATTTCAAAGACAAATAATCACTTGCAGATAAAGCTTCCGCATCCTGCTTACGCCCCTTACCTACTTCCATGTAGGCAATGGCCATAGTCCTTATCAAGAGTGATTCTGCAGGAGTTTTGGTCCAGATTTCTTCACAAAACCATGGAGCGGCTTTCTCTCACCAAAAGGCCACTAAGAAAGACCAATCGCCAGGTACGTTCATTTTTTGGTGAATTGAACACTCCGTTCATAATGCCGCTAATACCCGCCATGCGACCGTTGAACAATAAAAGAAGAGTGACACTAAGACCAATTAATGCACCGCCAATTAAGGCAGAGATAAGGTTGAAATTTTCCACAAGTAAATACTTAACAAATAATATTGTAATATCCTACTATGATTCTATATGTTTTGGGCAAGAGTTACAGAGGAGTGTTTATGTGGGGCGTATGATTTTTTGGTAGAGGGTATTTCAGCTTTGCTGATTAATCCATTCAGCACTGGCTTGAGAGATTTCATCAAATACAGACTGTTCACTACGGTCAATACGTTTAAGCAGCTTAAATGAGTGATCTCCGCCTTCGATAACATGTAAAGTAGGTTTGGGTGATAAAGTTTCCAGTAAAGGTTTGAAAACATTCAATTGACATAAAGAGTCGCGTGTTCCTTGAAAAAACAGCATTGGTTCATGAATGACTTTCAATTGGTTAAAGCGGGGCTTGTCAGGTTTTCCTGGAGCATGGAGGGGATAGCCAAACAAAATTATGCCGGCATATAGATCTTCTTTGGAAGCAAGTATGGTTGCGTATCTACCGCCCATGCTTTTACCTGAAAGGAATATTTTTTTGCGACTGACTCCTGTTCTTTCTATCACTGTGTCAATGACTTTTTGCCAGGTTTCTTCAAGAACATGAGGTGTGTTCGGTGCTCTTAAACCTTGTTCCATATAAGGGAAGTTAAACTTGACAGTTAGGATGTTGTGTTTTGCGATGCCTTCATGAATTTGACTTACAAACACAGAATTCATATCCCTGCCTGCACCATGGGCAATAATTAGAATAGCTTTATATTCATCGGGAATTAACCATACTGATGAGATATCAGCTTTTTTTGTGATGGTGATAGTATGGTGTTCAGTTTTCATAATAATTTTATGTAAAAACTCTATAGTGCAGTGTTATAGAACTTGTTGAACGCATGTAGTTTTGTGCATGAACCAACAAACTATCTTATAGTTTAACTTACTTTAGAAATTTCAATAAAATTACTTGACGAAAAAAACTTATGTCCATAGAATACGCATCCTTCGGAGCGGTAGTTCAGTTGGTTAGAATACCGGCCTGTCACGCCGGGGGTCGCGGGTTCGAGTCCCGTCCGCTCCGCCAATTTTTAACAGATGGATGTCTGATTATTCTTAACTTTACGGATATAGCAAACTTCATACACTCGATTCCTCACTATTTCCTAAATAAATCAGGTGATCGTTTAGTATGTGCTTAAGCTATTGAATAGTGAGGATAACTTAGTTTATCAGAACTTACCTGTTGGGTGGGTGATATTTGCTTCCAAAAATCCGTTCTCAACTGATTTTTCTCGGTTAATGGTTTTTCATAACAATATAGTGGTTTGTGTGAAGTACAGTGAACTATTCATTGTTGAAATAGTCCGATCGCTGATAATTTTTTAAAATGGAGAATTCATGATTTTCAGGATAATATTTTTTACTTTAGTTTGTATCCCGTTAAGTGTATACAGTTCAAACGTTAAAGTTCATGAGCGTATTTTTGAGAATGGTCTAAAAGTGTTGGTGAAAGAAGATCATCGCTCGCCAGTTGTAGTTTCTCAAATTTGGTATAAAGTGGGTTCAAGTTATGAGCCGAGTGGTATTACAGGCATTTCCCACATGCTAGAGCATATGATGTTTAAAGGCACCGAGAAACATCCAGCTGGTGAATTCTCTCGAATTATTGCTGAAAATGGAGGGCGTGAGAATGCCTTTACCGGACGCGACTATACTGCGTATTTTCAGACCATGGAAAAATCACGACTGCAGGTTAGTTTTGAACTGGAAGCTGATCGTATGCGAAATTTACAATTGACTCCTGATGAGCTAAAAAAAGAATTGGAAGTGGTTACTGAAGAGCGTCGTATGCGTACTGACGATAAGCCGCGATCTAAAATGCAGGAATATTTTATGGCTATGGCATTTACCAATAGTCCTTATAAAAATCCTGTGATTGGCTGGCCTACAGATATAGCCAATTATCAAGTTGATGATCTGCAAGCGTGGTACCAACTTTGGTATGCACCTAATAATGCAACGCTTGTTGTGGTCGGTGATATAAAACCTGATGATGTATTTTTATTAGCTGAAAAATATTTTGCAGGTATAACAACGAGTAAAATAAAACCGCTAAAACCACAGGCTGAAATAGAGCAACATGGTGTACGTAAAACAACAGTTAAACTTCCTGCTAAGCTTCCCTATCTCTTAATGGGTTACAAAGTACCTGTATTAAATTCAATTGAGAATAAGTCTGAATCTTATGCATTAGAAGTTTTGGCAGGTATTTTAGACGGTGGAAGCAGTGCGCGATTGGCCTCAAATTTAGTGAGAGGAAAACAAATAGCCGTTTCGGCAGGTGCAGGCTATAGCATGGCTTCTCGATTGCCTGAGTTATTTATGTTGGATGCAACCCCTGCTGAAGGACAAACTGTTTTTGATCTGGAATATGCTTTAAAAGAGGAAATATACAATTTGAAAACTGATCTGGTTTCAGCAGATGAATTGCAACGGGTAAAAGCTCAGGTGTTAGCGGGTGCGGTTTATCAGCGGGATTCCAATTTTTATCAGGCTATGCAATTAGGAATGTTCGAAACAGTAGGTATAGGCTGGGATAAAGTGGATGAATATGTAGAAAAGGTCAATCAAATTACCGCTGAACAAGTCCGTAATGTTGCTCGTAAATATTTACTGGAGGATCAGTTAAGTATAGCTTATCTTGATCCACAGCCTATGTCTGAACAGAAACATAAAAGCAGTGTAGCAGGAGGCCGTCATGCGGATTTTTTTTAGTAGTTTAATTTTTTTATTGTTTAGTCATACGGCAAATTCGGCTGCAAAAATTGAGCATTGGCAGACCACCCAGGGTAGTCCGGTTTTTTATGTGCAAACCAAGGGATTACCGATGGTTGATATTCAAGTGGTTTTTGATGCAGGTAGTGCAAGAGACGGAAATCAACAAGGTATTGCAGCACTAACGTCTGCTTTATTAGATACTGGCGCAGGGGTATGGAATGCCGATGAGATTGCACAGCGTTTTGAAAGTGTAGGGGCGCAATTCGGGACTAATGTATCCAGAGATAATGCAACTTTATCGTTACGTTCTTTAACTGAAGTAAAATTGTTGGACAAGGCTTTACTGACTATGCAAGAGATCTTGTCTAAACCGGCCTTTAAGGAAGCTGATTTTCAGCGTGAAAAAAGTCGAACTTTAGCAGGCTTAAAACATAGAGAAGAATCTCCCGGTGCATTGGCAAGTATAGCGTTTTTTAAGTCTTTATATCACGATCACCCATATGCACACCCTGTAGCAGGTGTTGTTGAGACGGTGTCTGGTTTTTCTGTAGATGATTTACGGGCTTTTTATAAGCAGTATTATGTTGCCAGTAATGCGATGGTGGTTATTGTTGGGGATCTGAATAAACAGCAGGCAAAGCTAACGGCAGAGTCTTTAATCACTGGTTTGGATATCGGGCAAAAAACAGAAGCACTTCCGGAAGTCAGTTTTTCGAAGCAAGGCGTAGTAAAACATATTGAATTTCCATCTACGCAAACACATGTTTTAGCAGGGCTTATTGGAGATCACCGTAAAGATCCGGATTATTTTAGTTTATATGTTGGAAACCATATTTTGGGCGGTAGTGGATTGGTTTCTCAGTTATTTGCTGAAGTTAGAGAAAAAAGAGGGCTTGCATACAGTGCCTACAGCTATTTCTCTCCAATGCTCAGAAAAGGTCCATTTACTATGGGGCTACAGACCCGTAATGATCAAACGGATCAGGCCGTAAAGGTGATGCAAAAGACATTGAAAGATTTTGTAAATAATGGCCCTACTGAGGATGCATTGATTGCTGCAAAGAAAAATATTACGGGTGGTTTTGCCATGCGCTTTGATACGAATAGTAAATTGACTAGTTATGTATCAATGATAGGCTTTTATCAGTTACCTTTAGATTATTTGGAAGTGTTTCAGCAAAAAGTTGATGCGGTTACGGTGGCATCAATAAAAGACGCCTTTCAACGACGAGTACGTCCTGAGTTTATTCATACTATCACTGTAGGGGCTACTGAATAGGTTTATGAATATGAAATGTTGTGAATAATAAAAGTAAACTAAGAATTATTGCAGGTGATTGGCGGAGCAGACAGCTGGTTTTTGAAGAGACCCCCGGGCTGAGGCCTACGCCTGCAAGAGTGCGAGAAACGTTATTTAATTGGCTACAGTATGATGTTATAGGAAAAGCATGTCTTGATTTGTATGCCGGTAGTGGTGCGTTGGGGTTTGAAGCGGCCTCAAGGGGAGCAAAGTCAGTTGTTATGGTGGAAAATAATGCACAGGCTTGTCGATTGATTAATGAAAATAGACTTAAATTATCTGCGGATCAAATAAAAATTAGGCAGGTAGATGTCTTCAGGTTCTTAGCGGGAGATGTCACAACTTTTGATCTGGTTTTTTTGGATCCACCGTTTGCTAAAGGCATAGCTCAACAAACATGCCAGTGGCTGGAGAAAAAAGGCTGGTTGGCAGCTCAAGCTAAAATTTATGTAGAGGTAGAAAGTCAGCTACTACTAGAAAAAATGCCGGCAAACTGGCAGAGATTGAAAAGTAAAAAAGCAGGCGACGTTGGTTATCATTTGTTTCAGCGCAATTAGGTATTAGTCAGATTTGCATGGTCATAATTGACCGGTTTCTATTCTGGGATAGCCTCCTACTTGTTGTTTTATGTTAAAATTATCCGTTTAGTGACACGCTAATATCGCATGAATATTACTGCCATATACCCAGGAACATTCGATCCAATTACAGATGGACATATAGACCTGATTTCACGTGCTTCAAAGCTTTTTCATAAGGTCATAGTGGCGGTTGCTGCAAATCAGGGGAAAACACCCTTATTTTCATTACAAGAGCGTGAAGAACTGGCTAAAGAGGTAACAGTACACTTTCCAAATGTAACTATCATCGGTTTTGACAACCTACTGGTTGATTGTGCCAGGGAACAGGGTGCTAATGTCGTTTTAAGGGGGTTGCGTGCGGTGTCAGATTTTGAATATGAATTTCAACTGGCGGGCATGAATCGTCGCTTATCGCCCGAATTGGAAACCATGTTTCTTACACCGGCTGAACAATATGAATTTATTTCTTCCAGTATGATCAGAGAAATAGCAAAGCTTAAGGGAGACGTCTCCAGTTTTGTACCTGAATGTGTGGAAAAAAGATTAAAAGAAAAATTTGCTTAAGGAGGCACTATGTCTTTAATAATTGATGATGAATGTATTAACTGTGATGTTTGTGAGCCAGAATGTCCGAATGGGGCAATAACTCAGGGTGAAGATATATATATAATTAATCCCGACTTATGCACAGAGTGTGTGGGTCATCATGATCTGCCTCAGTGTATAGAAGTATGTCCAGTTGATTGCATAGAAAAAGATTCTGCACATGTTGAAGATCACGATACTTTATATCAAAAGTATGTGAAGTTAACGCAGTAGTGTGTGCTAACTGATCTTTTTGACTTTTGTATGGTGGGAGCTACAATTAAACAGAAAGCAAATAGAAATGTATATACCACGAGGAAGTAGCTTTTTTCAATGACTGACAGACCACCTCGTGGGATAGTGGTTTTTAGGTATTAACCAGTAATTCAATCAACATTTGTTCATAAATTTTAGATAAAATCTCTAGATCATTAATACCCACATTTTCATTGATTTTATGAATACTTTCATTCAGTGGACCTAGTTCGATAACTTGCGCGCCAGTAGGCGCTATAAAGCGGCCATCTGAAGTTCCACCACCGGTATCATCAAGAGTTTCGAAACCCGTGACTCGCTTGATGGCGGCATGAGCGGCATCAATCAAAGCGCCCCCTTCAGTTAAGAACGGATTGCCTGATAAGCGCCATTGTAGATCGTATTTAAAGTCATATTTATCGAAAATTGCAGTCGTGCGATGTTTAATGGTTTCTTCGTCCAGTTCGGTACAAAAGCGTAGGTTGAATTGAATTTCCAAATCACCAGGGATGATATTTTCAGCGCCCGTGCCTGAATTGATATTAGAAACTTGCAAGCTGGTAGGAGGGAAAAATTCATTGCCGGTATCCCATACTTCTTCCGTTAGCTCTTTAAGAGCTGGAGCAAAAGTATGGATAGGGTTTTCTGCAATTTCAGGATAGGCGACATGGCCTTGTATACCTTGTACTGTCAATTTTGCACACAGTGAACCGCGTCGTCCCACACGTATCACATCAGCTATTTTTTTATCACTGGAGGGTTCACCCACCAGGCACCAGTCAATTTTTTCATTACGTTTTGCCAGTACTTCAACTACTTTAACGACACCATTAGTGGCAATACCTTCTTCATCACTGGTTATCATCATTGCAATGGAGCCTTGGTGATTTGGGTACTTGGCGATAAAACGTTCGACAGCCGTGATAAAACAGGCAATACCACCTTTCATATCAGCTGTGCCACGGCCATAGAGCTTTCCATCTCTGATGGTCGGTTCAAAAGGCGGGGAGTCCCAGCGGTCTAATGGGCCGGGGGGAACAACATCTGTATGTCCCAGGAAGGTTAGTAAGGGTTTAGCTTCGCCTCGTTTAAGCCAGATGTTTTGCGTATCAGCAAAGTTTAAACGCTCTTCTTTAAAACCTATTTTACTTAAGCGATGAACTAAAACATCCTGACATCCTGCATCTTCAGGTGTTACAGACTCTCTGCTAATCAAGTCTTTTAATAAGGCTAATGTTTCACTCATAGTTCTTCTTGGTAGTTTTCGACTTTAAATCCAATAATCATTTTTTCGCCAGTATCTAAAACCGGGCGTTTGATCAAAGTAGGTGTTTCTAACATATATTGCAAAGCAGTTTGTTTTGAAACATTACTTTTCTGTTCGTCGTTTAGTTTACGCCAGCTGGTACTTTGCTTGTTGAGTAACTTTTCCCAGCCTAATGCAGCTTCAAAAGAGTCAAGTAAATCGGCGGTGAGTCCCTGTTTACGATAATCATGAAACTGATATTCTATATGATTGGCTTCTAGCCAATCCTTCGCTTTTTTAACGGTATTGCAATTACTGATGCCATAAAGGGTATGCATGTTATAACTCACTATTTAATAATTCTTCAATGCTTGGTAATTCTTTATCTTTATGTGTATGAGTCTTATATAACTCGATAAACTCCATAAAGGCTTGCTCCAGGTCATCAAGAATTTCTTCTTCATTTTCTCTGTCTTCAATAGAAATATCGGGAGAGTCTAAGTATTCCTTTTGTAAAGCTATTTCACTGTTTAAGGATAAAATTGCGTATAGAACTGCATTGCTGGATAGTGCTTCGGACATGGTTTGTATAATTTATTTGGTTTGTACCAAGTGATTTGGCTTTGAGCTAATTATACAGTTGGAGCTTGGATAAGTGATAGTATAAACCTAGAATAATCAGTTAACCACTTAATGGAGGTGGTGAATGCAGATATTGCAGGAGCAATATATCTGTCCCTGCAGTCGTCCTGTTGGTCTAAATGACAATATATTCAACAGTCATTTAAACAGCTGAATAGTTACGGTTTTTTTTACAATGAAAGACTTGGTCACTTAATTACACTATTTAAAAATAAAGGCTATTAATCACAGTATTGAAAAATACCATGATACCAATAGCTATTCCCCCAAAGTGGATGCCTAATACTGAAATCCAATCGGAACTGTTGATCAGAAATAGGCGTTTCAATGATGGTTGCTGCACCTAATAACAGCCAATCGGGAAAAGTGAGTCTTAATTTGCCATATTGCCAGATGTGACCGTTGCTACGGTAGACCAGTACGCCATTGTCAACGGAAACATTAAGGCGCAAGCCGAAACCGAAGCGGACAGTTTCTATCAGTTCATGATTTCTTAGATAAACCATTCGAGAATAGAAATAGTCTTTTTTGTTATCTGGATATATCAGTGTGCGTTGCCAATATAAATTAGTACTCTGCGTCGAGATGGTTTTTTTTACCACCGTCTCAATATTCTTACCGCGTCTGGAAACCAGTCCGCCACAAAGATGAATCAGGCTAATGAAGGGTAAAAGGAAATTCGGGTATCCAATTTCCATATTACCTGTTACGCAGGTATTAGAATTACCGGGTACACTGTAATGTCGCTGGATAACCAGCGGCAATTTATTCCAGTCTTCTCCCAGAGCTTGTTGTAACAAAGGCATATTGTTCATCTTTAACTCCTAGAATAATGAGGTGTGAAAAACCATCATTGTGGTAATGCCCAACATAGCAAAGAACGCAGGCATACCCAACAACATCCATATTTTTGAATAATAATGATAACTATCAGGTAATGGTTTTTTTTCAGCCAGTGATTCGTTTGCAATATCCCGCGTACGAATCTGTAAATAAACAACAGGTAGCCAGCATATTCCAGTTAAAAGGTATAGAACAATTGTCTGTATCATCCAGCCATCCGTCAGTGACATACCCAGTTGTTCCGCCATCATTATTCCTGTTAGTGGTTGAATGATAACAGTAGGTGTAGTGAACCACCAATCGGCCAGTACCACATGTTTGCTAGTGGCAGCAATTGCGGCATGGTTACCTGAACGATCAGCCATAACTTTATAGAAAACCGTACCGAGACCCAATCCAAATAAGATAATTGCACTGAATATGTGGATCAATTTTAAAGTTAAAAATATCATGGTTTTTCTCCTTCCAAATTTAAATAAACAAGTAACGTTGCTAATAAAGGGATATTTTTCAAAACTGGACCGAATGGATGCAGCCAAAATTCAGGCAAGGTAAAAGTGATCGTCAACGTGTACAGAAAAATGATAGTGAGCTGAAAGAATATTAATGGTCGGATACGATATGCCAATAAAGTAGCTAATCCCAGAATAATGTCCATCAAGGCAAGGCCATATAACATGACAGGTGCAGCACTGCCGGTAATTCCTGAAGCAGATAAAAACTGGTAACTTTGTTCCTGAGGGAAGAAAAAAAGGGAGACTATACCGCTCCACATCCATAAAAAAGCAATCGATAAACGTAATAAAGGACGTAGAAAATATAACCCTGCATGCCAGCGTTCTGCCTGATTTGCTGGTTGTAACAGTAATAGTTTTTGCAGACTTTGTGTGGAGCGGCCAAGAAAATGTGATATCGGCCCTGCATCCGCAGAATTCCCTCTACGTAACATGGCTATATTTTCTGCATTAAAAGCAGGTTCGCCTAGCCATTTACCGATAAACACTGATCGTTGTGCCAATTCACCAGAAAAGGAGACAGTAGGGGCTTGTTTTTTTCCCAAACGTCGCCGAAGTTGTGCTAACAACTGTTTAAAACTTAATGCTTTTGGCCCAACCAATGGCAGAGTCAGCTTAACGGGTGATTCCGGATTCAGGCACTGAATAATAGTTGCTGCTACATCGTTGACGTGGATTGGTTGCATCAATTGATTGCCTCCATCAATCAAGCCATGTACAGGTAATGCCGCTAAAGCATGAAATAAAGCCATGCTTTGTGCGCCATCGCCATAGATTATGGAGGGCTGTAGTACATACCATTCCACATCCAGATTTCTAAGTGCATCATCGGCGGATTTTTTACTGAGATGATAAGCTGATTGAGCTGTTTCATCAGATCCAAGTGCGGATATCTGGATGATTTTTTTAACTTTAGCTTGTTCTGCCGCTTTGAACAAGGCAGCCGGAACTTGAGCATGGAGAGCTTGAAACGATTGATCTTTTGACTCGGCAATAATACCAACACAATTGATAACAGCATTGATGTTTTGTAGATGTGGTAACCAATCCGTGAAATTTGTCATGTCGTTATAATTCAGTTGCAGAATACGTGTATTTTTCGACTTGAAAAACAACTTTTTAGGTGTACGGCAACAAGCAAGCACCTCATGATTTTTCTGTTCCAGTGCTTGTAAAATATGATGCCCGACAAAACCACTGGCACCTGTTAGTAAAATATTCATGATTAACTCCTAGCAAAAAACGAATAGGGAGAGTGACGAATTCCGGCAATTAAATCTCTGATTCCACAAGCTAAAACAGCAAAGCCAAAGAATATTAACAGGGTGGAGAGATTGCCATAATCAATAACAAATAAGCGGGATGATTTGAATGACCAGCCCCAAAGTATTGGGATCAGCAATGCGAGATAAGCACCACCATTCATACTTAAAATTAGGTGAGTAGTTCTCTCTACAGCAGATAGTTTTCGGGTTTGGTCTTCAATAATGAAATCGTATGCAGTTAATACCATCTCGATGAGAAGTATCAGGCCTAACACTATAGCCCAGTATCCATGGCATTTAAAAAGTGCCAATGCAAAAAAACTAAAGCGTAAAGTAATTCTCTAACGCCATGTATTTTTTGTTCCAGTGCTGCAGAAAGTTTTTGTGGTAGTTTTTCCTGATATTCATGATTCCACAGAACATCGAAACCACCCAGAATAGCTTGAAAAATTAATAGATATAATACGATTGTCATGCTGATCACCTCTTAGTTGTTATGGTGAGGCAAACAATAGCAAGGCAAAAATGATTAGCCTTCCTGTTTTATATAATTGGAATATAAATTAATTGTTTATATTAAAATCAATATGTTGCAAGGTTGCAAAATGATAAAAATGTAAGTTTTGAAGGGAAAAACAGGGAATAGATGAGTTATTGTTTTAGAAATTGTTTGCGATATTGGCCTGGTGCCATGCCAACAATATCGCGGAAAGCAGTGTAAAAATTTGATTGGGTACTGAAACCGACTGACAATCCTATAGATAAAACTGAAGATGTTGGTTCAGATAAGAGTAGTTTTTTTGCAGCTTCGATTCGATGGTTGCGGATGTATTTTGAAAACCCCTGTTTAAATTCGGTATTAATCAGTTCGGATAATTGATGGGAGTTTAATTGCAGTTGTTCTGCCAGCATGGATAGACTAAGGTTTTCCATAATATAAAGCCTCTCCTGTTCCATTAGCTGACTCAAATGAACAAGCTTTTTATTGCAATCAATATTTTTCAGTGTTGATTCTGCATAAGTAGCTTGGGCGGCTTCAGCAACATCGACTGTGATTGATGGAAAACTCAGTAAGGTTAAAATAGCAGCAAAAAAGGCAAGACCAACCAGGATACTGTAGCCAATAATAAAGCTTGAATTGCTTACCAGTGGCCAAATAAAACCGAGCAAAATCACGCTTACAGCAATGGAAAAAAATACCGCGAGAGCCAAAAGTTCCAGCTTGAATCGTTGCCGTTGTTTACGCAATAAATAAACCGCCCGGGCCAACCATAATAAATAACCGCTACCTATTAAAAAAGCCAGCGGCAACATCCACTCTATAGGAAAAAACAAACAGATAGACAAAGGCAGTGCGTGTAATATTTGCCATTGGTTAAACTTAGTCTGCATCGTCAGTAAACGGCGACTGTAAAAATAAAAACAGGGAGCGACACAGTACAGTAACGCAATATATAAAGGCGAAAAAACCAACAAGGATGGGTCAAGAATAAATTGTAAATTTAACCATTGAATAACCCCAAGGCAAACGACAAGAATAAAACCAGCCAGTTTTGATGAAAACTGCTGAGCTTCAAATTGTTGTAGGAGATTACCTGAAATCAGCAAGACAGCAGTAAAAAGAGAAAAGCCGATTAACAGTAAGGCGATAAGTTGCATTTAGATTATATTTTTGTGTTATGGAATGGTTGTTTTATCAGTCTTATAATAGGTTTTCAGTTAAAATACCACATTGCTCATCCCTAGTTGTTAAATATGAAAAAACATTCTCCCCAGGCTGATTTTGAATCATTTTCTTTCTCTGATGATATTTTGTCAGCAATTAAGCAAATGGGTTTTGATAAACCGACCGATATACAGCTAAAAACCATACCCTCTGTGTTAGAGGGGAAAGATGTGCTGGCGCGTGCGGATACAGGGTCGGGGAAAACAGCGGCTTTTGCATTGCCATTATTGTATAAGATGAGTAATCAGAATATTTATACCCAAATAGGTCGTTGTAAACGGTTTAATACTGCTGAAAGGGTAGCGAGTAATTGTGTACAGGTGTTAGTGCTGGTTCCTACGCGCGAGTTAGCCATACAGGTGGCTGAG
>Ga0256847_1000484_pt1 | contig 25212 bp, 19 predicted proteins | sample TeddybearmetaG_FD_189099 | JGI IMG/M metagenome (GOLD analysis project Ga0256847, IMG submission 189099) | Hydrothermal vent microbial communities from East Pacific Rise, Pacific Ocean - Teddybear | ecosystem: Environmental > Aquatic > Marine > Hydrothermal vents | place: Pacific Ocean: East... | reverse complement strand
TAATATCGAGAGGAAAAGATACATATTACAAAGCAAAAGAAAATCCTGATAGTTTGATTTCAGAATTTGTTGAAGGAGAAGAATATTATGACTTTGAAAGTTTTTGGTATGTGGCATTGACAGCGTTTGAAAATAAAACAGGAAAAGAATTGTATGACTATATATCTGACGATTTTAAAACCAACGAAGGAAATTATCCGAATTTCGAATTTACTTGGAAAGAAGAAGAACCTGAAACTATGAAAGCGATTTGCCCAAGGTTATTTGAGAAAATGTGGAATTAAAAACTGGTGGTAACAACGTATATAATTCATGGCTCAATTGGTTAAACGAATTTAAAGTCGTACAAAAATAATACTTTTATAACACGGAAAAATACGTCGAGCGGCTCTCCGATACATCCGATTCTCACGCAGCTCTGCGAGCTGCTGCCGATTCGCTCCCCAACGCTAGCCGCCAGACCGCCACAAATCATATACAAGACCGTTATGTGTCATTAAATAAAATCAATAGCAACATGAATATTAAATTTTACTTTATTACACTATTAGTATCACTAAACTGCATCCTTATCGAGGCACAGGTTATTGTGACAAAGGATATCGATTACATAAATGATTCCGTTTATGATAACGATAAGGATTTGCTAGACATTTATATGCCAAAGGATAAAAAAGATGTGCCTATTATTGTTTATTTCCATGGAGGAGCACTTCTATATGGAGATAAGAGCATGGGTCAGGATATTGGTCATAAAGTTGCTGAATCTGGAATCGGCTTGGTAAGTGTTAACTACCGATTGTCTCCAGAATTTCAACACCCTACACATGTAAATGATGCAGCTGCTGCAACTGCATGGGTAATTAATAATATTGAGGCATATGGTGGAAATCCCAAAAAAGTTTACGTCAGTGGTCATTCCGCTGGAGCTTACCTCGCCGCGCTACTTGCCATTGATTCTTCTCTACTACAAGTAAGAAACAAAGTAGATTTTAAGATAACCGGAGCGATACTTATAAGTCCGTTTCTTTATGTAGAAGAGACAGCAAAAGACCGTATCGAAATGGATTCTAGGTATAAGAAGATTTGGAGCAACAATCCGGATAAATGGCTAGAAGCCTCTGTTACTCCACATATTGGTAAAAATCGAGACAACATCTTACTTATTTATGCAGATGGAGATGATGCTTGGAGAAAAGAACAAAACGAACGCTTTGCCAAATCCATGGCAGAAGCAGGAAATCTCAATGTGATCACCAATGAGGTCGCAAATAGAAATCACTCGTCCCTTATCAGTGCAATTCTAGATAATGATGATATGGTTGTTAACCTGATAAGTAAATTTGTATCGGAAGAATGAATACATAATTACGACACATAACACCGTATAAAATTAATTGCTAGTGCAGGCTTATTTACGAAAACCCTCGCGGATTTTCTATTCGGTTTGTATTTGCAAATTAGGTACTTAAAACACGCAACTAATCTTATACAAAACCGATAAGCGTAACCCCAATTTCCTACTTCAACCGAAACCGCATCTCAACAGGTAAATGATCAGATGCCTGTCCAAATTGAGTCAATACCTTTCCATCAATATAGTCAATAGAATTTTTGGTATAAAAAATATAATCAATACGCTTTACTGGATTGGCAGAGTCAAAAGTAAAAGCATAGGTATCGCCAAAGGCAGCATTACCAATCATAGGTTTATTAAATAATTGTTTAATAACCGCATCTTGGTCGTCAGCATCACTATTAAAATCACCTAATAAAATGGTAGGATATTTTTCTTTGTATTGATTAAATAAGTCAACCACAAAATTAAATTGTTTTACTCTTGTAGGTTTGTCAAAAGCTTCTAAATGTACATTGATTACAATAACATCTTTATTTTCAATGGTAATAGTTGCTACTTGTGCCAGACGTTCTAAATAAAGAGCATCTCTATAAAAGGGGTTGTCTTGTACTCTTTCTAGTACAATGCGTTGATGGTTTTTAATGGGATATTTACTGAGAATCGATTGACCGGATAACATTTCGCCAAAATGCATAGAAATCGGATATTCAGGAAAAGGCACATAGTTTTCATCCCAATTCACCGCTTCAGCTACATAGTTATAACCCAATGTAGCAATTTCATTTTGTTGATTAATTTTATAGGATCTTGCCGATGCATAATCAATTTCCTGAAAAGCAATAATATCAGCGTCAAGCAATTCAAACTCCGTGGTTACTTTTTCCAGATTACTATCAAAAAGTGTTTTGGGTTTTGCAACTGCTCTATTATTGGTCATACCACTTAAGTACCCTATATTATAGGTAACAATACTATAGATAGAATCAGTAGCTGTTTTTTGAGGGAAGTCATTAATGGTAACTTTTGAATAATCCTCCTGAGTATAATTAGGGGATGACGCCCAAAAAAAGAAGACTATAATGAATAGGGCGACACCTATTAATAGATATAGTATAAATTTCAACAGTTTTTTCATGAGAGCAAAGTACATTATTTATTTCATTCCCACCAGTGGGTTTTGATACCCCGACGCTTGCGTCGAAATAAAAATAAAATTCCTGTTTAATACTTCGCACCCTTGGGTCAAGGTAGTTTATTTTAAAAACCTGACAGGTCTGAGGTGTTTAAATAGTAGGTGGTAAATAAAAATATAACATATAGTACTTCTGTGAAATTTCTTTGTACATTTGCATCCCAAAATAAATCAGGACGAATGGAGTCAGCTTTTATGATTTTGATATAATTGAATGATAAAAAGCGAATTTTATGAGACCTATAAAAAAACAAATAAAATAGAACGTATGAAGGGAGGTGCAATACTATGTTGATAATACCAGTAAAAGACGGAGAGAATATCGATAGAGCGCTAAAACGCTTTAAGAGAAAGTTTGATAGAACTAAAACAATGAAGCAGTTGCGTAATCGCAAGCACTTTGTAAAGCCTTCTGTATCTAAACGTGCTGAAACTCAAAAAGCACAATACGTGCAAAAATTGAGAACTGCCGAAGAACAAGGTTAGTTGAAAAAGGTTATTCGAAATTAATTTCGAATTTCTATAAACAGTCATTCCCGCGGAGGCGGGAATCTCATCCGAAAAAATGTTAAACCGTTAGTATAACAAAAATACATTTTGTAAATTTGTTACTAACGGTTTTTTTATGCCCATAACCCACTTTATAGAATATCTTTCATTTGAAAAAAAATATTCGCCACATACTACTAGAGCATATCAAGATGATTTAAATTCTTTTCAAGCTTTTTGCAATGCTACTTTTGAAAATCAACAATTGATTGATGTAAATTATTCTCAAATCCGTTCTTGGATTGTTGAGATGGTAGGTCAAAATATTTCCAATAGATCAATCAATAGAAAAATAAGTAGCCTAAAAACATTCTATAAATTTTTAATAAAAACAAAACAGTTAGAAGAATCACCTTTGCTAAAGCATCAAGCATTGAAAGTGTCTAAAAGGATACAAGTGCCTTTTTCAGAAAAAGAAATTAATGAAGTAATTAATAAATTGGATGACAATGATGACTTTGAATCGGTTCGTAATAAATTAATTGTTGAATTATTATATTCAACAGGGATGAGAAGAGCAGAATTAATTGAAATAAAAATAGGCGCTATAGATTTTTCAAATGCTATGCTGAAGGTGTTGGGTAAACGAAATAAGGAAAGATATATACCTTTATTAAAATCGGTACTACAAACTTTAAAAATATATATAGAAAAGCGCGAAGATATTACATCAGATAATGACTACCTGTTTATTACCAAAAAAGGAAATAAAATTTATCCAAATTTTGTTTATAGAATTATAAATGATTATTTTAGTAGCGTCTCATCAAAAGTTAAAAAAAGTCCGCATGTAATGCGTCATTCTTTTGCAACTCATTTGCTCAATGAAGGGGCAGATTTAAATTCTGTTAAAGAATTACTCGGTCATTCAAGTTTGGCTTCAACCCAAATATATACGCATAGCAGCTTGAATGAATTAAAAAAAGTGTATAACCAAGCTCATCCAAGGAGCATAAAAACCTAATTATATGAAAGCAAATATTCAATCAGTAAATTTTAATATAGATAAAGATTTAGTTGAATTTATTAATACTAAAGTAGATGGATTAGAAAGATTTTATGATAAAATAATAGAAACTGACGTTTATTTGAAGGTTCAAAATACAAGTGAAAAAGAAAATAAAATAGTTGAAGTGAAATTAAATATTCCTGGAGATGAGTTTATGGTGAAAAAACAATGTAAATCTTTTGAAGAGGGAGTTGATTTGGCTACAGGAGCTTTAAAAAGACAACTTAGAAAAAAGAAAGAAAAACAACGTGCCCGTCAAATATAATTTTATATAAAAAATAGACATAAAAGTTTTGTAGAAAAAATAAAACTTTATACATTTGCAAACCGTTAAAAATAGCGGTTTGTTTTTTTATGTAAAAAAGCGAAAAAAAGCCGATGTAGCTCAGCTGGCTAGAGCAGCTGATTTGTAATCAGCAGGTCGTGGGTTCGAGTCCCTCCATCGGCTCAAAATATGTTGAAAGCACAGGAGGAGATTAAAGCTGTTGGTTTTAATTGATTGGGACGAGAAGTTTATCCTGAGCGTAGTCGAAGGGAGTCCCTCCATCGGCTCAAAATATGTTGAAAAAGCGTAATTAGAAAATTCGTTTATCGGCGAAGTTCTTTGAATAAAATTTGTATTGAGGGGAGATACTCAAGCGGCCAACGAGGACAGACTGTAACTCTGTTGGGAAACCTTCGCAGGTTCGAATCCTGCTCTCCCCACTTATAATTTTAATTGAGTGGCTATCAAAAGCGCGCTTTTGTAAAGGCACATAATTAAAATTATATGTTCGGGGTCACCCGAACAGGATGACCGAGAGAAGCGAGGTAATCCTTATTATCAGGATAAACTGATAATAGAGATGAATCGAGGGATTCCTTTATCAGAATAGACTGATGGCGGATTATGAATAAAGCGAGGGATTCCTTTATCAGGATAAACTGGTAATGGATTGATAAAGCGGGGTAATCCTTACAAATTTAACAATTGGAATAAAAAGAATGCAAGAGTAGCTCAGTCGGTAGTCAGCCATAGGCGGATTCAAGCTGAAGAGAATAATAAAAATATGTTCTTCTTTTGCGATAAGGTCTTTAAAATAATAAATAGATTTTTAATCTATAAGAATGCGAGAGTAGCTCAGTTGGTAGAGCGTCAGCCTTCCAAGCTGAATGTCGCCGGTTCGAACCCGGTCTCTCGCTCAAAAGCTTTAAGGCACTTAACTAAGGTTTATTTTAAAACGTAAACTTTGTTGAGTATTGAAGAGCAGGGTGAGAAGCCTGTCCTGAACGGAGCGTTTGCGAAGTTGAAGGGGTCTCTCACTCTAAGTCGACAGTTGTCATTCTTGCGAAGACAGGAATCTCTTCCTTTAATAAGTAACTTTATTAATGGTTTGTTGATTCAACACTTTACGCCGACGTAGCTCAGGGGTAGAGCGTTTCCTTGGTAAGGAAGAGGTCACGGGTTCAATTCCCGTCGTTGGCTCTGATAAAAAAATGGTTTTGAAGACCAGAATATAATGAAATATTGAAATTGAGTGACCTTGGTCACGCCTACCTGCCGGTAGGCAGGGGTTCAAATCCCGTCATTGGCTCAAAAAGAAAAGAAGAGAATTTTACATTAATATATAACTAAGAATAAATAAATTTAATAATCATGGCAAAAGAACATTTTGACCGCTCCAAACCACATTTAAACATTGGTACAATTGGTCACGTAGATCACGGAAAAACTACTTTAACTGCAGCTATTACTATGGTATTAGCAAAAAAAGGTCTTTCTGAAGTAAAAGATTTTGATCAAATTGATAATGCTCCAGAAGAAAAAGAAAGAGGTATTACAATTAATACTTCACATGTTGAATATTCGACGGAAAATCGTCACTATGCACACGTTGACTGTCCTGGTCACGCCGATTATGTGAAGAACATGGTAACTGGTGCAGCTCAAATGGACGGTGCGATTTTAGTGGTAGCTGCTACTGATGGTCCAATGCCACAAACTCGTGAGCATATCTTATTAGGACGTCAAGTAGGTATTCCTAGAATGGTTGTGTTTATGAATAAAGTAGACATGGTTGATGATGAAGAGTTGTTAGAATTAGTTGAAATGGAAATTAGAGAATTATTAGATTTCTATGAATATGATGGTGACAATACTCCAGTTATTGCTGGTTCTGCTTTGGGTGGATTGAATGGTGAAGAGAAATGGGAAAATTCTATAATGGAATTGATGGATGCTGTTGATACTTGGATTGAATTACCAAAGCGTGATATTGAAAAAGATTTCTTAATGCCAATTGAAGATGTATTCTCTATTACCGGTCGTGGTACTGTTGCTACAGGTCGTATAGAAATGGGTGTTGCAAATACAGGTGATTCTGTTGATATTATCGGCATGGGTGCAGAAAAATTAACTTCTACTGTTACTGGAGTTGAGATGTTCCGTAAAATATTAGATAGAGGTGAAGCTGGTGATAACGTAGGTATCTTATTAAGAGGTATTGATAAAGAACAAATTAAAAGAGGTATGGTAATCTGTAAACCAGGTTCTGTAACTCCTCATGCTAAATTTAAAGCTGAGATTTATGTTCTTAAGAAAGAAGAAGGTGGACGTCATACTCCATTCCACAACAATTACCGTCCTCAGTTCTATGTTAGAACTACAGATGTAACAGGTACAATTAATTTACCTAGTGGAGTAGAAATGGTTATGCCTGGAGATAACTTGACTATTACCGTAGATTTACACCAACCAATTGCCATGAACGTAGGTTTGCGTTTTGCTATCCGTGAAGGAGGTAGAACAGTTGGTGCTGGTCAGGTGACTGAGATACTATAGTAGTAATGATAAATTAATGAATATCAGGTGCTTCTTAAATATGAGGAGCACCTTATATTCTATACGGGTGTAGCTCAGTTGGTAGAGCACCGGTCTCCAAAACCGGGTGTCGGGAGTTCGAGCCTCTCCACCCGTGCAAATAAATAAGTATGAGGCGAGAAGTTTATCCCGAGCGCAGTCGAGGGGAGTCTCTCCGCAAGTTTACACTGAGTGCAGTCGAAGTGTGCAAATTAAAACATGAGGCGAGAAGTTTATCCCGAGCGCAGTCGAGGGGAGCCTCTCCACAAGTTTACACTGAGTGCAGTCGAAGTGTGCAAATAAAATAGCATGAGAATCCCATTTGGGGATAGAAAGGAATAGTTGAAAATACTCTTCTCCCTTATGCAAAAACAAAGAATAATGAGTATTGTTACATATATTAAAGAATCTTTTAAAGAACTAAACGATAAAGTTACTTGGATGCCGCTACCAGAAGCGCAGAAATCTGCAATTGTGGTGGCTATTTTCACAATAATTTTTTCGTTGGCTATTTTTTTAGTCGATAAAGTTTTTCAATCAGGTTTAGAACAATATTTTAATCTATTTTAATTAAAAATTGTTATGGCTGATTCTGTTAAGAAATGGTATGTAGTTAGAGCTATTGGTGGTCAAGAAAATAAAGTAAAGACCTATATAGAAAACGAGGTGGCTCGTTTGGGTCTTTCAGATTATGTTGACCAAGTATTAGTGCCTACAGAAAAAGTTATTCAAATCCGTAAAGGAAAAAAAATTAATAAAGAAAAAGTTTATTTTCCAGGTTATATAATGATAGAAGCTAATTTGGTTGGAGAACTACCTCATGTTATAAAATCAGTTACCGGAGTGATTGGATTTTTGGGTGAAGTTAAAGGTGGTGACCCTGTTCCATTGCGAAAATCTGAAGTGAATAGAATGTTAGGGAAAGTTGATGAATTGGCTATTCAGAATGAAAATGTAGTAATACCTTTTATCGAAGGTGAAACAGTTAAGGTTGTTGATGGACCATTTAATGGTTTTGATGGAACTATTGAAAAAGTAAATGAAGAAAAACGTAAACTTGAAGTTATGGTGAAAATCTTTGGAAGAAAGACACCATTAGAATTGAGTTATATGCAAGTAGAAAAAATTTCATAAATGTTACATATTTAAGATAATACACATGCTTCCATATGCGTGTTATCTAAATTAAAGTTTAAAAAATGGCAAAAGAAGTTAGTAAGGTAGTAAAATTACAAGTTCGTGGAGGAGTAGCAAACCCTTCACCACCTGTTGGACCTGCTTTAGGTGCTGCCGGAGTTAATATTATGGAGTTCTGTAAGCAGTTTAATGCTAGAACTCAAGATAAGCAAGGTAAAATATTACCAGTTGCTATCACGGTATATAAAGACAAATCTTTTGATTTTGTTGTAAAAACTCCACCAGCAGCCGTACAGTTATTAGAGGCCGCTAAGGTTAAAAAAGGTTCTGGTGAACCTAACCGTAAAAAAGTAGCTACTGTAACTTGGGATCAAATCAGAACTATTGCTGAAGACAAAATGGTTGATTTAAACGCATTTAAAGTCGAGTCAGCAATGAAAATGATTGCAGGTACAGCACGTTCAATGGGATTAAAAGTAAAAGGAAACGCTCCTGCTTAAACTTTATAATTTTATATAAGATGGCAAAATTAACTAAAAAGCAAAAAGAAGCAACAGCTAAAGTAGAAGCTGCTAAGATGTATTCTTTAAATGAAGCTTCAGCTTTAGTAAAAGAAATAACTAATGTAAAATTTGATGCATCTGTAGATGTTGCAGTTCGATTAGGAGTAGATCCTAGAAAAGCAAATCAAATGGTTCGTGGCGTTGTAACATTACCACACGGAACAGGTAAAGATGTGAAAGTTTTGGCATTGGTGACTCCAGATAAAGAAGCAGATGCTAAAGAAGCAGGTGCTGATTATGTTGGGTTAGACGAATACCTTCAAAAAATTAAAGGAGGATGGACAGATGTTGACGTAATAGTAACAATGCCGAGTGTTATGGGTAAGTTAGGACCATTAGGTAGGATTTTAGGACCTCGTGGATTAATGCCTAACCCTAAGACAGGTACAGTAACTATGGACGTTGCAAAAGCTGTTAAAGATGTAAAAGGTGGTAAAATTGATTTTAAGGTTGATAAAACCGGAATCATTCATGCTGCTATTGGTAAAACATCTTTTGATGCCGATAAAATTGCAGGAAATGCTAATGAATTGTTACAAACAATCATCAAGTTAAAACCTACAACAGCAAAAGGTACATATATTAAAAGTATTTATATGTCTAGTACGATGAGTCCTAGTGTATTAATAGATGCTAAATCAGTTACTGTAAGTTAAAAGTTTAGAAAATTATGACTAGAGAACAAAAATCACAAGTAATAGACGATTTAACAAGCCAGTTAACTGATAGTAGTACTATATATCTTGCTGATATATCGGGATTAGACGCATTAACCACATCAAATTTGCGTAGAGCTTGTTTTAAAGCAAACGTAAGGTTGGCAGTTGTTAAAAATACATTGCTTTCAAAAGCAATGGAAAAATCTGATAAAGAGTTTGGAGAATTACCAGAAGTGTTAAAAGGGAATACCTCTTTAATGTTTTCTGAAACAAGTAATGCTCCAGCTAAAGTAATTAAAGAATTCCGTAAAAAATCTGATAAACCTTTATTAAAAGGAGCTTATATTGAAGAAGCTATTTATGTTGGAGATGACCAATTAGATATGCTTGTAAATATCAAATCTAAAGAAGAACTTATCGGAGATATAATTTCATTGTTACAATCACCAGCTAAAAATGTTATTTCAGCATTGCAATCAGGTGGCAGTAAATTGTCTGGAATTCTAAAAACATTATCAGAAAAATAATTACACACACATAAACTAATAATAAAAAATTAAAACAAATTAAAATGGCAGAATTAAAAGATTTCGCAGAAAAGTTAGTTAACTTATCAGTAAAAGATGTTAACGAATTAGCAGATATTTTAAAAAATGAATATGGTATCGAACCTGCTGCTGCAGCTGTTGCTGTAGCTGGACCAGCTGCTGGTGGAGGTGAAGATGCAGGAGAAGAAAAATCAGAATTTGATGTAATTCTTAAAGCTGCAGGTCCTTCTAAATTAGCAGTTGTAAAATTAGTTAAAGAATTAACTGGTTTAGGTCTTAAAGACGCTAAAGGATTAGTTGATAGTGCTCCTTCTCCAATTAAAGAAGGTGTAACTAAAGACGAAGCTGAAGGGCTTAAAAAATCTTTAGAAGAAGCAGGCGCTGAAGTTGAGCTTAAATAAGCTTACTCCCGTCCCGAGTACTCGGGATCGGGATATAAACAATAAAGGTTTAGGTCTTTGAATGATAAGTTCAAATAGACCTAAACCATTTTGTGTATATAATAGTTCTTATTAAATTTATTAGTTTTTAATTAAAAATTTTCTCCATTGTCGACACTAAATAGTACCAAAAGAGTAAACTTCTCATCAGCAAAGTTACTTACTGATTATCCTGATTTTTTAGATATTCAAGTAAAATCGTTTCAAGATTTCTTTCAATTAGAAACAAAAGCTGACGAAAGAGGAGATGAAGGTTTGTATAAAACTTTCTGTGATAATTTTCCAATTACAGATACCAGAAATCAGTTTGTTTTAGAGTTTATAGATTATTTTGTTGACCCACCTAGATATTCTATTCAAGAATGTATAGAAAGAGGCTTAACACATAGTGTTCCTTTAAAAGCCAGATTGAAATTATACTGTACTGATCCTGAGCACGAAGATTTTGAGACCATCGTACAAGATGTATATTTAGGTACAATTCCTTATATGACTAACAGCGGTACCTTTGTTATCAATGGTGCTGAAAGAGTAGTAGTATCACAATTACACCGTTCGCCAGGTGTATTTTTTGGGCAATCATTCCATGCAAATGGAACCAAACTATATTCTGCAAGAGTAATTCCTTTTAAAGGATCTTGGATAGAGTTTGCTACTGACATCAATCAAGTAATGTATGCTTATATTGATAGAAAGAAAAAATTACCGGTAACAACACTTTTCCGTGCTATCGGATTTGAACGTGATAAAGACATTCTTGAAATTTTTGGTTTGGCCGATGAAATTAAAGTTTCAAAAAGCGGACTTAAAAAAGTACTAGGACGCAAATTAGCGGCTAGAGTATTGAAAACTTGGCATGAAGATTTTGTAGATGAAGATACTGGAGAAGTTGTGTCTATTGAGCGTAATGAAATTGTCTTAGATAGAGATACCATTCTTGATAAAGAAAATGTTGAAGAGATTTTAGAAGCAGATACGAAAACTATCTTATTGCACAAAGAAGACCATCAATTAGGTGATTATGCAATTATACATAATACCCTTCAAAAAGATCCAACCAATTCTGAAAAAGAAGCCGTTGAACATATTTACCGTCAGTTACGTAATGCTGAACCGCCAGATTATGAAACTGCAAAAGGTATTATCCATAAATTATTCTTTTCTGAACAACGTTATAATCTTGGAGAAGTAGGACGTTATAGAATGAATAAAAAATTAGAGCTTGATATTGATATCAATGAAAAAGTTTTAACAAAAATAGATATCATTACCATTATCAAAAATTTGATAAAGTTAGTTAACTCTAAAGCTGAGGTTGATGATATTGATCACTTATCAAACCGTCGTGTACGTACTGTAGGTGAGCAATTGGCTAGTCAGTTTGGAGTAGGACTTTCTCGTATGGCTCGTACCATTCGTGAACGTATGAATGTGCGTGATAATGAAGTGTTTACACCTATTGATTTGATCAATGCTAAGACATTGTCTTCAGTTATTAATTCATTTTTTGGAACCAATCAGTTATCGCAGTTTATGGATCAAACCAATCCATTAGCAGAGATTACACATAAAAGAAGATTATCGGCATTAGGACCAGGAGGTTTGTCACGTGAAAGAGCTGGTTTTGAGGTTCGTGATGTGCACTTTACGCATTATGGACGTTTATGCCCGATTGAAACACCTGAAGGTCCAAATATTGGTCTTATTTCTTCATTAGCAGTCTATGCTAAAGTGAATAACTTAGGTTTTATAGAAACACCATACCGAGAAGTTATTGATGGTAAGGTTGATATAACGAAACAACCAATCTATTTAAGTGCAGAAGAAGAAGAAGAGAAGAAAATTGCGCAATCTAATTTAGAGTTAGATAGTGAAGGAAATATTATATTGGACAAAGTTGTTGCACGTGAGGAAGGCGATTTCCCATTAGTTTCCCCTCAAGAGGTGAATTATATGGATGTATCTCCTAACCAAATTTCTTCTATATCAGCTTCATTGATTCCGTTTTTAGAGCATGATGATGCCAACCGGGCTTTGATGGGATCTAACATGATGCGTCAGGCAGTACCATTAATGAGACCAGAATCTCCAATTGTTGGTACAGGTTTAGAGCGTAGAGTGGCAACAGATTCTAGAATATTAATCAATGCAGAAGGTGATGGTGTGATAGATTATGTTGATTCAGACAAAATTACAATTACCTATAAGAGAACGGATGATGAAAAACTGGTTAGTTTTGATGAAGATTCTAAAACTTATAATTTAATTAAGTTTAGAAAAACAAATCAAGGAACCTCTATCAACTTACATCCTATTGTCCAAAAAGGAGACAACGTTACAAAAGGACAAGTCCTTTGTGAAGGATATGCTACCGAAAAAGGTGAATTAGCACTAGGTAGAAATATGAAAGTAGCCTTTATGCCTTGGAAAGGATATAACTTTGAAGATGCTATTGTAATTTCTGAAAAAGTAGTACGTGAAGATATCTTTACTTCCATTCATATCGATGAGTACTCATTAGATGTTAGAGATACCAAATTAGGTGCTGAAGAATTGACGAATGATATTCCAAACGTAAGTGAAGAAGCAACGAAAGATTTAGATGAAAACGGAATGATTCGCATTGGTGCAGAAATTAAGCCAGGTGATATCCTTATCGGAAAAATTACGCCTAAAGGAGAATCAGATCCAACACCAGAAGAAAAATTACTAAGAGCTATTTTTGGTGATAATGCAGGAGATGTTAAAGATGCTTCTTTAAAAGCTTCGCCATCATTAAAAGGTGTGGTAATTGATAAGAAACTCTTCCAAAGATCAGTAAAAGATAAAGCGAAGAGAAGTCAGGATAAAGAAGATATTGCTAGACTTGAAGCAGATTTTATTGTGAAATTTGAGACTTTAAGAGGAAGACTAATTGAAAAATTATTTACACTGGTTAATGGTAAAACATCACAAGGTGTGTTGAATGATTTAAGTGAAGAAATATTCCCTAAAGGAAAAAAATTCACCTTAAAAATGTTAAATGCTGTGAACGATTTCCATCATTTAACAAAAGGAACATGGACAACCGATAAAGGTATTAACAAATTGGTAAATCAATTAGTCCATAACTATAAAATTAAAGTGAATGATTTACAAGGTTCATTACGTAGAGAGAAATTTACCATATCAGTTGGTGATGAATTGCCAGCAGGTATTGTAAAACTAGCGAAGGTTTATATTGCGAAAAAGCGTAAACTAAAAGTTGGTGATAAAATGGCAGGACGTCATGGTAATAAAGGTATTGTTGCTCGTATTGTACGTCAAGAAGATATGCCTTTCTTAGAAGATGGAACTCCAGTTGATATTGTATTGAATCCACTAGGTGTACCATCGCGTATGAATATTGGTCAGATTTATGAAACTGTATTAGGTTGGGCTGGTCAAAAATTAGGTCAGAAATATTCGACACCTATTTTTGATGGAGCTACCATAGATGAAATTACTGAACTTACCAATGAAGCGGGTGTACCTGAATTTGGTCATACCTATTTATATGATGGAGGTACCGGTGAACGTTTTGATCAACCTGCAACAGTAGGTGTAATTTATATGATTAAATTAGGTCATATGATTGAAGATAAAATGCATGCACGTTCTATTGGTCCGTATTCATTAATTACACAACAACCATTAGGTGGTAAAGCACAATTTGGTGGTCAACGTTTTGGTGAGATGGAAGTTTGGGCATTAGAAGCATATGGAGCTTCTAGTACATTAAGAGAAATCTTGACAGTTAAATCTGATGATGTATTGGGTAGAGCCAAAACTTATGAAGCTATCGTAAAAGGAGAGCCAATGCCAGAACCAGGTTTACCAGAATCATTTAACGTATTAATGCACGAGTTAAAAGGACTTGGCTTAGACGTTAGATTAGAAGAATAATTTTATCCCCACGAAAGTGGGGAACTGTTTAATTATAACGGACAGTTAAAACAATACATTTTTACATTTTAATTGATTGCATTAAGACATCATGGCAAAACAAAGAGAAAAATACACTGTAAAAAAATTTAGTAAAATTTCCATTGGTTTGGCTTCGCCAGAATCAATTTTAGAGAAATCTAGAGGTGAAGTTTTAAAACCAGAAACTATTAATTACCGTACACATAAACCAGAAAGAGATGGTTTATTTTGTGAACGTATTTTTGGCCCCATTAAAGATTTTGAATGTGCCTGTGGTAAATATAAAAGAATACGTTATAAAGGCATTATTTGTGACCGTTGTGGAGTAGAAGTTACTGAGAAAAAAGTACGTAGAGATAGAGTTGGTCACATCAATTTAGTAGTTCCAGTTGCACATATTTGGTATTTTAGATCATTACCAAACAAGATGGGATATCTATTAGGATTGCCATCTAAGAAATTAGATATGATTATTTACTACGAACGTTATGTAGTAATACAACCAGGTGATGCTAAAAATGTAGAAGGAGAGTTGTTGCAAAAAATGGACTTCTTAACAGAAGAAGAATATTTAGATATTTTAGAAACACTTCCTCAAGAAAATCAATACTTAGAAGATTCAGACCCAACTAAATTCATTGCTAAAATGGGGGCTGAATGTCTAATTGAATTGTTAGAAAGAATTGATTTAGATAAATTGTCGTATGAATTAAGACATAAAGCAAATACTGAAACATCTAAGCAACGTAAGATGGAAGCGTTAAAGCGTTTAAACGTTGTAGAAGCTTTCAGAGATGCAAACTTAAATAGAGAGAACAATCCTGAGTGGATGATTATGAAAGTAGTCCCAGTGATTCCACCAGAATTACGTCCGTTAGTGCCATTAGATGGTGGTCGTTTTGCAACTTCAGATTTAAATGATTTATACCGTAGAGTAATTATTCGTAACAACCGTTTGAAAAGGTTGGTTGAGATTAAGGCTCCTGAAGTTATTTTGAGAAATGAAAAACGGATGTTACAAGAATCTGTAGATTCATTATTTGATAACACACGTAAATCATCAGCGGTAAAAACAGAATCTAACAGACCATTAAAATCATTGTCAGATTCATTAAAAGGTAAGCAAGGTCGTTTCCGTCAAAACTTATTAGGTAAACGTGTTGATTATTCTGCACGTTCTGTAATTGTTGTTGGACCGACATTAAAATTATCTGAATGTGGATTGCCAAAAGATATGGCTGCAGAGTTGTATAAACCTTTTGTTATCAGAAAACTGATAGAAAGAGGTATTGTTAAAACTGTAAAATCTGCCAAAAAGATTATAGACAAAAGAGAACCAGTAGTATGGGATATTTTAGAAAATGTTTTGAAAGGACACCCTGTATTACTAAATCGTGCTCCAACTTTACACCGTTTAGGTATACAAGCATTTCAACCTAAATTGATTGAAGGAAAAGCAATACAATTACACCCATTGGTGTGTACGGCCTTTAATGCGGATTTTGATGGGGATCAAATGGCAGTGCATTTACCATTAGGACCAGAAGCTATTTTAGAATCACAACTATTAATGTTGGCTTCACATAGTATTTTGAATCCAGCAAATGGGTCTCCTATTACAGTACCATCTCAAGATATGGTTCTAGGGTTGTATTATATGACGAAAGAACGTAAATCTACAAAAGATTATAAGGTAAAAGGAGAAGGAATTATATTTTACTCTGCTGAAGAAGTAACGATTGCGTTCAATGAGAAAAAAGTTGATTTAAATGCTAGTATTAAAGTAAGAGCAAAAGACTTTAATGAAGAAGGAGAATTAGTAAATCAAATTATTGAAACTACTGTTGGTAGAGTATTATTTAATGAAGTAGTACCAGAAGCTGCTGGATATATTAATGAGGTTTTAAATAAAAAATCATTACGTGATATTATTGGTAATATATTGAAAGTTACTGATGTACCTACAACAGGCGAATTTTTAGATGCCATTAAAGAAATGGGTTATCAATTTGCATTCCAAGGAGGATTATCATTTAGTTTAGGAGATATTATTATTCCTGAAGAAAAGACAAGTATGATAGCAGCTGCCAATGAACAAGTGGATACCATTACCGCTAGTTATAACATGGGTATGTTGACGAACAAAGAGCGTTACAATCAAGTAATTGATATTTGGGGCTCAACCAATAATAGATTGACAGAATTATCTATGAAACGTCTTCGTGAAGACCAACAAGGATTTAATTCAGTTTACATGATGCTTGATTCTGGCGCGAGGGGTTCTAAAGAACAAATTCGTCAGTTAACGGGTATGCGTGGATTGATGGCGAAACCTAAAAAATCGACTGCCGGTGGTGGTGAAATTATTGAAAATCCAATTCTTTCTAACTTTAAAGAAGGATTGTCAATTTTGGAATACTTTATTTCTACACACGGTGCGCGTAAAGGACTTGCAGATACTGCATTAAAAACAGCAGATGCAGGTTATTTAACACGTCGTTTAGTTGATGTTTCTCAGGATGTTATCGTTAACGAAAAAGATTGTGGTACCTTAAGAGGATTAGACATTTCTCCATTAAAGAAAAATGAAGAAATTGTTGAAACCTTAGGAGAAAGAATCATAGGAAGAGTTTCATTGAACGATGTTCACCATCCATTAACAGACGAAATTATTGTAAAAGCAGGAGAAGAGATTGATGAAGAAATTGTTGTTCAAATAGAAGATTCACCTATTGAAAGTGTTGAGGTTCGTTCTGCATTGACTTGTGAATCTAAAAGAGGGATTTGTGCCAATTGTTACGGGTATAGTTTGTCTACTTTAAAAATGGTTCAGATTGGAGAAGCAGTTGGTGTAATTGCAGCGCAGTCAATTGGAGAACCTGGTACACAGTTAACATTACGTACATTCCACGTAGGTGGTATTGCAGGAAATGTATCAGAAGAGAGCAAACTATTAGCCAAATTTGGTGGGAAAATAGAAATAGAAGATCTAAGAACCGTTGAAGGTGTGGATAATGATGGTAATAAAGCAAATATTGTTATTTCTAGAACTTCTGAAATTAAGATTGTTGATAAGAAAACAGGTATAGCATTGAGTACAAATAATATACCATATGGTTCTTTCCTTTTTGTAAAGAATAAAGGAACTATTAAGAAAGATGATATTGTTTGTCAATGGGACCCTTACAATGGTGTAATTGTATCAGAATTTAAAGGAAAAATAGTATTTGAAAATATTGATCAAGGTGTCAATTATCAAGTTGAGGTTGATGAGCAAACTGGTTTCCAAGAAAAGGTAATTTCTGATTCTAAGAATAAAAAAGTGGTGCCAACCTTACTTATTGAAGGAGCAAATGGCGAAATATTACGTTCATACAGTTTACCTGTAGGAGCTCACTTAATTGTAGAAGAAGGAGAAAAGATTGAAGCTGGTAAAGTATTAGTAAAAATACCTAGAAAATCTGGTAAAGCAGGTGATATTACTGGTGGTTTACCTAGAGTTACTGAATTATTTGAAGCACGTGATCCATCAAACCCAGCAGTGGTTTCTGCTGTTGATGGTGTTGTTTCTTTTGGGAAAATTAAACGTGGTAACCGTGAAATAATTGTTGAATCTAAATCAGGTGAAATTAGAAAGTATTTAGTAAAACTTTCAAATCAAATTTTAGCACAGGAAAACGATTATATCAAAGCAGGTATGCCTTTATCTGACGGAGCAGTTACACCTTCTGATATTTTAAAAATCAAAGGACCATCAGCTGTTCAGCAATATTTGGTAAATGAAATTCAAGAGGTATATAGACTACAAGGTGTAAAAATTAATGACAAACACTTTGAGGTTGTTGTACGTCAAATGATGCGTAAAGTTAAAATTGTTGATTCTGGAGATACCAGTTTCTTAGAAAATCAATTGATACATAAAAATGACTTTATAATTGAAAATGATGCAATTTATGGAATGAAAGTAGTTGAAGATGAAGGTGACTCTGATACTTTAAAAGCAGGACAAATTGTATCTGCACGTAAATTAAGAGATGAAAATTCTATATTGCGTAGAGGTGATAAAAATTTAGTGGAAGCTAGAGATGCTGTACCAGCAACTGCAGAACCTATTTTACAAGGTATTACAAGAGCATCACTGCAAACCAAATCATTTATTTCGGCGGCATCGTTCCAAGAAACAACCAAAGTATTAAATGAAGCGGCTATAAGCGGTAAAATTGATACCTTACAAGGGTTGAAAGAGAATGTAATTGTTGGTAAGAGAATACCAGCAGGTACAGGGATGCGTTTTTATGATAATATGATTGTAGGCTCAGCAGAAGAAATGGAAGCTAATTAACGATGGCAGAAGATAAAGCAAAACAGAATCAATTAAATATTGAACTAGATGAAAGTGTAGCCGAAGGCACCTATGCTAATTTGGCAATTATCAATCATTCAGTATCTGAATTTGTTGTTGATTTTGTAAATGTAATGCCAGGTACACCAAAGGCAAAAGTAAAATCTAGAATTATTTTAACTCCACAACATGCGAAACGCTTGATGAAAGCATTAGCTGAAAATATAAGTAGATTTGAAAAAGCACATGGTGAGATAAAAGATTATGAACAACCTCCAATTCCGATGAATTTCGGACCTGCAGGTCAAGCATAAATAGAACAAAACGCCAAGCACATTGCTTGGCGTTTTTTAGTTGTAGGTAAGTCGAAATTATAATGAAAACAGGTCTAGTAGTTATTTCTCAGAAAAAATTATGGCAATACCCATTAATATTTGGTGTGTTTGGTGCCTTAATTGGGCTTGTATTACGGTATGCATATACAGGTGCAATTTCAGGATTTCCTTTTAAAAACGTATTGCATTCACATTCGCATGTAATGCTACTAGGTTTTTTGTTTAATATACTGTTAATTTTAGTGTGGACAAATTTTACGCAGGGTTTAGATAAAATTTCTTATAGATATTATCTCGCATTACAAGTATGCGTCGCCATACTATTAATTGCATTTATACTACAAGGCTATGCACTCTATTCAATAGTATTTTCAACAATACATTTATGGTTGAGTTATATTGTATTGATTAGATTATGGAAACAACTTACTAAAAATAATAGCATACATCAACTGGTTAAACTCGGAATAATATTCCACTTTATATCCTCCATTGGACCGTATATGCTCGGTCCTTTAATGGTGTTAGAAATGCAGGAATCACCATGGTATCAACAAGCAATTTTCTTCTATTTACACTTTCAATATTTTGGAATTTTTTTTGTGTGGATGTTAGCTGTTTTATTTCAGAAGGCAAATGTAATCCTTACAAAAAATCAGATTGTAATTATTGCCCTTAGTTTAGTCTTCTTATTTGCACATTCATTAGATTATAGCTTTAACCATTGGTCAATTCAGGTTTTTGGTAGTTTAGGTTCCATAGGATTATTAGCCGTATTGTTAAGTTTTAAAAGTAATTTTAAGAATTTAGAAAAACAACATAAATACTTGTACTATATTGTTTTGTTTATCGGATCCGTCAATATTATTGGTAGTATTCCTAGCATTGCAGACGTAGTAGTAGAAAATAGATTTCTGCTAATTGCATGGTTACATTTATTGTTTTTAGGAATGTATATTCCTTTTATTTGGATAAATCTAACACGAAAGATACATCTGTTAGTATGGTTTTTATATGGTTTTGCAGTCCTTTTTTCCGAAGTTCTTCTCGTTTTCCCCACACTACTAGCTCAATGGTTTTCAATTTCTGTTATGTGGCTGTTATTTATTGCTTATTTGGGTGTAACTTTATGTATATGTTATGTACATATAAAAGCTCTTTTTGAGACTAAGAGGAAGTTTTTTTTGACATAATAGATAACAAAATCGTCTTCACGAGAAGAGAAGTATGAACGACGTGGTGATTTTTTTCATCCTTATTACCATCCTTAATAGACAAAAAAAGGTTGGTTTATTTTCACCCTTCCGTCCACGCCTTTAACGTGGCCACCTTCCCTTAAAAAGGGAAGGAGTTAGTTACTGACTACAAATTATATTCTTTATTCATATTATAAACCTGTACATAAAACTCCCCTCCTTTTTTAAGGAGGAGTGGGCATGCCATAAGCGTGTTCGGGGAGTCAATTTGACTTTGGAAACACCAATGAATAATCTGAGTTAAACTCCTTCCAAGGCCTTATCCAATAAATTAATCTTTTCATTCGTTTCTTTTATAAGAACATACAGTTCTTCATACACCCATTCGCCATCAGTTTTATCTCCTTTTATAGTTACCGAACCTTTCCCATTTGGACCTTTTAAAGGAATTTTGATAGCTACTTCACCAGAATCATTTTTTAGGGAAATATTACCTTGCATAATTCCTGCTGTTTCAACAGGTTCACCAAGAATCTCAATAACTCTTGGGTTTGTTGAAGCCTGTTCAACGGCATATTCATAAGGAGCAGAGCCTGTAAACATTTTTGAAACTCCAAAAATGGCCGCACCTATTCCGAAGACAAATAATAAAATGATGACTAAACAACCACCTGTAGGTACAACCCATATCCAATTTCTGCTAAACCAACTTTTTTGTTGTATGTGTTCACTCATGATTTTTTTATTTGATTATGAAGATAAGGAATTTAAATGATAAGAATTTATTAAGGTTTTTTATATTTGTTTTGTGGAAAAAAATATGGTAATAATTTCAAGTAAAGATAGACCGATTTGGCAAATGGTATTGGCTGCTCTTTTTTTTACCATTGCTATTTTTTTAATTGGGTTGTCATTTTATAATATCCAATTTTCACTAGATGAATCTATAATGAAAAAAAGAATTTATTTATTAGAATCGATTGCTCTTTTTTCAATAGGAGGTATTAGTTTTTCTCAAAAGAACACACTGTTTTTTGATTTAGAAAGCAAAAAATTTAAAGACCAATTTTCTGTTGGACTATTTAAAATAGGCAAGTGGCAAGATTTACCATCTTTAAAGTATATCTCGGTATTTGGAGTAGATTCTAAATATTATTTTCAGATTAATTTATGGTATGGTAGAAATCAATATATAAATATTTTCACTGCCAATAATAAGGAGAGAGCTTTTGAAACAGGATTTAAAATAGCAAATCAATTAAATATTAAATTACTAGATGCCACAAAACGTAATAATTATAAGTACTTAGATATGGATAAATTAAAAGAGAAGTATAAATCAGGTTAAGATTTAATTGATTTCAGCTCCACTTTTAACTCTTGAAACATGCTAACAATACTACTTAATTTTAACTCTTCTTTATCATATTCCTGCGTGTTGATACAACAAGTAAATTCCCATAACTCCAATACATCTTCAATCTTAACTTCAAAAGGAAAATAGCTTTTATTATCTGAGTACAATAATAAACTCTTACGGTCTTTAATTCTATTATAGACTCTTTTATATACCAAACCATCATCTTTAGTCAATACAATATAGGTGCTACCATCTTTTATATCATGAATGTCTTCAACAAATTTGGCAACAATATACGAACCGTCTTTTACAGGTAACATAGAATCGCCTTTTATAGGGAAGGTTCTATGTTTTCCTGTAGGTAAAAAAGGTAATTTTATATTTTGTAGCTGCTCAACATATTCAGGGTCAGCATAGCCTTTTAGATAACCGGCAGAAGCTTCTACAGTAAGAATTTCAATCAAATCTTCATTATTTTCATTAACAGTAATCGGAAACAATACACGCTTGTTGCCAATTTCGATAAAAGAAGTATCCTTAGCCAGTCTCAAATCATTTTTAATCAAAATGTCAATAGGAATATCAAAGTAGTTAGAGATGTCAATTAATCGATCAATAGGAGGTTCTGACCGACCTTCTTCATACGACCCCACGATAGACCGTGTCCAGCCTAATTCATCAGCAAACTGTTCTTGAGATAATTGTTTTAAGTTTCTTAAATGTCGAATGTTTTTTTGGATATTTTTCATGTTACTACAAATATAAGCAATAATTACTACAAAATATAGCTAACTTTGATAAAAATTTTAGATTCGTTTTGCACATCAATTGTCATACTTATTTTAGTTTACGCTATGGTACCATAAAACCTGAAGCATTGTTAGAGTTTGCAGTAGAAAAAGGTATAGAAACACTAGCGTTAACCGATATTAATAACACTTCTGCCTGCCTTGATTTTGTACGCCTATCTTCAAAATATAATATCAAACCAGTACTAGGTGTCGATTTTAGAAATGGCGCAGAACAACAATTTATAGTATTGGCCAAAAATAATAATGGTTTTCAACAAATCAATAAGTATCTATCTTCTCATTTATATAAACCGAAGTTAAAACTTCCCAATCAAGCGCCTCAATTAAAAGATACATTTGTTATTTATCCTTATAAAACTGAAAAAGAATATAATTTGAAAGCCAATGAATATATAGGAGTAAAATCCAATAATCTCAATACATTGAAATTTTCAAAATGGAATACTCAACATGACAAATTAGTAATATTACAAACCGTTTCTTTTCAAAATAAAAAAGGATTTAATACACATCGTTTATTACGAGCCATCGCTAATAACACCTTATTAAGTAAACTTTCTACAAAAGAACAGGGGAATGAAACTGACAAAATGTTAACCCATAATGAATTATATGCATTGTACGAGGATTACCCTGAATTGATTCAAAACACAAAACAACTGTTAGCCAACTGTACTATTGATTTTGACTTTTCGCAAAACACGCCTAATAATCAACATTCCTATACCAATACTAAAACCTTAGATTATCGACTATTAAAAAATTTAGCCTATAAAGGATTGACATATCGTTATAAAAACCCTGATAAAACGGTGTATGCCAGAATTACGAAAGAACTAACCATTATTAAAGAGAAAGGTTTTGTATCCTATTTTTTAATCAACTGGAAGATCTTAAAATATGCGCGAAGCAAAGATTATTTTTATGTAGGCCGTGGTAGTGGTGCCAATAGTATCATTGCCTATTTATTGCGTATTACCGACGTTGATCCTGTAGAATTAGATTTGTATTTTGAGCGTTTTATAAATCTGTATCGGAAGAATCCACCTGATTTTGATATTGATTTTTCGTGGACTGACCGTGATGATATTACCAATTTCATATTTAACCGATTTAAGAATACAGCATTGATTACAGTGTATAATACCTTTAAATTTAAAGCTTCGGTACGCGAATTAGGAAAAGTATTTGGCTTGCCTAAATCTGAAATGGATGTATTAACTAGAGGAAGGTATCATTTTAATGAGTTAGATAATTTATCACAGTTGGTGCTGAAATACAGTCAATATATCCAAGGTTTCCCTAATTATTTAGGAATCCATGCCGGAGGCATTTTAATTTCCGAAAAACCCATTCATTACTACTGTGCTACTTTTTTACCACCTAAAGGATTTATAACTACGCAATTTGATATGGTAGTTGCTGAGGACATTGGTCTGTATAAATTTGATATTTTAAGTCAACGAGGCTTGGGAAAAATAAAAGATACAGTAGCCATTGCTGCGTATAATCATCCTGAAAAGGAACCCATAGACATACACGATATCAAACGGTTTAAAGAAGACAAACAAATCAAACATCTCTTAAGAAATGCCAAAGCTATTGGTTGTTTTTATGTAGAATCACCCGCGATGCGAATGCTGCTTAAAAAATTACAAGTAGACGATTATTTAGGCTTGGTTGCTGCGAGCTCTGTAATACGCCCTGGGGTGGCAAAATCAGGAATGATGCGCGAGTATATTTTACGATATAGATACCCTAAACGTAGAAAAGATGCACATCCAGTATTGCTCAATATTATGCCAGAAACCTATGGGGTAATGGTATATCAGGAAGATGTGATTAAAGTAGCACATTATTTTGGCGGATTGACTCTGGAAGAAGCTGATATGTTACGCCGTGGTATGTCAGGAAAATTCCGTTCCAGAGAAGAATTTCTAAAAGTAAAACAACAATTTTTTGACAATTGTATAAAAGACGGAAAACCTATAAACTTAATTCAAAATATATGGCGTCAAATAGAAAGTTTTGCAGGTTATGCGTTTGCAAAAGGGCATTCAGCTTCTTATGCCGTTGAGAGCTATCAGAGCTTGTTTTTAAAAGCCTATTATCCTTTAGAATATATGGTAGCAACTATCAATAATGGCGGCGGGTTTTATCGTCCGGAACTATATATACACGAAGCCAGAATGCACGGTGCTACTATAGAAGCGCCCTGTATAAATAAAAGTTTTAACAAAGCATTTATACAAGGTAAAACCATCTATTTAGGATTCCTGTTTCTACATTCATTAGAATCAAATACAAGTAAAAGAATACTCCTAGAAAGACAGAAAAATGGAATGTATCAAAATTTAGACAATTTTATTGAACGAGTCTCCATCTCTATAGAACAGATATCAATCTTAATTAAAATCAATGCCTTTCGATTTTTTGAGATAAACAAACGAGAATTATTATGGCAAGCCTATATGAAAATTAATAAGGTTTCTTTTGAAGAGCATGTAATGACCTTATTTAAAACAGAAAAAATTTCCTATAAAACACCTGAATTGTTGTGTACTGCATTAGAAAATGCTTTTGATGAAATAGAATTGTTGGGTTTTCCGTTATGCAACCCTTTTGAATTATTAGTAGTACCTCAAAAGAGTAGTTTAAAGGCAAAAGAACTAATAGCTTATAAAAATAAAATCATACGAATTGAAGGCTATTTAGTAACGACTAAAAACACACGAACATCTATAGGGAGAACAATGCATTTTGGAACTTTTTTAGACCGCAATGGCGATTTTATAGATACTGTACATTTTCCACCAGTAGCTTCAAAATACCCTTTTAGAGGAAAAGGTATTTATACAATTACAGGAAAAGTAATAGAAGAGTTTGACTGTATAAATATTGAAGTAATGACAATGGTGCGGTTAGC
>Ga0256847_1000483_pt1 | contig 25238 bp, 18 predicted proteins | sample TeddybearmetaG_FD_189099 | JGI IMG/M metagenome (GOLD analysis project Ga0256847, IMG submission 189099) | Hydrothermal vent microbial communities from East Pacific Rise, Pacific Ocean - Teddybear | ecosystem: Environmental > Aquatic > Marine > Hydrothermal vents | place: Pacific Ocean: East... | reverse complement strand
GGAAAACCTTTTTCGGATGACAAAGGTTTTGCCTTAGACATAGTAGCAACACCGTAATGACCTTTTTGCCCATAATAAACAACGTGATAGCCCGTCTCTTCGATCATTTGGTGGGGAAAATCATCATCATGCACTTTGGTTTCCTGTAATGCGATAACATCCGGTTGATGAATTTCAATGATCGCATTTAATTGATGAGGTCTTGCCCTCAAGCTATTAATGTTAAAAGATACAACTTTCATATTTTTCTCCTTAAAATTTCTTTCTCTCAGGACGTTATTTGTTCGCCCAGTCTAAAAATTCTTTATCGGGTTTTTCATTCTTGAAGCTAAGATGACAGACGTTCTTTTTTCCTTCAGATAACTGACATGATACTTGCTGCAATTTATCCCGCCTAAAAAAGCTAATTTTTATCTTTTTGTTCAACGGATACTTCGCGATTAATTGGTCTAACTCTTTTGAGTTCACTTGATAACCATCAATAGCAATGATGATGTCTTTATTAGATAAGCCAGCAACGGAGCCAGCGCCACCATTAAAAACGGAAATAATTTCAGCTCCCGCATTTGTTCCTTTGTGTGTTATCGATAAAGAATTTACTGCTAGTCTTTCGCTAAACGTTTTCTGAAAACTACCTTTTTCAACCTGATTCAAAGACGACGACAAGCGATAGTCAATACCAAGTTGTTCAAATAAGCTTCTTAAATCGAGTTCTTCAGTCGAATATAAAATATGCTGAAAAAAATCCGTCATAGATTGACCCACTAACAGCTCTGCGGAAGCTTGAATATCTTTTTCAGCAACGCCCTTTAAAGAATTTTCATTTACAAGTTTGCCATAGGTATTCCAAATTAATCGCATGAGTTCATCCAGGTTTTGCGTGTCCTTTGTGAGTTTACGTATCTCGAAATCTAAACAAAAAGCCACTAACCCGCCCTTGATATAATAACTAACTATGGCATTGGGAGCGTTTTCATCTTGTTTATAGAATTTTGTCCAAGCATCAAGGCTAGATTCAGTAATACTTTGCTTATTTCGTCCCTCACCTTTCATATAACGAGTAATGTTTTTTGCGAGCATGTTCAAATACTCTTCACCAGAGATTACACCACACCGTAATAAAAATAGCTCATCATAGTAAGAGGTAATCCCTTCGAAAAACCATAAGAGCTCAGTGTTAACCTCGTGCTCTAAATGATAGGGCTTAAAACGCGCGGGTTTGATCCGTTTTACGTTCCAACTATGAAAATACTCGTGGCTACAAAGCCCCAAAAATGTCTGATAACCCTCTGACTTAACCTTTGAATCATCTCCTATCATCGGCAAATCAGCATGCCCGCAATGTAATGCCGTAGAAGCACGATGTTCTAATCCGCCGAAACCTTTTATTTGCACAAAAACCATGAATAAATAACTGTCAAAAGGTGGAATGTCATCACCAAAAAAGTTGCATTCATATTGGCAAATACAACTTACATCTTTGGCTATTCTTTCTAGATCAATGCCTGCTGGTGCTTCCGAAAAAACCATTCGATGTGAGATGCTATTGACACTGAATTGTGCCTTAATGGAGTTAGCAATTTCAAACGGGTGGTCGATCAAATCAGCGTAGTCGTGAGAACTATATTTACCGAAGCCCGCCTCATTACAATCTTGTTGAAGCATAGAAGTTGATACACACCAATCTGACTCGGTCGCTAATTGAGAGGCGAGTATTTCAACTACATGTTGTTCATTTTCAAATCCTTTAATCGCCAAAAATAAACTTGTGCCATTAAAAAAACAATGCAGTTGATCAAAATGCGCTGATCGAACAGAAAGATCCCAAGCGTAAACTTTATAGCGAATACAAAGACTAGCAACCGAATGTTGTAATTCCCAGTTATTATTATTTACTTTGCGTAACTCAACCGATTTTCCATTCTCTTGGGCGCAAATTTCCGTAATATTGCGAGAAAATTCCCTCATCATATAACTACCGGGGATCCAATTTGGTAGCCAAAATATTTGTCCGGAAGGCAGAGAATTTTCGATGGTTAAAGTCACTTGAATCAAATGTTCTTTAGGCGTTTCTAAAGAAACTGCATAGTTGATCATTTTGGTAATTCCTTATCGTCGTATTGGTTCTACGCGACTGTTAGTGGAAGATCTGTTAGGAAAGCTTGTTTTTCGCTTATCTTAATGAGTGTTTACTACCATTGGCGCATCTTTTAAAAGATAGAAAAAATCGTCTTCTATTGCTAACTTCAACTCCAAATCTATCACTATTTTACTGCCCTCGGGAACTTTGTTTTTAAGATGATAATAAACAGTCCAATAGTACCTATCTGGTGAGCCGCGCTCCACCATCTCTTTTTGTAATCGTTTAAATTCTAATCGTGATAACGATTCCAGTTTAAAATCATAGCGAAATTTTTTAGGCTGGTTAGTAAACCACCCGGTTATAGGATCGACAAGGCTTGTTTCGATTAATTTTAATCGATACTTGTATTCACTATCTTTTTTACCCTTATGCTCGAATTTGAGTACCAACCGGACATCTTTGGTTTGAAGCTCTGCCGGGGAAGTAACGGATAATCTAACTCTAACTTGCGATGGTTCTACCGCTAGGAGTTTATCATCACCAAAGGTTGCCATTTTTAACATGCTACTCAAGGGTATGGATGTACATCCAGAAATAACGAGCATAAGAAAAATTTGCAGTATGGACTTCAAATGAATAGTAAACTTAGCATGAAAAAGATACTGAATTCTAAATCATCAGCAACGGAAAGGTAAGAAGTATATTTGCAGGGAATTCAGCTTGAATAAAATTTTATCTTGCAGGAGCTACTCGATTTGGCAGTATACATCGCCTTATCAGCATTTCTAATCAGCTTTTCGAGGGTCAACCCATCCTTAGGAAAGCTACTGATACCAATACTAGCCCCAATTTTCCAGTTTTGCCCTTGTACACAAAAAGGAGGAGCTAAAGTCTGAACTAATTTTTCGGCAATAATCATCAACTCTCGATGAGTCTTGGCTGACTCGACCAGTAGGACGAATTCGTCACCTCCAATTCTCGCTAGCGAATCTTCTCGGCGAATATTGCTACTCATACGTTTGCTCACTCGCCTTAAAACTTCATCACCTGCGTCATGACCAAGTTGATCGTTCAAATTTTTAAAATTATCTAGGTCAATAAAAAATATTGATAGAAGATCCTTAGTTCGATTTGCCCTAGCGATTGCCTGCTCAGCTTGCAAATTGAATAAAAATCGATTCGGAAGTTTAGTTAAATGATCGTAGTGAGCTGCTTGTTGCAGTTGTGCGTATTCAATCTCGCGCTGTACAATTATTCCCGCTAGATACGCCGTAGTTTGTAGCAAGTTAATTTGAAAATCGCTTGGAACTCTCTTCTCGAAACTCGCTAAAGCGAAGGAGCCAACAAATCTACCATCTTTAGTTTGTATAGGCATTGACCAGCAAGCATGAACATCCAGCTCCCGGACTAATTTGAGGTGGTTTTTCCATCTTTCATCTGATGAAGTATCTGTTACAAATTGTGGTTTACCGGTAAAAACTGCTGTACCGCATGAGCCTGCATCTTCAGCTGGTTTCAGCCCGTTGAATAATTCCAGAGCTTCAGAGGATAAGCTGGGTCCAGAGCGAACTCGTAAACTTTCACTGGAGTCTTCAAACAGCATAATACTTGCTAATGCGTTCTCAACTATCCCTTCTGCAGCCAGGCAGAGCGAATCGAGAGCCAATTGAAAATCATCACTGGTCACCACAATGTTCAAAATATCTCGCTGAACCTTAACTAACTGGTTCGCTTCTGAATCATCTATAGGGGGCATTGACAATTCAGATACCCTAGACACGTTTCCTTTTGGCACTTTGGTTTACCTTAATTTAGAGGTATTGTTGGAAATCAATCTTTTTTATTTTTTCTTATCAACAATATTTGGTGGTCCAGGACTATTATGGAATTGTACTGTCTAGAAAACATCTAAGCCATATCTATTATTGAGATATATTTATTTAGTATAGCTAATAAATTACTTATTCCCTTAAGGACTAAAAAAAGTACAAGCTCGGCCTAAATCAGCAAAATTATGCTAAATTTGGACTCAACCAACGGTTGGCAATCTCCAGAGACCAATTTTTGCGCATGGCGTAGTCTTCCAATTGTTCCTCATTTATTTTTCCCACGCCAAAGTAGCGGCATGAAGGATGTGCGAAATACCATCCCGAAACAGCTGCGGTAGGATACATTGCAAAATTCTCAGTGATATTTAAACCGATATTTACATCGGGCTTAAGAAGCTCCCAAAGCGTCTTTTTTTCGGTATGATCGGGGCAAGCGGGATATCCAGGGGCAGGTCGAATTCCCTGGTATTTTTCAGCAATAAGCTCTTCATTACTCAGAGTCTCATCTCGACAATAACCCCATAGCTCCCGTCTTACCATTTCGTGCATTTTCTCCGCAAAAGCTTCAGCCAGTCTGTCAGCGAGTGCTTTAAGTAAAATGCTAGAATAGTCATCATTGTCTGCTTCAAACTGCTTAACTCGCTCTTCTATTCCAATTCCAGCAGTCACTGCAAAAGCCCCAATATAGTCTTGAACGCCCGTTTCTTTAGGGGCGATAAAATCTGATAGTGCGTAGTTGGCTTTGCCTTGACGAGTTTGTTTCTGTTGGCGTAAAAAGAACAAACTTTTTTCTACTTTAGTTCTACTTTCGTCGGAATATATTTCTACATCGTCTTGCAAACTATTTGCTGGAAAAAGCCCAACAACAGCGTTTGCCGAAAGCCATTTTTCTTCAACTATCAGCTTTAACATATGTTGTGCATCTTCAAATAACTTAGTTGCGGTTTCACCTACTACTTTATCATTGAGAATTTTAGGATAGCGCCCCGCTAACTGCCAGCTCCTAAAGAATGGCGTCCAGTCTATTTTACCGATAAGCTCTTGCAGTGGAAAATCATGAAAACTCTTTACACCCAGAAAACTAGGTTTAGTAGGCTCAAATTCTGGCCAGTCGATCTCAGCTTTAAAGCGTCGAGCCTCGGATAAAGAGACCAGCGATTTTTTAACCATTCGTTGTTCTCTTTTCTCACGAAGTATCTGATAGTCTGACTTAATCGCTTTAATGTAATCTAATTTTTGTTCAGGACTTAGTAATTTTCGCGAAGCGTTTACTATTCTAGAAGCGTCTGTTACGTAGATGGTCGCGTGGGCATATTCAGGTTCTATTTTTACCGCTGTGTGGATTTGAGACGTCGTCGCCCCGCCTATCAACAATGGCAGATCTAATCCTTGCCTCTGCATTTCTTTTGCTACAGTGACCATTTCATCAAGCGATGGTGTGATCAATCCCGACAAGCCGATCAAATCACATTTTTCTTTTAAAGCCGTTGAAATTATTTTTTCACAAGGCACCATTACTCCTAAGTCGATCACATCATAACCGTTACATTGTAAAACTACTCCGACGATATTTTTTCCTATATCGTGGACATCGCCTTTAACAGTAGCTAGTAGTATTTTTCCCTTTGATACTAACTCTTGACCCGAAGCTAGTTTTTCTTGCTCCATAAACGGTTCTAAGTAAGCAACCGCCTTTTTCATAACTCGAGCGGATTTAACCACTTGCGGTAGGAACATTTTACCCTCACCAAATAAATCGCCGACCACATTCATGCCCGCCATTAGCGGCCCTTCAATAACCTCTAGCGATTTATCGAACTGACGTCTGGCTTCTTCCACGTCATCTTCAATAAAATTGGTGTTGCCCCTCACCAGGGCATATTGTATCCGCTCACTGACCCCTTTTTCTCGCCATTCTAGCAATTTTTCTTGTTTAACTTCGGATGAAAGCCCTAGATATTTTTCAGCGACCGTTACTAATCTTTCAGTTGCGTCAGGATCTTTATTAAGCACTACATCTTCAACTGCAAGCTTTAATTCCGGGTCAATTTCAGAATAAATTTCGAGCTGCCCTGCATTAACTATCCCCATATCCATTCCCGCATTTATCGCATAAAAAAGGAATACGGAATGGATTGCTTCGCGAACTTTATTGTTTCCTCTAAACGAAAATGAAACGTTTGAGACTCCGCCAGAAACTAGTACGCCGGGTAAATTTTGTTTAATCCAACGAGTGGCTTCTATAAAATCAACTGCATAATTGTTATGCTCCTCGATTCCAGTCGCTATCGCGAAAATATTTGGGTCGAAAATAATGTCAGTAGGCGAAGTACCAACCTGTTCGACCAAAATTTTATACGCACGCTCGCAGATCCCTATTTTCCTTTGATAAGTGTCTGCTTGCCCCTTTTCATCAAACGCCATGACAATCACCGCCGCTCCATAACGCTTAGCTAATTTGGCATTATTGATAAATTCCGCTTCGCCTTCTTTTAGAGAAATTGAATTTACAATTCCTTTACCTTGCACACATTTTAGCCCCGCTTCAATGACCTCCCACTTGGAAGAATCTATCATTATTGGAACTCTGGAAATATCAGGCTCAGCGGCAATCAAGTTTAAAAAACGACACATGCTCGCTTTTGAGTCGAGCATACCTTCATCCATATTGATATCTATAATGGAAGCGCCGTTTTCAACTTGTTGTCGAGCGACATCTAGTGCCGTTAAAAAATCATCTTCTTTTATAAGTCGTAAGAACTTAGCTGATCCTGTCACGTTAGTTCTTTCACCAACGTTTATGAAAAGACTTTCGTGATTAATGAATAATGGCTCTAACCCGGAAAGTGAAGTAGCCATATTTGTCGCATCGCTAGAAGCCGATTGATTGAATTCTCTCGGTCTGCAATTAGCAACAATCTCTTGTAACACGGAAATATGCTCTGGACCTGTCCCACAACATCCGCCTATAATATTAATCAAGCCCGATTGTGCCCACTCGTTTAACTCTTTTTTCATTGCCGCAGGTGTTTCATCATAACCACCAAATTCATTCGGCAACCCCGCATTAGGATGAGCAGAAACATAACAATCAGCAATTGAAGCGAGTTCGCTAATATAAGGTCTAAGCTCCTTCGCACCCAGAGCACAATTTAAACCAATACTTATTGGTTTTGCATGAATCAATGAGTTATAAAAAGCCGCAGTTGTTTGGCCCGTTAATGTTCTCCCCGAAGCGTCGGTAATCGTGCCGGAGATCATTACTGGCCTTATGTTTCCTGAATCATCAAAATAGCTTTCAACCGCAAAAACTGCCGCCTTAGCATTAAGCGTGTCGAAAATAGTTTCTATTAAAATTATATCTGCTCCACCTTCCACTAGCGCTTTGGTAGATTCATAGTAGGCAGCTTGCATTTCATCGAATGACGTAGCCCTGTATGCTGGATCGTTAACATCGGGTGATAATCCACAGGTTTTATTAGTAGGCCCTAAAACACCGGCAACAAATCGCGGTTTGTCATCTGTAGAAAATTCATTAGCAATTCGCTTTGCAATAGCAGCTGCTTCGTAATTGATTCTGGCGCTTATCTTTTCCATCTGATAATCGGCCATTGCGATGCTAGTAGAATTAAACGTGTTGGTTTCGATAATATCAGAGCCTACTTCCAAATAAGCACGGTGTACCGATTCAATTATTTCTGGCTGGGTCAGGGATAAAAGGTCATTATTTCCTTTTAAATCGCACGGCCAATCTTTAAATTCGGTGCCACGAAAATCTTCCTCCTCCAATTTATGAGACTGCAACATAGTACCTGTCGCTCCGTCCAATAGCAGGATGCTTTCCTGTAGGCGTTTTTCTAATATTTCTTTTACATTTTTCATTTTAATATTCTTTGGTTTTGTTTAATTGTTGGTTGGTCTCGTATCAACAAGACTCAGAGAACCCCGGCCCACTTCTCTCTCCTAGAGAAGATGTGGAACAGTACCCTTAGTTATTCTAGCCAAATATCGGCCACACTGATGGAGATTGCCACGTCGTTCCTCCTCGCAATGACGGTATTTATAAAGCAGGTTTCTGTAGATCATCATCTGTCGGTAGTGGCTGTCCCGTATAGGCATGCAAGAACGCTTCGCACAAGAGCTCGCTATTGGTTGCATGACGCAGATTTGCAACCTGTCTTCGAGTTCTTTCATCGGTAAGTATCTTAAGAATAGAAAACGGAATGGAGACTGTAATCTTTTTGACATTCTCTTTCTTATCACCATGATCTACGTAAGGGTCAATATACTTGTCATTCAAAGCGTTCATTTAATTAGTCACCTAAGTTCGACTTACTATGTACTCAGTATATCATTTATTTAGACGTCCATACATCTTTACCTGTAAACATCTTGACTTTTATACTTCCAAGGCTATAATTGCGACTAGAAGGACGTTTAGACGTCTAAACATCTATTATAACATTTAGTTATTGACCAATATGAGCTGCAAAAAAATACAGAACCTCGGAGTTAAGAAATGAGTAATCAATCCTATCAATCAATCGATACCAAGGCAGTCAGAGCAGGCATAGAAACCGATACCCAGTATGGCGCTATCACTCCTCCACTCTATCTATCCACCAATTATAGCTTTGCAGGTTTTGACGAAAAACGAGAGTTTGATTACTCACGCTCAGGAAACCCAACTCGTAAACTGTTGGCTGATGCATTGGCAGACTTGGAAAATGGTTTTGGAGGTGTTGTAACTTCTACCGGTATGTCTGCTATTTTTACTGTTTTGCAGCTTTTAAAAGCCGGTGAGCGAGTGTTGGCACCTCATGATTGCTATGGCGGCACTTTCAGATTGTTTAAGTCATTTGCAGAAAAAGGGACGATTACTTTAGATTTTGTCGATCAAACGGACGAACAGGCATTTGAGTTAGCATTAGAAAAAAAACCAAAATTAATTTGGTTAGAAACACCAAGTAATCCGCTGTTACGAATAGTAGACATTAAGAAAATAGTACAACAAGCAAAATCTTGTGGCGCATTGGTTGTGGTTGATAACACCTTTTTATCGCCAATTTTCCAAAAACCGTTAGATCTTGGGGCGGATATTGTTGTGCATTCAACCACCAAATACATCAACGGTCATAGCGATGTTGTTGGTGGTGCGGTGATTGCAAAAAATGAAAAAGTGTTCGAAGACTTGGCATGGTGGGCAAACTGTACCGGTGTGACCGGCGCACCATTTGATAGTTTTATGACTCTACGTGGATTGCGAACCCTGGATGTAAGGATCCAAAGACATGCCAAAAATGCGACAAAAGTGGTGGATTATTTAGTTTCGCATCCACAGGTTGAACATGTGTATTATCCAGGATTAGTCGGCCACCCTGGTCACGAAATTGCCAAACAACAACAATCTGGTTTTGGTTCAATGATTTCTTTTAAGATTAAAGGTGAGGTTGAAGCCGTTAAGACATTTTTATCTGGTTTAAACATCTTTTCACTAGCTGAATCCCTTGGCGGCGTTGAAAGTCTAATTTGTCATCCATCAACCATGACCCACGCTGCGGTTTCGCTAGAAGAGCAGGCAATTGCCGGAATTACACAGAATTTACTACGCGTATCCGTCGGTATCGAAAATATCGATGATTTACTGGAAGATTTAACTCGCGGATTTGAAAAATCGCAAAATGAAGATGCAGTTGACAATCATTCGTTTGGAGTAAGGGCGGCTAATTGTTAAGGTAAAAATTCGTTCCTGACGAATTTTTCGAACTCGGGAGTTCAAATCTTCCGAGCAACCCCAAACAAAAAAAGGTCACCCTAGCTGGTGACCTTACTTATTTGGCGCGCCCGGAGAGATTCGAACTCCCGACCAATCGGTTCGAAGCCGATTACTCTATCCAGCTGAGCTACGGGCGCATATTTTATAATACTTGATGCTTTGCTGGCGAGCCGCTAATCTAACTGAATGCTGTGTGCGACTCAAGGGCTTTTCTCTTTAATTACTATTAAATACCCATAACTTGGTATAATCGGTTACAAATCAAACAAAATCTTTAAAAGCTTATTCCATTGGCAAATCTTAATCATCTCAAGACGCAAATTAATGAACTTGCGATTAATATTGGTTTTCAACAGCTCAGCGTTTCTGATCTAGATACCAGTCAATATTTCCCTCAATTTAAAAAGTGGGTAGAGGATGGTTATCATGGAAATATGAGTTATTTGGCACGCAATATAGAACTGCGTAAAAATCCAGCTGAGCTACATCCAGGTACCTGTCGAGTTCTATCTGTTCGCTATAATTACCTTGCTAAAAATGCCGGTTTTAGCAAAGTATTAAAAGAAAAACACAAAGCTAATATCTCGCGATACGCACTAGGTCGTGATTATCACAAATTAATGCGAAAAAAACTTAAGCATCTCTCCCTTTCAATCAAAGATCTGTGCAGCCAAGAAGATATTAGCAGTTCATTTGACTACCGAGTATTAGTTGATAGCGCCCCCGTGTTGGAAACGAGTTTTGCAGAAAAATCTGGTTTGGGTTGGAAAGGGAAGCACACTTTAGTAATTAATGAGGACGCCGGATCATGGTTTTTTCTGGGTGAAATATTTATTAATTTACCACTTGAAATCGATTTACCAGTAGCTAATCAATGTGCTAGTTGTACAGCGTGTATTAGCATTTGTCCCACCAATGCGATAATCGAACCCTATAAAGTCGATGCCCGTCGTTGTATCTCCTATTTGACCATCGAAAATAAAAAGGCTATCCCGGTCGAGTTTAGAAAACTAATAGGCAACAGGATTTATGGCTGTGATGATTGTCAGTTAATCTGCCCCTGGAATCGTTATGGTCAATTAACTAAGGATGCTGATTTCAAGCCGAGAAATGAATTAGACGATGTAACTCTTATTGAACTTTTTCATTGGTCAGAACAAGAATTTTTAGATCGTTTACAAGGTAATCCTATTCGCCGAATCGGATTTGAGTCTTGGCAGAGGAATATCGTAGTAGCGCTAGGTAATTGTGAGCCAAGTGATAAAGTTCATTTGGAAATAAAAAATCTATTAGTCAACAAATTAACAATAATTTCGCCAATGGTGGACGAACATATTCAGTGGGCTCTGCATGAATTGATAGAATATAGGCAGAACAAAACCAGTTCGCCGACAAAAATGAAAACAGAAAAACTCATCCGCACCATCGAAAAAATGTTACCGAGAGATTCTTAGAGAGTTTGGTTTGGCTGGATTAGAGTTGGTTATTCCTGCTTTGTCTCTGGCTGACTGAGCACCAGCTTTTGGAGTGCTGCTAACCACTCAGGCATAGCTTGGCTATTACTTTCAGCCAGAGTGATCGCATTAGATAACAATTCAGTTCCGCTAACAATTTCACCGCGCTCAATAGCATCTTTATACTTTTGATAAAAAACTTTTTCAGGGCTTGCCAAATAGTTTAATAGTGCTTGACCCAATTCATCAGAGACCTGTGTTGCCAATCCGTCCATTATTTTTATTTCAGAAGGTAGCGCCGCATCAACGTATTCTTGACGAAACAACCCTTTTTGAAACTCATTGGTGGAAGTACCTGAATGTTGAGCTTCTTTGGTTACGTTGTTAGTGAGCAAAACTTTTTGCGTAGCCGGTTCGACAATTCGGTAAGCGACTTCAACCACAGCCGTTTTTTTAATGTTTTCCGTATTGATAATCACATCTTCCATGATCTTGGTTTCATCAAATTGCGTCGGTTGTTCGCCCCGTTTTCTTCTACTCCACTTTCTATATTCTTCTGTTTCAGTTCGATTTATTCCGGTTTGAACATTAATGCTTCGCTGGCCTTTATTAGCCGACGTTTCAATAGCAGCTTGAAGCACCTCTCCCTTAATTGCTAGAGCAATGCCAGAATAGTCTACTGTGTTTTGAGTGTTCGTTATGTCTTGGTTTGTAGCAAGTTTCGCAACTATTTGTAATTGTCTACCAAGTTTGTCGAACAGAATTTTTTCGAGCTTACTTGATACTCGTCGTCCCACTGAAGCGACGACGGAATTAGACGATAGAACTTCTTTAAATTCTGATACTGCCAATTTTGTAGTTGCTCTGTTGGAGATATTCTCTTTGAGCGCAACCATCTTTTCGTTAAGCGTAGGATAACGAGGATCTAATTCTTTGACTACGCTCAATAATCCGAGACGCGCTCCTGGCGCCGACTCCATGTTATCAGCTCGTGCCATTAGTATATCTAAGTATTTTTTTTCCTGGATAAATCCTAAGTTAGAAATCGATAGCTTTTGCTGAATATCTCTAGCTCGTTTAAAATCGTTGTATGCAGCGTAAAGATTACCGCCGTCGTAAGCTGTTTTTGCACTTCCAGCAAAATAGTTAGCTAGCAAGAGAATATTTCGGTGCATCTTCTTTTTGATTTGTAACATGATCGGCTTATCAGCAATATCTACTAACGATTGATAGGCTAGTTCAGGTTTTCCATTTTCTAATGAAGATTGAAAACCTTGTTCAAAAAGTGCCGCCTGACTTTGCGACAATAAAGATTCAAACTGCAAGTTTCCTGGATCAATAGCGATTCCTTGCTGCGCTGATTTTAGAGCCAAATTAAACATTCTTTTTTTGTACGATGCTCGACCTTGAGTAGACAGTCTATCAATTCCGCGATTTAATTCCCTTATGTATTTTTCTTGTTTATCACTATTTTTACCTGAAAGCAATGCCGCTTTTTTTTTCCAATTTAAAAAAGAAACAATATCCGCGCTTTGTTCAGCAGCGCTTGATTCGGCTTCCTGAATTGAATTATTAGTTACCGCAATTGCGGTATCGATCTTAGATTTTGTACTTTGGTATTGCGCTTGGTTCCATACAATCATTCCCTTGATGTTTTGGTTCAATTCAGCAAGAGTTTCTAAATCTAACAAGCCAAACTCTGTTTTATCACCGGCCAAGGATTTATTGACCGCGCTGATTCGATTATCCACCAATATTTTTGCGATATTCGACTGAATAGCAGTCAACTCTTTTTTACTTGAACCGCGACTTTCATTTTTTAATTTTTCCGCTTTATCGTAGAGCGCCGCGAGTGTTCCAGAATTTGAAGCTGAATTTATTTCTGCTTGACTAATTAACGCCTTGTTGCCACCGCCACAAGCCAATAACCCAGTGATAGCAAGAGCGGTGATAAAAGTATTAATGCGTAGTTTCATGTTTGGACACTCGTGTTCATTATTATTTGATTCAATTTGTTTCTGGCTGATTATTCTAGTTAAAATCATCTGTAGCTGTAGCTGTACCTGTCTGTTCCGGAGAGACATCACTTGAATTATCGAGTATTGACTGATCACCTAGTGTAGCCGTATTGGCATTGGCCTCACTATCTATCATAACAGATGCATCATCGTTTCCTAAATCGTCTAAATTAGCTTCTACATTATCTTGCTGTAGAATATTCGACGCAATAATTTCTTCGATTTGTAGGGCATAGCCATCGATTCTAGGATCCGAGGCATCAAATAGCTTTAGTTTGCTCAACCATTGCTTAGCAGGCTCAATAAGACTATTGGAAATAGCAACTTCCAAATTTGTGATAATCGTTGACTCAATATTTTTTATACCTTGTATCGCGGTTTCATCTAGCGGATCAATTTCCAAAGCAGCCTGGTATTTTTCTAGAGCATTATTCCCCAGGGGTTGCACCAAATTACCCATTCTCAATAAATCTGCGGCCGATTGAAGCTTACTTAGTAACTGCATTTGAGTCAAAGGATTTGCTAATTTCACGTTGCGTTTTTCTGCCTTTATTTTTTTATCTTGTTCAATTGTTTGAAGTCTTTGTTTTTCAGCTTGGATTTTATCAAACTTTAGTTTTTCCTTTCTAAGAGTTGAGGTCAAGGATGAATAATCACTGCTCGGACTAGGTAAATTTGTAAGCTTAGATAAATATCGATTTGCCTTGGCGAACTCTCTTGTTTTTATGGCTCCTTGAATGAGGGATACATATTTATCTTCCATGCGTTTAGACAGGGAAAGAATGGCTCGACTATCTGGATCAATAATTGTTGCCTCGCGTAGGAAATATAGTGCATTTTTCTTTAACGGCGCGCTCAATCGATTTTGTTCAATCGCTAAGTTCGCATCACTGAGCAAACTACTTAATCGTTTCTCATTTTTCTGATCATTTGAAATCTCCTGAAAATAAGCATATTTTCTTGCAGCAATGGTTGCTTTAAGCGTAGATAAATCTTCGTTAAAATAATCAGCAGACTCAACTAGCTCAAGCCATTGTTCCGCTATTTTATGTTTGTTTTGCTCAGAAAAATTATCGGTTTCTCGCAAAGCTATGCGAATGATCGTTTGCTTAACTTCGCCGATCTGCTCATTCGTGGGTGCAATTGATTTTGCGCGAGTCAAGTTATCTAATGCTTGTTTTATATCAGATAATTCGTGAGGTACATATTGAGCTAAGGTACTCGCTTTTTGGACTAAATCCGCTACTTGGCTATTGGTTGTGGAATTGGCAGCAGATTCAGACTGACTTGGTTTACTAGCTAGCTCCTGCGATAAAACGCGCGTCTTTTTATCGGAAGCTAGTTTTTCGACTGATTGCATCTCAATTTGTTTTTTCGTTTGCGAACCAGAAGGAGCAAGTTCTTTACTATCAAACCAGTTAACTCCAAGTAATTGTTGCGCCTCTGGTATCCAATCGGTTCTGAATTGATAACCTGCGCCTATAGCGATAATAAATAGTAAAGCGAACACTATTTTTGAGATTAAACCTGAAGACTCTGGCATGACTTCTATTCGACGATTGATTTCGAAATTATCATTTAACTCAAATGATTGCTCATCAAACCCATCACTCGGTATGTCTATATCTGTTCTAGTTGCATTTTTTTCGCTCTCCGTACTTATTCGTACGGATGCTCGTTGCCCGTCTTTTAAAAAAGATTGAATAGCTTCAGATACTTCTTTCCCCGTTTGAAATCTATTGCTCGCCTTTTTGGCCAATAATAATTCAATAATCCACTGCAAATGCCCCAAACGAGCGGGTAGTTGAGGCACCGGTTTTGTCACATGTTGTATACAAACCGAAACTGAATCTTCGCCAGTAAACGGTACTTTGCGAGCTAGCATTTCAAATAATATTATTCCTAAACTATAAAGATCTGAACGCCCGTCAAGCTTTCTTCCACGGCACTGCTCAGGGCTCATATATTCAGGAGTTCCTATCAGCTTACCTGTTTGGGTCATTTGAGTGGATGAATTAGAAGCTTTGGCAATGCCAAAGTCGGTTAGTACCGGCTGATTATCATCATCAAACAGAATGTTCTCTGATTTCACATCTCTATGAATGTAACCTTTTTTGTGAGCAAAATGAAGCGCCTGAGCTAAACGCGCGATAATAACTAACGCCTGTTTGGTTTTTAATCCCTTGGCAATTTGGCTTTTTAGTTCTTCACCTCGCATATATTCCATTGCCAGGTAATAAAAGTTGCCACTCTCTCCTACGTCATAAACAGTGACAATTCGAGCATGAGAAAGTTTGGCGACAATTTTTGCTTCTCGCAGAAATCGCTCGCCAAAGGTCGGATCTGCAGCAAGAGCGGGTGACATAATCTTTAGCGCCACTTCTCTGTCAAAGCCTTGCTGAATCGCTAAATAGACGGTCGCCTGTCCGCCAACACCAAGCGTTTTGATTATTTTATAACCAGGTATTTCGATTGCACTCACAGTTTTTTTATCCGTCCGCTTAATCCGCTCTTATATTCTTTGAAACACTGTCTCTATTTCCAGTGCTTTACGATTTTTATAGCTTATTTTTCATATGCTTATAGTTTTTACATAGCTCTTTTAATAATAGCAAAGGAATCCGATTCTTGGCATTAATTTTGGGATTTTGAGGTTATTCCACACTATTTGTGCTCTTTTTGCGCAGTGATTGATACTTTGCTACAAATTTAGATTGGTAATCTAGACTGCTTTTACCCTATAATCGTGTGAAGATATCTTAATGGAGAAGATTGTGCACATTAGAATAGGTGAAGCATCACGTCCTTGGTTTAGGTCGGAGCGCTATTATCACACTGGCGAGGGCTGGTGGACTATGACTAGGGAGAATGAAGAGCTCGGACCTTATGGCTCTCAAGTAGCCGCTGAAAATGAATTGTCACTCTATATTCGCAAAATGAACATGAATAGCAACATACCGACAGCCCCTAGCCCATAGACCTTACACCAGACTATTAAGTATTTCTACTGAACTCTTTCTAGTTACCGTTATCGACAATCCGGTTGATAACCCTAGCAGCAGTGACCATACCAAAGGTAGCAGTAACCACAACGCTAGCGCCTAGTCCCTGAGCACAATCCAACCGCCCTCCTCCTTTAGCCACTTGCTTCTCAAAACCTACTGTTCCGTCTGTTTTTGGATACAATAGTTGCTCGGTGGAATAAACGCATTCGATGCCAAATCGTCTTTTCGGATTTTTACTAAAATTATAATTTCGTCGTAACTCATTTCTGACTTTTGCCGAAAGAGGATCTTGCCAGGAACGACTCAAATCACCTACCGTTATTTTTAGTGGATCTCTTTGGCCACCCGCGCCGCCAGTGGTAATAACTTTAATCTTATTTCGCTTACAATGATAAACAATGTGGGCTTTGACCCGGGCATCGTCAATGGCGTCCACAACGAAGTCGGTCTTTTCCTCTAGAATAGCGGCTATATTATCTTTATTAGCAAAATCCACAATAGTGGTCACCCGACATTCATCATTAATTAGTTTAATTCTAGACGCCATTTCATCGACCTTTAACCGTCCTACACTTTCGCCATGAGCATGAACTTGCCGATTGACATTGCTGACGCAAATATCATCCAAATCAACTAAAACCAGCTTACCAACGCCTGTTCTAGCTAATGCTTCTGCGACCCAACTACCCACACCACCAATACCTATAATGGTCACCGATGATTTTTGTAGAGCTACGTATCCGCCTTGAGAATATAAGCGTGCAGTACCTAAAAATTGATCTTGCATGTTGTGAATTATGACCCGAATTTTCGTACTGGCATTTTACCCATTACGGATTCATTGCGAAAGTTTGATATTAAGATTACCAAATAATTTTCTCTGAGATTTTAAGTCAATTTTTAATCTTTAGCAAAAATATAAAGATCACAGTAGCGTTTTCTCATTGGTGAGCTTTATGAAGCTATGACTTCTATCAAAAACATGGACTTTCCCTGAATTTTTGAAGGTCATTCACCTTCTACAGTAATCCAGAGGCAGTCCATTCCAATTCAAGTAGTCGACTTAAACTTGGTAATGCTTACTAATAGGTAAGTTGCGAATACGCTTCCCGCCAGCATCCACAATGGCATTTGTAATACTCGGTGCCACAGGCGGTACACCTGGTTCGCCTACACCCGTCGGGAGATTATCTGTTTTCATAATATGAATGGTTATTTCAGGACACTGATGCATTCTTAAAATGGAATAATCGTCGTAGTTGGACTGTTCGACCACACCATTCTTAGTCGAGATTTCACTCATTAACGCGATGCTAGCACCAAATATCATCGCCCCTTCCATCTGAGAATTCACTCGATCTGGGTTTACTACCAATCCACAATCTACGGCACAATGTATCTCTTTAATAGTGACGCGACTATTCTCGAGTTTGATTTTGGAAACGACCGCCACGTAAGTGAGAAAGCTGCGATGAACTGCTATACCCCAGCCCTCGCCTTTAGGTAGTTTTGACCCATATCCCGATTTATCCGCAACCAGATTCAAAACACCTTTAATGCGAGCAGTATCAATTGGATACTTGTCTAATGGCTCTCCATAATTGTCATATTTAAAGCCCTCCTTATTCGGATCTACATGACGATCCTTACCAATTGCATCCAAAACAAACTGCTTAGTGTCTTTCTTAGATTTTCTTGCAAGTTCATCGAGAAAACTATGTAACGCAAATGCCTGATGGATATTATCTACTGAGCGTAGCCAGCCAATTCTCAGATGGGTACTCGCTGGTTGTCTTTCACAACTGATATTGTCAAAGGCATAAGGAATGTCAGCAAAACCTAATCCCAATTCAAAGTCTTGAGGTCTATCGGTGGCTTGATTAAAAGTGGCACCAATACTCGGGTAAGCTGCTCTTTGGATCCAACCCTTCACTTCACCATTATTATTGAGCGCTGCCTTAAAATGAAGCGCTGCAATGGCGTGGAAGTAGTCAAAGCGTATATCATCTTCACGGCTCCATGTGACCTTTACTGGCGTCTTGAGTCGTTTTGCTAGGAAACATGCTTCCACTGAAAAATCAGGTTTGGATTTTCGCCCAAAAGCACCGCCCAATAGAGTCACATGCACTTTAACTTTTTCCGGTGTGGTGCCAAGTTCTTTGGCCACTGTATTTTGGGTGCCTTGGGGTCCTTGAGTGCATGCCCAAATTTCATAGTATCCATCGCCGTGATATATTGCTGTGGCAGCAGGTGGCTCCATAGTGGCGTGTGCCAGATAAGGAACAGTGTAGGATGCACTATGTTGATTGGAGTATTGGGCAAAGGCGTTTTTTACATCACCCCGCGACCGAATCACTTCACCTTCTGTTTCTACTCGCTTCACTAATTCTTGTAAATACTCAGCAGAATTATGCTTCCCGTTCGGCCCTAGATCCCATTTACAGTTTAGTTTTTTACGGGCCTGCATCGCTGTCCAACTATTGTCTGCGATAATTGCTACACCGGGAATGGCGTGAAATGAAACCGGCAGGCCTTTATTAGGCAATTCAATGACTTGCGACACACCTTTAACATTTTTAGCGTCAGAGTCATCTACTGAGACCAACGATCCACCAATTACAGGACACCGTTCAATACTGGCATAAACCATGCCTTCTAGTTGGGTATCAATTCCAAACTGTGTTCTTCCTTCTACGATAACATCTAGGTCGACAATCGGAACCGATTTACCAATGTATTTAAAGTCTTTAGGCTCTTTTAGTTTTAAGGTTTTAACATCCGGTAGCGGCATTTTTGATGCTATTGCCGCAAGCATACCGTAATCAAGGTGCCGGCCTGATTTGGTGTGGTGAATTTGATGATTTTCCGCATGACACTCTGAACTTGGAACATTCCAAGTTTCTGCAGCAGCTTGAATAAGCATGGTTCTTACTGCGGCTCCGGCTTCACGCATAACATGATAGAACTTGCGTATACTTCTTGAACCATCAGTATTTTGGCTACCATATTTTTTATCACCAAGCCCTTGAATAATATTCACTTTCCCCCAATCAGCTTCAAGCTCATCAGCGACAACTTGAGGTAGTCCTGTACGAATACCTTGCCCCATTTCAGAGCGATGCGCAATGATGTTAACTTGGTTATTGGCAAGCACCTGAATAAAGACACTCATCTGAGGACTATCATCCGATGTGTTAATCCAAGCCTGCGCAAAACTTGGGATGCTGGCTCCAATAATTAGACCTCCGCCAGTAACACCGACGGATTTTAAAAACTTTCTACGACTGGCGTTAATTAATGTGCTCATGCTTCGCTCCCCAGTTTCTCAGCAGCATTTTTAATCGCTGTCTTAATCCGCGGATAGGTGCCACAACGGCAAAGATTCCCGCTCATGGCGTTATCAATGTCTTCGTCGGAAGGATTATTATTATTTTCAAGAAATGCGGCCGCATTCATAATTTGTCCAGCCTGACAGTAGCCACATTGCGGAACAATTTCATCTTTCCATGCAGTCTGCAGAGGATGATCACCTTGCTCCGATAGTCCTTCGATGGTGGTGATTGCTTTACCTTCAACCGAAGATAATGGCATCACACAAGAACGAACTGCCTGACCATCCATATGTACAGTACAAGCTCCACAAAAACCGCCTCCACAGCCATATTTGGTGCCTGTTAATTTTAATATATCTCGGATCACCCACAACAATGGCATTTTTAGGTCAAGATCCACAGATACAGGTTCATTATTGAGTATAAATTTCGTCATGGTTATCCTCCAGGATGTCGTGTTGTGCGGCTAATTGTTGTAGCCAATGATCCCAATCATCGGTGGTATTAATGTTGATCAAAGTATTTGGTATGACTGTGTGAGTAAGCTTTTCAGTTTCACGTTTGAGAATTGCTTTTGCACCAATATTATCATCTAGATTAGAAAGTTCAAGAAAATATTGAAGAGGAAATATTGCCGGGACTGTTAAATGCATTTGCAGTTTATTTCCCTCAACTAAAGGTTCAGAATAACTACAACATATTTGTTCTGGATTACTCGACCAATTACACAGTAACTGTTTAACATCAGACGAAGTGATGGCAGGCTGATCCGCGAGCATAATCATAATTGCTTCATCGCTTTTTTGAAGAGCCGTCATTCCGAGCGCAATCGAGGTTCCCATACCAGAAGACCATCGCGGGTTTTCGACAATATGGTATTGCTTGTCTAAAGAATCTTTAATCTCATTAGCAAAAGCACCGATGACTAAAATGATCTCAAGGTTACAATGCTCTAATTTATCTAGGCAATGTTGCAACATCGTTTTGCCTCGCCACTTCATCAATTGTTTTATCTGCCCCATTCTTTGGGAGCAACCAGCAGCTAATAGTATGACCTTCATTGAATTGTTCTAAACTTGCTGGAAACATTGCTACCGAGTACCACCCTTTTACCTTCTAATACCGAGTGGATTTCACTGAGAACGGAGAGCGCAATAGACTCCGGAAGCTCTCCGCCGAGATCTAACCCCATCGGGCCATGAAGAAGTGTGGGTAGTAGCGCTTCATTCAAGTTTGCCATCAACAGTACTTTTTGTTTCCTTGATTCCGGCCCCAATAAACCAATGTATTTAAGTCGAGGTAATCGCATACTAGACAATAAATTAAGGGCTTCCGCATCTTGAGATAGATTATGTGACATCACTATCGCGGCATCAACCTGCACCATCCATCGGAATTCAACGCATGAATGAGTGCTTTGTAGATGGTTTAAAAGTTCAGTAGGTTTTTGGCGATGAATAGAACTAGCGCGCGTGAATTGGTGCGGCTTTGCATGAGTCACGCGGTGATCGATTAGATGAGTTTTCCAACCCATTTCATCCGCCATGTTAACCACAGGAATAGCATCCAATCCTGCCCCAAAAATAACCAGCTTTGGAGCCGGCCTAATAACTACTTGCAACAAACCACTTGTTGCTTGGCTTTCCTCCGCCGATACTGTATTCATAGATTTGAGGCTGTTTTCTACATCGAGAGAATAAATACATGTTTCATTTTGAAGCAAAAACTCAAAGACTTTATCTAATTGTTGGTATTGATTTTCTTGATGGACGGGTTGTAACAAAATTTCAACTTTGCCGCCACAACCGATCCCCAACAACCAAGCACTATCTTCATCAAGAGCATCATAAGTAACCCGCAGCGCGTTACCACTGTGCATGACTCTACGAGACTGGCGGATAATATCAGCCTCAAGACAGCCACCGCTTAGCAGGCCAAAGCTTTGACCCAGACTATGGATCATCATCATCGCCCCGGTATTCCTATAACTCGGTCCGTGTGTATCGATCACAGTACCCAGAACCCAATCTAATTGATCCTTTTGCGGTTCCCAAAAAGCTAATATCTGTGAAATCCGGTTGCTCATATTACTCGTCGTAACTTATCGAGCATTGACAATATTACAGCAGGCTATATTTAACAAGAGAATCAGACGACTAAATATACAATATTGAAACAAGAGATAACCTATGAGGAGACGGCCAGAGCTTTCTGAATATTGCTGCCGAGTGTTTGAGTGGGTCAGGTCTTTCAACATGCGTTTGTCGCTTCGCTTCCCATCAAACGATGAATTCCAATAAAATAGCCAGTAATTGGGCTCATAATTCACATAATCTTGCGTGAACTGGTAACGAAGTCCTAAGCACACTAGACATAAATGAATAGCCCACTTGACGCTACACTTCAGACCAGATAAATTGTCACATTAATTTTTAACCTATGCCCGTTGTCACTAGAAACCATGTAGTTCGGAGAACAAAAATATGCCGCAGTATCAGGCCCCTATAGAAGATATGAAGTTTATCCTGCACGACTGGTTAAAGGTGACAGAGAGCTATGCACGGCTCGGTCAAAATGACGCGGCGGATAAAGATTTAATCAATGCCGTTATAGATGAGGCCGCAAAGTTTGCTGAAACACAACTTTCTCCAATTAATCACACAGGAGATCTTAGTGGTTGCGACTTTAATGGCGGTCAAGTGAGAACACCTGAAGGTTTTAAGGAGGCCTATAAAGCTTACTGCGATGCAGGTTGGGCATCGCTTAGATTTTCGACAGAGTTTGGCGGTCAAGGTTTACCTCCTTCGATAGCCATTGCTGTAGCAGAAATGAACGCATCGGCGAATACTTCTTGGAGCATGTACCCGGGGTTAACTCATGGAGTGATTCACGCACTTTCGGCTCACGGAAGTGACGATTTAAAGCAACGATATTTACCCAACTTAGTGCAGGGTCGGTGGACTGGAACAATGTGTCTGACAGAAGCTCACTGTGGTTCAGATTTAGGCTTGCTGAAAACAAAGGCTGAAGTTCAGGATGATGGTTGTTATGCCATATCCGGCACTAAAATATTTATTTCTGCTGGTGAGCATAATATGTCGGATAACATTATCCATTTAGTCTTAGCACGACTGCCTGACGCGCCCGAAGGTACGCGCGGTATTTCACTTTTTGTTGTACCAAAAATACTTAACGACGCGGCCGCCTCTCCCGGAAACGAGTGTTTGACAGACAATTTCGTAACTTGCGGTTCAATAGAACATAAGATGGGGATTAAAGCCTCTGCTACCTGTGTAATGAACTTTGATCAGTCTAAAGGCTACCTAGTTGGCGAATTAAATAACGGCTTGAGCGGCATGTTCACCATGATGAATTCGGCGCGTTTGGCAACAGGAACTCAAGGCTATGCCATTGCAGATCTTTCCCGCAATGCATCTTTGGAATATGCTAAAGATCGGCTTCAAATGCGTTCATTGTCTGGACCTAAAGCACCTGATAAGCCAGCCGATCCGATCATTGTTCATCCTGACGTGAAACGAATGCTTTTTACTCAAAAAGCTTTGATTGAAGGATGTCGAGGCTTAGCTTTTTATGTATCAACACTTCTAGATCAAGAAATGTTTGGCGAGGATCCAGAGGGAGCTATTGATGCTCGTTTAGGCTTACTAACACCTATTTGTAAAGCTTTTATGTCGGAAGCAGGTTTCGAGTCCGCAAACCATGCGGTGCAAGTTTTAGGTGGCCATGGTTATATTTCCGAATGGCAGGTCGAGCAGCAAGTGAGGGATTCTCGCATCACAATGATTTATGAAGGAACCAACGGGATTCAAGCGCTCGATTTATTAGGACGTAAAGTTCTGCGCGATCAAGGAAAAACTCTTGTCGCTTGGATCAACGAAATTAAAAAATATGCGGCTAAGTGTGAAGACTCTGAGGATTTTTCTGAGCATGCTAAAAAATTAAACGAGCTATGTGATGAGTGGTTACATATGGTTCAAACCGTGGGTGAGAAAGCACAAATCGATATGGATGAAGTAGGCGCTGCTGCTTTTGATTTTTTAATGTACTCGGGCTATATTTCTATTTCTTACATTCTTCTTCAAATGGCTTTTGCAGCGCAAGAATCCGAACAAGTAACAGATTTCAAAAAAGCGAAATTGGAAACGTTAAATTTTTACAACAAACGCATTTTACCAAGAACAAAAATGCACAAAGCGGCGCTACTCAGTGGCAATGATAATTTACAGTGCACGGAGTTTACTCTATAGGCCAACCTCTAACGACCCATTTTTCCCTCAAGAGAGAAAGGGTCGAACTACTTAACCTGAGTTCTACACAAGAGTAGCGAGAAATCCTCGGTAGAGTAGATAAATTTAGCTTTTAATTTACTTCTTGAATAAGGGTGAGCCTATCACCCTTTTGTCTAAACTCAATTTGTTTTAACGCGCTCATACCCAGCAAAATATCTTCACCTAACATAGAGGGGCTAATAGATGCGCGTACATTACGCAAAACTATTTCACCGATTTGTATGTATTCGATTTCGGTTAAGTATGCTATCGCTGTTCCGTTAGCCGTGTGAACTTTAAATGAGTAGCCACGAGTCAAGTTAAGCTTTTTTTCTAATGCACCTGGTATTGCTATATCGGTCGCCCCGGTATCAAGCATAAAAACAACATCTTTGCCGTCTATTTTTCCATTGGTGACATAGTGCCCGTATTTATTTCTGATCAACTCCACTTTGACTGTGTTTTGATCACGACTACTTTGCGGAGAATAATTAGGGTTATGTTGTCTATCTTGTACGCCGGTGAAAAACCATGTAACAAAACCAATAGCAATGATCCAGGCAATTATGGTCATGATTTTACCGGTGCCATCGAGCTTCTCACTTGATATCTCGCTTGAACGTTCTTTTTGTTCATCCATAAATTTGGATCGCCTCTTACTCTCTAAACTCTTTAGCCTTCAGTCGTTATAACCCAAGTATCTCTTTAACAAAAGGGATGGTTATCTTTCGCTTGTGAGTCAATGCCTGTTGATCCAATTTTTTAATCGTTTTTTTAACCATTTTTAATTCTCTGTTGCTCCTAGCGAGGATAAAATTTGCTACTTCTTTAGTAATTTCTAATCCTCTTGACTGAGCGTAGTTTAATAAAAACCCCGCTTTATCTGAATCGTTGACACCTGATAACTTATAGACTTCCATTGCGCCTAATCTAGATTTTAAATCATCCAAATTGATTTGGATCTGGTTTGGTGAAGATTCAGCGAAAATAATTAATTGCCGTTCAAATAATTTAAGCTGATTATATAAATGAAAAATAGCTTGTTCCCAACTAGCGTTTTTTGAAACGACATCAAAGCCGTCAAGGCAAACAAAATCAACGCTCTCTAAATTATCCAGCAACTGTTCCGAGATAAAAGGCTCGTTTAACGGCAGGTAGGCTGCAGTTTTTCCTGATTTGGAAATTAACTGAGAGCAGGCATGGGCTAAATGAGTTTTTCCAACACCCTCAGCGCCCCAGATAAAAAGGAATTCGCCTTTGGAATTGTTGAGCTGGCTTAATTTGTTAACCAACTGTACATTTTCGCCGATAAAAAAATTATCAATCTTCGCAGAATCATTCAGTTGTACATTTAGCGGTAACTGAAGCATTTTTTACGCTTGAGAATTGCTGTTAGAATTAATGTTAGCTTCAGTATCAGTATCAGTATCAGCATCAGCATCAGCATCAGCA
>Ga0256847_1000482_pt1 | contig 25265 bp, 31 predicted proteins | sample TeddybearmetaG_FD_189099 | JGI IMG/M metagenome (GOLD analysis project Ga0256847, IMG submission 189099) | Hydrothermal vent microbial communities from East Pacific Rise, Pacific Ocean - Teddybear | ecosystem: Environmental > Aquatic > Marine > Hydrothermal vents | place: Pacific Ocean: East... | reverse complement strand
GGAGCGGGATACAAACTTGCAAGCGTCCGGCCCGTACTCTTTGTTGCCTTCGATACGTATGTCTTTGTCCAATTGATACTCGCCGCTAGCTAGGTTGCGTGGGTAATTATCCGTGTACCAATTGGCGAACACTTGGAAGTTATGCCACCGTCGTCGCATTTCGTTTGTCGCTTTCCGTAACACCGACGCATCATGGCTACCGAAACAATCGTCCCCTGCGTATCTGGAAGCGTAGAGCGTCCGCATAGAAAGCGGGCTGCATCCGTAGCGCTTCGTCGAAAGCGGGGCGTAGCCACGGGTTCCGAGGTATGACCACAGATTGTCGAGTCATGTCGCGCACCATCTTGATCTTGGGCCTTCGCTTGCCACCAATTACCTTGAATATCCCTTGGGTCTTTCCCAGATCCAGGAATACAAATTTACGGCCCGTAGAAGCCGCCTGTTGGATCGAAACCAAATTCCGCTGCTTACGTCCGTTTCCCTTATTGCGTCGCTTAGAGAGCTTTATGGACGCCATGCTGTTCGCTTTTCGGGGTAGTCTTGACCTCGGTTGTGCGTTTTCCCCTTCTCCAGATGCGTATGACGTCGTGATGCCCACACCCTCCTTTCTGGTCTTGGTCTTTATCCCGCCGAACTCTTGCGTCTCCATGTAGTCCGCTGTTGATCCCACGGTGGCCGATTGCCGCGAGATGTTCAACGTTCGCGCAGGGTCTACCTGTATGCTCTGTGCTGTAAAGCGGTTACGGTTGATCAGCGTCCGCTTGATGTCTGTGCGTGCTATCGACATAGCCGCAAACGCGGAGTCGTTGAGCGTCTTCTTTGTAGCAAAGGGCACCGCGCGACGCGCAAAGTGGTGTAAGTCTCCCTCGAGCTTCTTAATGTCGTCAGTATTTATGAAAAACATGAATCGTACCTCCAGCACCTACAATACCACAGGGTTACAATACCCCGCAATACCCCGCAATACCCCAGACATCCGGGGTACTCACCGATCCATACGATACGGGACTTCGACCTCCCTATACCCCCTATACCCTTTATATTCTTATAATTAGTATAGTATAGTATAGTACATATATACCCCGCCGTATAAAGGACAGCCTGACGTAGCGTAGCGTATAGCGTAGCGGGACGTAGCGGTACACGAGGTACACGAGGTACACGAGGTACACGTAGCGGTATACGTATGCGACATCTCGTATATAGCGGTAAAGAGAGTATGGGGGATAGGGGCTTGTGTGGGGTGTGGGGTACCACGTGATTTCTACACCCCTGCGTACCATATGGAATAAGGCTACAACGGCCTACCCCCCGTTTTTAACCCCCTTAGGTGTGGGGTGGATGGGATTGATCGAAAGTTAACCAGGGGTTTGGGAAATTACTTGATTTTCCTCCCCGTAGCGGCTACGATTACCCAAATACATACCCAAGGAGAGTAAAATGTTCGACTGTAATGTGGAGTGCAAGACCTGTGTAGAGAGGAATAGGCCCGCTGGAGCGGCTACAAAGCGTTACGAAGCGGCTAGAGGCACCTGTGTTGCCTGTTCAATGATAGACGCTAGGCAGTTAAGCATGCTAGTAACGCAGAAAGACGCGCGTTTTGAGGTTGAGGGGCTTAATATATTCCGGTTTAAGGTGGGTGCTGCGACGGCACCGTACACTGTTGATGGCGCCTATGTGTATAAGTTTGGAGATGCTGTGGCTTTGCTGGGTATGAATCCGGCCGATACACGGTCGAAGGCTCTCGCTCGTGGCGATGATGTATACTTAAGTAGGAAGCCGTGCAAAACTAAAGGCCACATGGGTGTGATGTCTGTTCGTGGGGGCTGTTACTTCTGCAAAGAGAAATCACCCAGACAGTTGGCAAGGGACGACTCGAAACGAACCTACTTACCTAAGAAGCCGTGCAACACGTGTGGTAACATGGCGGCGCGCTTAACTAAAGATAGCCGATGCACCGTGTGTCATCCAAAGGCTGCTTCGGAAGCGGTGCACCCTCGTACTCTTGCTAAGGCCGCCGGTGAGAAGTATTACACCTCGGGCGAACCCTGTAGGTTGTGCGGTACGATATCACCCCGGCGTACTAAAGATAGCGTGTGCACGGTGTGCCGTCCATGTATTATAGCGCCTCAAAGCCCTCGTAAGTTAGCTGTGGCAGAAGGCGAGAAGTACTACGTACCTAAGAAGCCGTGTAACACCTGCGGAGCTGTGGCTGCGAGGGTAACTAAAGATAGTCGATGCACGGTATGTCACCCCGGCGCGGTTTCTGATGCTGTTCACCCCCGCACCGCTGCTATCGCAGAAGGTGAGAAGTACTACATCTCCGACGAACCGTGTCGGTTGTGCGGTAAGACTGCGAGGCGCCGTACTAAAGATAGCGTGTGTACGTCCTGCCATCCCGGAATTGATAAAGGTCCAAGCCCACGTAAGCGGGCTACGTCTTCGGGTGAGAAGTATTACGTACCGACGAGAGCGTGCAACACGTGCGGTTACATCGCGGCGCGCTTAACTAAAGATAGCCGTTGTACGGCGTGTCACCCTGGGGCGGCACCAGACCATGAACATCCCCGTAAGTTAGCTAAGGCTGGGGGTGAGAAGTACTACGTACCCGCGAGCGCTTGTAATAAATGTGGTTATATAGCGGCGAGACGCACTAAAGATAGCCGTTGTACGTCCTGCCATCCCGGAATACTTTAGCCGCAGACATAAAAAAAACCCGCGTTACCAGGTTTCGTTTCGTTGTATAAGCTGTCGAGTTTCACGCTCTCTTAATATCTGATCTAAGCTTTTCTTACTGAAACCCGTTAGGGACTAGTGAGGGTCTTGAACTAACGGGCTCCACGTAAGACCACATGGGTGTGAGTGCTCCCCGTTCTTGCTACAAGTCATTACTCACCCCTAGCATAAGTCGGATATCGTCACCGTGTGAATTCACTAGTCCTACCGCCGAATCTTTCGACTTTAGATACCGCGTACCCAAGAGATTCATGGACCAACAGAAATCGACCTCCAGGCAGTTCTCAATAGCACCTAATTTAATGATGTACTTAGGCTGACTATCACTTTTATCTGACCAATCCGGCACCCAGTCACCATTCAAGCGCCGTACTTCGGCCTCTACCCGCATCTCGGCGTTTAGTTTATTGGCCGCTACCGTGGCGAGTTCTCGGGTCTGATAGACACCTAGCGCCGCGATACGGTCTTTTTGAAAAACATTATCTATATAGGTACGACGGTCCACGTCATAATGGCACCCAATAAACTCCCCGTACTGGTAGTGGGCTTCTATAAACTCCACGGTCCACATGTAATCCCCGACCTCCAGGCCGTTCTTAATATATGGATCTCCACATGTTTCTGCGAAATCAAACATACCATCAGTTGATTTAAGATCAGGATCGGGTATACCCGTAAACACCGGGACATCCAATGCTTTGATATCAGTAAACGGTTCTTGTGATCCACCCATCACATTATCCCGAAGACCATTAACCAGAGGAACATCCCAATCCGACGCTTTAACCCCCGGGTCCTGTAAGTTATCCATAGCTTTATCCCCTAACTCTTGGTGATCCGTTCTTTTTGAGGTAAACCCTAGTAGTGCTAATAATTTTTTCATGATTTACCCCCAAATAGCCTATCTCTGATTATGTCGTCCAGACGCTCGGATAATCCGGTCTCGTCAAGCCCCGGGAGCTTGGACGGGTCTAGATTATCTATAATAGTGGCCACGCGGTCATTTATCTTCTGCTCGTTATCCGCTACCGCTTTTTCAAGGACCTTATACGCCGTATTAGATGGCCTATCCCACGCGTCGGCTTTTTTAAATACTGAGAACTCAGTTAGACCCTGTACGAGTCCCGTTACCTTTTCGGACAGTATCTTTTCTAGTGACTCCCCGAAAACACTATCTACCATTTTGTATACGATGCTATAGGAACAATTCGAGATAGCCCTATTTAGCTCCGACTCATCCTTGAGGTGCTTATCAATCCTATTCGCGAGTATCTCCCTGATCTCGTCCGGGTCCATGTATTCGTTAACATTCATAACTCTACCTCAAAGTGTTTAATAAATAACCGTTCTACTACGTCCCAACTGTCGCCGCACACCCCGTGCGCCTTTAGTTTGTTTAGTGTGGTAATCATAGTTCATCCTGTTTCGTTGTGTGCGATTTAACTATAAGACTTACTGACAGCCTCGTCAATACGAGGCTATGAATTAATTTTAAATATTTCGGCAGCACTCCCTACAGACTCCGCTCCGACGCGTTGAGCCTCTTGATAAACCCGCGCTACGTCTGCCGCTGTGGTAAGTCCGGCGCTTATGTGGCCACGCCGTATAAACAGTCGCGGTTTCTTATTATCATCTATGGGTACGGGGTTATTTGTCCGTCCCTGGTGTAACGCCGGGTGCCATTCGTACCCTAGTGTCTTAAGAACTTCACGCCGTTTATTACGTGGTATTGCTCTAGTAGCGTGCATCCCCTGGAGTAGCCTTTCAACTGCGACAGATGACACCCAGCCGTTAGCAAATCCGATACGTCCTTCTTCGATAGCTTCTTGGATCTCTTGCTCTATTCCGCCCATAGACTCGGAAACCGCTTCGTGCGTGCTGCTTGTCTCGGGTGCTCGGTGGCATAGTGTGGCGGGGTTCAGTTCCTCGGGTATTTCGTAGGACGCTAGGTAGTCGGCGACTATCGCGTACCCATCGGCTTTTAGCCACGTGTATATCTTGGGGAAATAATTCCCATCCATCCCGTCCCGCTTGAGGTCCGTATCTTCTTGTTGTGCAGAGAAGAACACAGCGAATCGACGGTCGTTGCGTGTCTTGCGTATAGCGTCCTTGTGGTTGCTGTTAAGTATAAAATTCGCGTAGTTATCACCCATAACCTGCGATTGCTGCATCGCACGCTTCGCTAGCCTGTCGTTCGTGATCATCGGCTTGAGTACTTCTATAATTTCTTTTTTGTGATCCGGTACGTAGATATCTTCCACGCCTATAAATATTTTATTGAATAGCCACTCGTTGAACTTCTCCGCGATCTCATTGGACGGCGGCATGTGGGTATACTTGTCACCGATAGCGAAAGCCACACAGCGCGTGAATAGTGTTTTTCCGTTCCCTTCGACACCTTGAATAAGCGGCGCCCATTGGAATTTAACGCCCTTATGTTGAATACACGCCGCCATATATGCTAACAATATGTCGCGGTCTTTCTTAACGGGTAATACTTTTTCTAAGTGATTAGTAAATGGTGACGCGTCGCCCTTAGTACGTTTAGTAGCCACCGGTATATAGGCGTTGACTAACACACGCCCGTCTTCTTCTATTAATGCTCCGGGTTCGCAAAGCGGTCTAAATGCCATAGCTTCGGCTTTCGGGTAGCGTACCAGCTGTGACTCGGTGAACGCTTCCCACGCTTTACGTGTGGATTTCGCACCATCGAAGTCTAACTGAAAATTATACCCGCCATACGTCGCGTTGAATTGCTCCGCTTTGAGTAACGCCCCGGAGGGGGTGAATACTCGGTGTAGTTCTTGTATGTACACGCATTTATCGAACAGTTCCATTTGTAGATTAGCGCCTATAAACATAGCACCGACTTGTACTTCGGGAGCCGAAACCACGTGGGCTGGTATGGCCTCTAGTGGTTTAAGCTTCGCTTTCAATTCATCTACACTGTCGTTCTTATTGTCTAACCAAAATTTAGCGTTGGCTTCTTTACAAAACATCTCTATGGTCTCAAGGTCTCCCTGGCACGCCACTAGTTTCTCGGCGCGTATGTTGGTTGCGTATTCTCTCTGTTTATCGCTCCCTTTCATATCCACCGCGCCGAATTCTTGGGCGATAGAGTCATCTATAGCCGCCACAGAATATACAGTTTCCTGCATTGAAACCGCACGTGTTATCGTGCGTACCAGGTAGTCCTCCCTCTCCCACTTATCCCTTACTAACCCGCTTAACCCCATTATTTTTAGTATTCGTTCGCAATCGTTCCCTGTCCAAAAGGCTAAATGCTGCGCTAGTGCCGCATCCGCGCTGCTCCCGTCGTATGTTCTGTTTCCCTCCGGGTCTGGATACGCTGCCGCGAGTGCGTCTTCGTCGCATTCCCATAGGTTACGAAAAGAAGCTTTATCACTGAATACTGAACCCGCGCTCTCGGCTTTAAGTGCACGTGCTATTAGTTCGTCGTCGTCAGTCGCCCCTGTCCAAAATGCTACGGGTTCGGATGTCCAGTCTTGGTCCTTGGTCGTAGACTTAGGCGGAAAGTAACTACTAATTAAACCGGACAAGTGACCCGTGAAATCAAGATCCGCAGAACCCATTGCGCTAGTACCCGTCAACGCAACGAAGCGCCCCGATGTGTAGAGTTCTAAGCCAAGCGGCACGTTCTTACATGCGTGGTCGGGCTCGTCTCCTACGTACTGACCGAATATATGAAGTCCACGCCCTGACTGCGACACTTCGACCGCCGCACCAGGGAACCGGTGGAGTATGTCCATTGCAACGCTCGACCACGTGGCGTTGTCTGCATTTAAGCATTTATCTAGATCTACAAAGAAGAACGGGTCTTTTTCTGTGAATACAAACCCCACACCGTAACCTACACCATAGGCCGCCGCCGCCGTGACCGCCGCGTCCGCGTCTACCCATATTTTAGGGTCGTGAGCGTCCGCAACTTTAGCGGTTCGGTAATCCACCGGTAATTTAACTTGCTTCCCGTCTCGGGTCGCTATAGTCCACAAAATGAACTGTTTATACGCAGCAAGAGGCCGCAGAGATTCTGGTAGATTATGCATTGACTATCCTTAAAAATTGGCTAGAAGTGTCGCGGCTTTCGCTTTCAATAACGCCGGCGCGTCCCGGGCTTGTTGATCACCTAGGGCTAGGCCCTGGGCTACTATCTCGGGGATTCCGAGTGTTATTGCCTCCGTCATAATTTCGTGGCGAAGGTGCGTCATAGATTTAAAGTAAAAAGATATTAAAGCAGGGGATACGCAAGCCTTAGCCGCTAGGTCTTCGCGAGTTAAGTGTATGTACCCCGTATTTTTTGCCATGCTTACGGCTATCTCTAAAATTTGTACAGATCTTAGTTTTGGACTTAATCGGCGTCGTCTTTCGGTAGTCATTATAAACCCCTAAAGTGTAACGTGTAAAAATTGAACATCGGAATACCTCTCTGTTAACTGCTCAAGTGGATAATACCCGCTAATGCCACCACCGTCAATAGTGATTATAGTGTACCGCTCCTATTAGCAAACGCGGCGTCTCCACCAAGGGCGACGACTATTTCTAGAAAGGTAAGTTGTGCTTGTTCTCGTGGCGTTCCGCTGAAGGACCATCCTTCGGCTTTAACTTCACGCGCTACGAACTGCCCTATAACCCCCCCGACGTGGCCTTGAGTGATAGCCACAGGTTTTAATCCTATTAGATCGCTGGATTTTATCTTAGAGTTCATTTGTTTAGAGTCATTAGCTAGCCCGTATCGTATGAACCCCCCGTCCACGGTGTACGTGCCGCCTACGTTATTACGCCAGAGACGCCCTCCTTTGCACGTGGCTTCGAGTCGTATACGAGTTTGTATAGCGGCCTCACTCTCACCCCCCATATGTTCAGGGTCGGTATCTGTCATTCCGAATTCACGGCGAAGGTCTTCTATAGCCTCAAGTGGTATCGACCATTTTATAGACCACTGTATTAGATTCATGCGGCCCCCCTGTTGGCATGTGGTATGTGGATTTCCACGCCCTCGAACTTACGGCACATACGCGCCCTGCTCTTTTCTAGCGCCTTGGCATTTTTTAATACCTTCTCTAGATCTGATACCCGGGCATATCCTACGCTGTCGAAACTTATTAGTAGACCTTCGCGGTCCCTGACTATTTTTGCGTTCATTTGAACCAACTCCTTTTAACTCTTAGACCCGGGAAATTCTTTCTGAGATACGCCCGTCTTATCATGCGCCCACGTCGTTTACCCCCCGCGAAAAAGTACCTAATAGACTCCGCTACTATTAATACGGATATAAATGCGGCCAGTATAAAATACACTATCATTTTTCCACCCCCTCTAATAATTTTAATTTACGTGTTAAATCGAGTACTAGTTGTTCGTTCATTTTTCCACCCCCGTGTACATGCAGCACTTCGGCTGCGGTTAATTCTCCGAGGACAAGTAGCCTTAGATTCGCTACCCACGCCCTTTTATGTTTAACTTTCAACGCCCAGGCGTTATTTATCATTAGGAACACGGCTACTTAGATCCCGCACCCAGTTTTGTTCGTGCCTGTTAACTTCTGCAATAATATATTTTGTCGTTTTCATTTCGAAAGTCTCCCCTGGATCTCTAGTTTGCACTTGTCTATACCGTTTTGGCCGGTGTAACCTACCGGTGCCACCCTAACACTGTGGTGGCCGCACCTCCCATTTCTATACACTTCAAAATTACCTCGCTTAGTTTTAAAAACAAAATATACCCCGCACCCGCTTTCGTACATTATATCCCTAAGTTTCATCGCATAATCCTCGTGGTTTTGTTAACTCACCTCTAACATTAGACCCTACTGACCCGGCCGTCAATAGAAAAATCAAAATTTCGCTAAATCTTTATTTACACGCTCCGCGAGCTCCATAGCATCCGCCGCCTTGAGTGCCTGTGCGCTAAGGGCGTCCACGTTGTAACGGAAGTAAAATCGTTTGTAACTCTCGCTATCACTTCGCCCCTGTGCGCGCTGGTACCCGGCCCACCATGATATAGAAGCCCTGAGTGCTTCCTGTGCTTCTTGGTTTGCAACGTGGCGTTTAACGGCGGCCATCTGCCCTATTTTCGGAACGTACCGGCGCGCCATCTCGTGCCTGTATTCCTCGACGGTGGAGTCCATCTTTTCAACTTCTCCACGCATCGCCGCGAGCGTCTCGGGGTCGAGTTCTATTAAATCCCCGTCTACATGTTCCGGGGCGCTTCGGACCGAGGGCACTAGAATGTGGCCACACGCGGGGCAAGCGGCGTGTATTCTTTCGTAAACGGCGGAGCACTGGATACAGGCTCTAACCGGGATAGAGTCGTTAGGCTTAGATTTACCCCGCTTCTCTCTACGATCAAGGGTCCACTCTCGACGCGCGTCGGGTAGCCCGTGACGCATCACGTTACCGACGTGATCTATTATTAGCGCAAACTGTTTACCGTCGAGTAGTCGCAACGCCCTGCCGAACTGTTGTATGTAAAGTGGGTATGATTCCGTAGCACGCGCCATGCTCACGACTTCGATAGCGGGGAGATCGAACCCCTCGCCGAATAAATCCACATTAACAAGTTGCATTAACTCTCTTTTCTTGAAGCGCCTAAGTATAGATATACGGTCCGCTGTTGGGGTCTTGGCGCTCACGACTTCCGCCGGGACTCCTGCGGCGTTGAATTGCTCCGCTATCTCGGTGGCTGTTTCGACGCTGTTGGTGAATGTCACTCCCAGCTTACCAGGTGCTATCCTTAAATAGTGCGTTACCACGTCGCCGACTATTTGAGATTTGTTAACGGCGGATTTAAGTTTAGCGTGGCCGAAGTCTCCAGTAGAACCTACCGCATCAGCCCCGGGTCGTATGAAATCCGAAGGCGGCGCAAATACCCGATACTCTGTTAAGTACTGCATGTTTATCAAGTCACGCATTCCAGGTCCGACTACCATCGAGTCAAATATCCCGTCCGCATGGCGTCCTAACCCTTTGCCATCCGCTCTCTCTGGTGTGGCCGTCACGCCTAATAGCTTAGCGTTCTTAAACATTCCGAAAGCCGTCCCCCACTTATTTTCGGCGAGGGAATGATGACATTCATCTTGTACGCACAGTGAAACAGAATCTAGCCAACCGCTAGCGGCTAGCTCCGCCCCGCGTCGTACTAGAGTGTCAACACCCGCTACGGCGCAAAGTGAAGACGGGTCGTAGTAACTCGCGCCAAGCTCGGCCATGTGTTGAGATACGCACAGCGCCACGACGGAACGCGGGCCTATTATCCTATGACGCACTTTATCTTTAGCGAGAGCGAGGGAAATCTGGCTGACTAATTCTTGACGATGGGCAATGGCGCATGAAGCCCGACCGTGGTCTTTTATTATATCCGAGAACAAAACAGTTTTTCCCGCTCCGGTAGGGAGTACCGCTAGCACGTTAAGATACCCGGAGTCCCAAGCGGCGTGTATATCCTGCTTAGCTTGTAATTGATATGGCCTTAACATATTTTAGAAAAATCTCCGTATTCGCTATTGACGCAATGAACAATACTAGATATTATCGAAGCGGTCAACAACAAACAGAGGAATGACAACATGGAAAACTTAAGTTTAACTATACCTTTATTAGAGAGCGCACTACGTAACGCTTCTAGTATGCTATCGGGGATGGCGGATGATATGTCCACGCCGGGGCTAGGCTCAGTTAAGGACCGTATGCACGGGCAAGTAACCGGACGGTTCACCCGGACTACCGAACCAGAAGCGGAACTAGTTAAGGACACACTTGTACCCGAGACGGGGAACGGTACCCTCGCGGGGTGGACTCTGAACGGTAAGCCTATAGTTGGCTCAGTAGGTGAGGACACTTCCGAGGTCGGCGAACTAGTTAGTGAGACTATTGGAGAGGAAACCCACGGCTCGAAGTTTGCCCCGACTGTAACGGCGGACACTCCGGACGCTGCCCCGGATGCGAGGGACACGGTATCTCTAGATGGTGAAGGTTTACCGTGGGACCCTAGAATCCACTCGAGCAGTAAAGCTCTACTAGTTAAGTCACCTCAAGGTTGGAAAAAGAAACGCGGGCTTGACGCAGAGGTAGTAGCAGAAGTCGAGGACGAGTTAAGACAAGCCATGTCCGTTCCGGCCCCGTCACCTGTCGTGGTTCCCGCACCGAGTAACCCTTTTAGCGCCCCGCCTATTCCTTTTGGCGAGGAGCCTGAGCCTCAAGAAGACCCTAACCACTCAGTATCAGCCCCTATAACCACATTTCCAGGATTAATGCAAGCGACGACTGGATCGGGTGTATCAGCGGACCGCGTACAAGAAGCCGTGGCCTCCGTGGGCTTACAATCCCTGCCCCTACTTGCGGCGCGACCGGATCTAATACCGGCCGTAGCTAAGCACCTAGGTCTATAAGAATGGCCCGCTCATTACTACCGCCATCCTCTGCTGGAATATGGGGTAAACCCGACGGCTGTACCGGATGGGTGCTTATGTCCCAGACGTACCCCGAGACGGTGACTTCCGAAGCCGCGATGCACGGTACCGCGTCGCATGAGATAGCCGAGGGTCTTATATCGGACGCCACGACTCGCAATCGCAACCGGCATAAAGCGTCGGATTGGGTGGGGTCTACGGCCACAAACGGTGTGGTATTCACGGAAGCGATGTTTGACGGTGCGAAAATATACGCCGACGACGTTATAAACGTGATGCTAAGTACGGGAGTATTCGGCGGGCCTAAGCTTCGAATAGAGGAGCGTATAGAGTCGCCGCGTATACACGAATCCAATGGAGGTAAAGCGGATTGCGTTATATACGACAAAGCGAATAGCGACCTATACATCTGGGACTATAAGTTCGGATTTACCGTCGTAGAAGCCTTCGAGAATTGGCAGGCTATAAACTACGCTGCGGGACTACTCGACGCATACGACATAAATGGGCACGTCGATCAATACACGACGCTACACATACGCATCGTTCAGCCCCGAGCGTTTCACAGGGATGGTCGCATTCGTGAGTGGTCCGTAAAGGCTAGCGACATAAGGGGGCACATAAACACTCTGGCATCGAACGCCTCTACCGCCCTAAGTTCGGGGGCTACGTTTAATACGGGTTCACACTGCGCGAACTGCCCGGGACGCCACGCTTGCCCCGCAGCACTTAAAGCCGGGATGAGTATGTACGAGTCCACATCGGAACCGACACCCGTGGAATTGAGCCCCGAAGCGGTAGGCGTGCAGCTATCTATAGTTAAGCGAGCACGTAAGCAACTAGAGTATCTTGAGTCTGGATTCGAGGAACAGGTTAAGGGTCTGCTTCGGTCCGGCAAACAGATAGCAGGCTGGGGTATGGAAGAAGGATACGGAAAAGACTCATGGGTCACACCGCATACGGAAGTTATTGCACTCGGGGATATGCTAAATATTGACCTTCGAAAACCGGTCGAAGTTATAACACCGAAACAAGCATGTAAGCTCGGTATTGACGAGAGCGTCATTAAGGCGTATAGTACAAAACTGAGGTCTGGCATGAAGCTAGCCCCTTGTGACGTTAACAGAGCAAAAGAGGTATTTAAACGATGAATGAAAAATCTATACCAGACTCACGTGCGTATCATAACGCGGCTATGTATCAACACATGTTATTTAACATATAACTGCGGAGGAAACTATGTCAGATAAATATTTTATTAACGACGACGGACGCTGTGTCGCCTTGAAAGACTTCGGCGATGTTAAAAGGGGTGATACCCGTGGATTCGTAGAAAGTCTTAAAAATCTAAGTCAATCCGGCAAATCCTGGGTATACGATAACGGCCGTGTTTCTGGAAATGCGACTATACCAGACGATGCCGAGGTGTACGACACCGCGTGCCTATCCGGGGAGTCTTGGCTAATTCGAAACTCAGAAATACGCGGTAACACTATTTACTCAATAAAATAAACCAACCCACCAACCAAAAGGATAAAAACCATGTCAACAGAAATACTTACCCCCGTCGGGCGTTTGCTACAAGGTAGCTGCTTCGAACCACAAACAACGGACAGCGAGAACAACCCGCTTATAGTAAAGCACGGACCGAACGCGGGCCAATCTAGAGTAGATTATTTTATGTCTATCGCTATCCCTAAGACTGATCCAGCGTACCCCGAGCTATGGGCTAAAATCCACGCGGCGGCAGTAGCAGGCGCCCCGACACTCTTTGGTCCCGATGGTGCGTGTCTTAATCCGGCCTTTGCTTTTAAAGTTACGGACGGAGACAGTACCGTCCCTAATAAGAAAGGCGTCGCGCCCTGCACTCGTGAAAACTTCCCAGGTAATTGGATTCTAAACTTTAGCGGGGGTTATGCCCCTAAGTGTTACACGCTTGGAGGCGCCGAAGTTATAACAGACCCGGAGAGAATTAAACGCGGCTACTACATCCGAATATACGGGAGCGTTAAGGGTAACGGGTCTATGCAACAGCCGGGCGTATATTTGAATCACAGCATGGTGGAACTCGTGGGCTTCGGCGAAGAGATAATAACCGGACCTGCCGCCGACGCGGTATTTGGAGCGACCCCGGTTGGCGCTATGCCCGCCGGAGCTAGTGCAATACCGGTCACACCTGCGGTCGCTATCGCAGCACCTGTAGCGGCGGTACAACCGGCACCTAGCTTTTTAGCGGGGCCTAAGTAACTAAAACACACATAAAATAGGGAAAATATTATGTTAGTAACTGTATCAATACTAGTCACGTCGTACCTACTCGTAGGGGTGGGTTTTGCTTTAGCACTGTGGGCGCAAAAAGACGCGCACTCTATTAAGTCGGGGCGCAATCGCGTACCGCTATACACGAAGCAATCCGCTTTAAATCTAATAGGGTGGGCGGTGCTCATATTCCTTACGTAATGGGCGGCCACGTTCTATACACTGCCACGGACTTCTCAAGCAACTATGTCCCCTACTGCCCCGGGCTAGAGGACGCCGTGGCCGAGGGTGGTCTAGCTGTATGCAAAAACTGTGGGGAATACGAGGCCGGCCTTTTATCGCCGTGCCTCACAGCCCATGAGAAAGAAGCTTTATCTATACTCATGACCACCACGTCGCATAGGTTCCGCATGGTAGAAACGGTGGGATTACTTAAAAAAGGATTAGCGGAAGCGGATTCATACGAGTCAAACATACTATACATAACGCCCCTAGGTCTTAAAGTAGTCTCTGACCTAGACTTATAAATAAGGACACCCATGAATTTAAATGCATTACGTTCCGGACAACAATTACCCGCCGGATGTGGTTCGGCCCAGGTCTTACCTGACTTCGATTTCGAGACGTATAGCTCCGCAGGTTACTTATGGTCGGATGCCGATAACAAGTGGGTGTCTATCACTAAGTCCCCGCCGCACGGCTTACCGGCTGTTGGCGCGGCGGCATATTCAGAACACCCCTCTACTGAAGTTTTAAGCCTAGCATACGATTTTAAAGACGGACTCGGACCGAGAATGTGGGTTCCTGGTATGCAACCGCCGACGGATCTATTCGACCACATAGCAAGCGGCGGTTTATTAGAAGCATGTAATAGCGCTTTCGAGTGGTACATATGGAAAAACGTGTGTGAGCCGATGGGCTGGCCCCCTCTCCCCTTCGAACAGCTACGCGACGTTGCGGCAAAAGCCCGGGCGTTCTCACTTCCTGGGGCCCTGGGCAAAATGGCGGAAGTTCTTCAACTAGACGATCAAAAAATTGCCGATGGTAAACGATTGATTAATAAATTTAGTAAGCCACGCAAGCCCACTAAGAAAGACCCACGCCGTCGGATTAAGCCCGAAGAAGACCACGAGGACGCAGTTAAATTTTATGACTATAACCGGGGCGATATTCGCTCGGAGTCTGCGGCATCCGCGCTCATACCCGATTTAAGCACTGCGGAGTTAAACCTGTGGCTATTAGATCAAGGAATAAACTATAGGGGGGTTCATATAGACCCCGAAGCGCTAGCGGATTGTATCGCTGTAGTAGAGGAAGCCCACGCCAGGTACACAGCCGAGCTCGTGGCTATAACGGGAGGGGTTGTTAAAAGCGCGGGGGAAATAGGAAAACTTAGCGGGTGGTTGGGCGCTAATGGGGTCCACATGGACAGCCTAGACTCGGCGCACGTAGCGGCCGCGCTAGAGCGTGACGACTTACCCCCTGCCGCTAAACGAGTACTAGAAATACGTGCGTCGCTTGGCGCCGCTAGCGTTAAAAAGCTATTTGCTATGGATCGACGCGTATCTAAAGACGGCCGACTTCGGGACTTATTCGCATTTTGTGGCGCGGATCGCACGGGGCGTTTTGCGGGCCGAGGTCCACAGCCTCAAAATTTACCAAACTCGGGCCCTCTTAAAGTTTGGGGGGTTGCTCAAGTAGACCACGCGCTAAGCGTTATCGCCTCCCGCGACTTGCTAACGGTCGAAGGCGAGTACGGCGACGCAGTGGCTGCGGTTTCGGGGTGTTTACGGGGGTTATTCAGCGCACCCAACGGCTACGATCTTATAGCATCGGATTACTCTGCCATAGAAGCCGTGGTTTTAGCCCAGTTAGCGGGCGAACAGTGGCGCATAGAGGTGTTCAAAACTCACGGTATGATCTATGAGATGTCCGCCTCTAAAATAACGGGCATTCCGTTCGAGGAGTTCATAAGCCACAAGAAAGAAACTGGGGAGCACCATCCGCTACGGAAGAAGGTCGGAAAAATTGCTGAATTGGCCTGTTTTGGCCCCGGTACGCAAGTTTTGACAAAGCGCGGGTACGTGGATATAGTGGGTGTTACTAGTGAAGACTATTTATGGGATGGCATAGAATGGGTACAAAGTTACGGGTCGATACACAAAGGTGCGAGGGGGACTATAAACGTGGATGGCATAGATGTGACCCCGGATCATCCGATAAGCTTGGGGCGTTCTTGGAAGGCGGCAAAAAAACTCGCTTCAAACGAAAACACGCTGCGTCTTGCCCTGGCGATAGGTTCGGAGAACTTACCGTCGTGCGAGACTCTAAATACGGGGGTACATACGGAGCGATCGTCAAATGCTCCTGCGGAAAAGAACCCTATTTCGTTACGGACTCTAACCTCCACATGGGCAAAGCTACCCGCTGTAGGGATTGTGGGCGTCGTAAAGGGCGGGAGACCTATTTCAAAAAATACTCTACGTACGCTGATGCCATCCCCGACACTGAGGACCGAAGGAGGCTTTGCAATCGACTTAGCTCCGCAATCGGCCGGTGCCACAACTCAGGAAATAGGGCTTTTAAAAACTATGGAGGTCGTGGGGTACACGTGTGCGACGAGTGGCGGGCGTCTAAGAGACCTTTTCTCACCTATGTTAAGGGCCTGCCGGGGTGGGATGACGCGGGCCTTGACATGGATAGGATCGACCCCGACGGTGGGTACACCCCGGGGAATATCAGATTTGTCACTAGATCTGAAAACTCAAAAAACAAAAGGTCGATCGTCACTCTACAAAAAAGAGTGGACGAACTCGAGAGACGTATACGACATTGTAAATGCGGGGCCTAGAAATCGTTTTACGATTAAGACAGATAGTGGCCATCTCATCGTCCATAACAGTGGTTATCGTGGAGCTATAGGCGCATGGAAAGCGTTCGGGGCTGGTGATTTCATGGAAGATGACGAAATAAAAGAGTCCGTCAAAGCGTGGCGTAAGGAATCTCCGGCGATTGTAGACTTATGGTACGGATTAGAACGCGCGGCATTCCAAGCGGTAGAACATCCTGGTGAGTGCTTCTCTTATCGAGACATAACATATGGCGTAAAAGACGACGTGCTCTACTGCTTGTTACCGAGCGGTAGAAGCCTAGCGTACCATAACCCCCGACTTCTAATGCGGGTGATGCCTTGGGGTAAAGAAGTTTTACAACTGACTTATATGGCGTGGAATTCGGACTATACAAAAGGGCCTATGGGTTGGACCCGACTCGATACGCACGGGGGTAAGTTATGCGAGAACGTATGCCAAGCCGTAGCCCGGGATATACTAACCCATGCTATGCCCGCTTTAGATGCGGCCGGATACCCTATAGTTTTGCACGTCCATGATGAAATAGTGAGCGAAGTACCGAAAGGGTTTGGTTCCGTAGATGAGTTTGAGACTATCATGGCCACAATGCCCGCGTGGGCTTCTGACTGGCCTATAAAAGCGGCTGGCGGTTGGCGCGGAAAACGATATAGAAAAGGATAAATTATACGAAGTATAGGGTAGTACGGACCACAGGGTATAAAAAGAAAGACTCGTTTAGAGTCCAGTGTAAGAGGTTTTTAGCACCGGGGTCCGATCCTGGGTATACCAACTTTCACTATACAAAGGCCGGAAAAGACCCTTTTGAATTGGATACCTTAGAGGACGCACAAGAGTTAGTTCGGTTTTTAAGTTTTAAACCCGTAACAAAAGTCATCTAACCCTCTAGCTCTTCCTTTTCGTCTCTTTCTAGCGCGGCCTCTATGCTCTCCGCTTCTTTTTCTCTGAGTATCCGTATCTCTAAACGAGTCTTTCGGTACTCCACTCGCCCTTTTCGCCAATGGGTGTATATCAGGACTATACTTAGAACTATCCCCGCTACCGTGGCAATTTGACCGGTGTAATGCGGGAGCATGTTTAGAAACTTACCTAGCCCCGTCCCCGTCGTTACTGTTGACACCACGCAAGCGGCTTTCTGGCTCTTTGTTAATTCTAGTAATAATTCTTTGACGTTCATGCTCCACCTTTGTTTTTAGCATCACCCGAACGCCTTTCGAGGCCATAGAACCAAACGCTAGTAAAACCGCCAACCACTCCAGTACTTCCCATAGCATCGTCAGTATCCCTTTTCATCATTATAATAAGTGACCATAGGTAAAGGCCCGCGTATGACGTGTCATACACGAGGGGCGGAAGGTATAAAACCCACATTAGCCACCCCACGAGATTTAAAAATATAGATACGACACATATCTTTTGAAGACCTAGGACCATACCCGATAGGGGACGTACCCTCCCTACGACGATTATTATGAAAAGGTCAAAAATAGCGGCACTACCGTAGTACTCAAAACCCCCATATGAGCCCAGCACCCACTCGTGGATTAGGGTTACACCTGTGAAAAGAATCGCGGCAAAAAATCTAGGAGAGTTAGGCTGTAACGCTGCCATAGCCACAAGGGCGTATAACAGTAGCGTTATGGTCTCGGAAATCATCGTACCGGAACTGCGGCCCGTTGTTTCCCACGTCCGCCCACGACTTCTATAGGTTTCTCGTCCTTGATTGGAGCCGCGCGTTCTCGTTGTTTGCCTCTTCCGCCAACAGCTGATATTTTCCCTATTTTATCACTCATGTTATATTCATCTCCTGTTTAATATGCTAGTAAGTATACCAGAAATCCCCGACAATGTGGTATTTCCATTCGCCGCGTCTAAACGGTCCTTATGTTCTTTTTTCAAGACTCCGAAATACGCCCAAAGTAAAGTTACTAAGGGTGCTATAAGAGCGAGTATAAACTGCCACCCTCCCATGACGACGGACACTAGACTGGCGTTCCCCGACAACACCCCATAAGACCACATCGACATAGATAGTATTGAAACAAACGCTACAACTAAAAAAGAACCTTTGGCGATATAAGGCCGCGTGGTCTGCGGGTTCTTAGCGTCGCTTTCAAGCATAGCACGTATCGTCGAGTTACTTTCGCGTATCTCCGTTATGCTGACGTCGAACTGTTTTTCAAGTACGGCCGCTTGCTGCTCAGGTGGCAATTTAGCGATAGCGTCGTTTATCTCGTTACCCGTGGCGGCGGCCGGTAGCTTGGAATCATCTGGTAGAAACGCATTAACGGCGGCGACTATAGCAGACCCCGCCCCCGGTAGAGCGACTTGTAAAGCCACACTCCCGACAGTTTTCAATATATCCCAGAGTTTCATATAGCTTCGACTTCTGCGACTGTAGTTGCGGCGGCTACTTCCAACAGCTTGTCCGCATACACCGTCGTACAGGACTCAATGAGAGCCAATCCTAACGCGTATACCGTCGTGCCTTGAGCTTGTGTGTGATGTGTATACAACTCACCCGCCCATATCTTCCCGCCCGCTGCGGATTCAGAAGCCACCCACATCTTCTCTTGATCATCTTGTCGGCATCTATACGATAGGTCTTCCCCCAGAGCGTCGGAGTTAAAACCCGTGCATATGCCATCACCACACAGCTGTCTTAACTCAGCACATTTTTCTTTCTTACATTCCGCGAGCGTAGCTGCTACTAAATCAGGATTTAGGGACCAGGCACCGTTCGAAAATGAATAGTCCGGTCCTGCGGGCTTCACCACTAAAGTATGCGTATCTGGAATCGGGTCCAGAGTCGCGACCACATAATCCTTGCTGGAATCCCCGTCTTTTGAGTACGCTATTTCGCCCCTATTATCTTCGACGGTTTCCCACTCTTTTAACACCGTGTCGAACACCGCGACATAACCTTCAGGGAGGTCCGGTATAGGCGTGTTAGTGGTATACGCGGGTAAACCCTCATTAGCTTTAATAAGTGTTAATACCTCACGGGTAAACTCACCTGTACCCGGGTTAAAATCGTATAGGTCCATTTCTCTGTCATGATCTGAAAATTCAAAGCTCATTATACGGCCCTCACTATGTACATAAATGCGACGTTTGTTGGTCTGTTATCTGCTGCGGTTGGGACTGCGGTCGAAGCATCAAATGCAAGTGTCCGAGAGGTTGATGTCGTGACAGGCGGGTTTCCTGTTCCAACCAAAGGCCCTGCATGCGCAAACGCGCCTGATGGAGACTGACCAATGTTTGTCCCATTTAAAGCATCAATTGAAGCCGTAATGTTTCGGATTGCATCTCCTTGAGCCGTCCCGATAACTCGACCAATATCAAGCCCTCTACCATTATCAAACCCACGAATAAATTCACCCCTTAGATCGGGTAAAACTCCCCCTGGGTAGGCTACAGCTAAAACGGGGAACGTAACGATATTAAACGCCTGTCCCGCACACTCTAAGTACCCGGTCGGTGCAGTCCCAAGCGGCCACGGTAGAGGAGAGCCTGATATAGTACCCGATATTGATACCATTGCGTCACCTAGCTGAGACACCAAAGCCGTATCTGCGGTGCCACTCGGGACAATATTAGCCTGAGTTAAAAGCCACTGGAAAAAGCCGTATGAGTCGTTCATGAGCGCCGACTTTATTGGTGTGCCGTCTCCGGTGGTCCCCGTAGTATCGTCTTTCGCCGAGCCATACGGGTACGCCGCGTTTGGCCCTGTTATGCGCCCCGCGTTTTCGGGTAGGGTACTTGGGTTTGTTGCCATGTCATAGACTCCTTATGTGTAGTTAACTAAAATACCGAGCCACTGCTCAGTAGGACAAATTTTTAAGCATAGTTCTTCAAATTCGTCTTTTCTTGAATTCAAAACCATAGCTTGATCGGGGAAAGACGCCCCGCCTATGTATAGAAAGTAAGGGTATTTTGTGGGATCGGCGGGTATAACGTACTGTTTTAGCCCGTATGATACTAGCGTCGCGCCACTGGAGGCATTCAGTCCACCGGCGAATAGCTGAGAACTGCCGCACCCTATAGGACCCGACGTTGACTCTACGACCTTGTTCACCAGAGGATACCCGGGGGGCGTATTTTGAGAGTTAGCAAACATCAAGTCGCCGCCACAATAAGCGTCGTCGTGGCCCGACCCTACGAATACTCTAGGGCTAACCCCATCCCATAGGTACGTAAACGGATTTCTCGCCGTAGGTGTCACGTCGCCATTTACCGACCCGCCTGTCGGGTGTTCTACTGATGGGACCCACCACTCGTGAATAAACACATCAAAACCTGCAGCTTGCAAAGTATCCTGTATATACCGTGGGCTTTGCCCGCCGACGGCTTTCCACGTCGCGTCGAGTCTATCACGGCGTTCTTGTTCTGTAAGCGGGGTGTTAGGAAGGGCAAACTGTAGCTCCCATTTTGTAAGCTCGCGTGTCTTCTGAGGGTCTAAGTCTTCATACACCCCATCAAAAAACGTCTTTGAGTCCGCCCCTAGCCCGGTCAACCCTTCAAAGAATTGTCGTAGTTGCTTGGTCACTGTAACCTTCCACGCTCGTGCGTTAGGCAACAGATGCTTAAATATATTTAGCCAGTTCATTAATTAAAGGTCACGTCATCGGCTTTGGCTTTTTCGCCTTCACCCAAAACATAAGTTGTTAGTATCGCGGGGATACCTGTTTCAAAAAATACGGCCGACGTGAAAGTCCCACCTGAGGCGGTTACTATGTCCTCGACTATAGATGATACGCGAGTTCTAGTTATCTGATCCGCACGCGGGGGAATAGTCAACCCCACGATGAATGGTGCGACGGATAGGAAGTACTCGGTTAACGCAGTGGTGACATTAGCTTGAACTTCTGCTAAAGATGACACCCCGACAATACCCGTAACGACCACGTCGAAGCTAGTTCGGGTTATGGGTAGGGAATTCACGAATGCGTTAGCGTTCCGTCTGTTAGCTAATCCATTAGAATCAAAATTTATAATATCTAGCACCGACTGTAATTGGGCTAGGGTAGGTATGCCGTCAGGAGATCCGCTACTAGCGACCGTCGCTTCACTATAGACGTCTACTTGTCCAGGTTCCCCTGTGTACGGATAAACATTTATAATACCCGCTGCTTCTTCACCCCACTGCTCATAATCGGCGTAAGCCCCACCCTGTGGTCTTTTCTGAAACCTATCAATAACGCGCTGTCTATACGCCGCCGTGGATTCTCCGTCGGCTCCGGTAACTACCTGAGAAACCACCGTAGCGTTTCGGTCCACATTAGCGAGAGGGTTTGCAAACGAGAGGATCGCACCGGCGTCTAGGTTCCCTATAACACCCGCGCCGCCACCTCCCGCTTGGTCAGATACGGCCCGTGCGGAAGCTTGAACCACGGGGGCATTAAGTAGTACCGCACCGATCGTGATATACGTAACCCCGTTCGATGAGCTAACAAGCTGAGACCCCGACGGCAGAGTCCCCGACGGGGTCTCCACAGTGATGTCGATTAATAGTTCTGCCTGAGTTGCTGCCGTAGGATCTCCGACACCTATAAGCCTCCCCCAAAATGTAAGAGGGTTCACAGTTACGCCATTTACGACCGTGTCTTTAGCACTCGCAGTTTGTACGAACATTTGTAAGAATATAAACCCGCCATACTTATACAAGAGGACGAAAACGCCCGCTATAGCTTTAGATAGCACGCGCATAAAAGACTTAGGCGCACTCGGTATCGTTTGATTTAGTGACGACTCGAGTTGCGCTATTGTGTTGTCGCTTATTTCCTTAGTTGTAGGTGTCTGTAAACTCATGATCCAGCCTTCCAATTTTCTACAAACTCGAAGTCGGCGTCTGCGCCTAGTGCTTCGATGTCTATTGTTAATTTAAGTTTATTTAACCCTGGCATACTCGCCGTTACATTCACCGCGGAGGCGACACGTTCCGTTATAAACCACGCTAAATCACGGTTTGCGGCGTCTTCAACTCTTCTTAAGTTCCCAGTGGTAGCGGGTAGTGCTTGTAGTAAGTTCTGTGTCTCGCTTCGATACTGTTTAGCCGTTTCGACTTCGGATATGTTAGCCCACCAATTGAAAGGATTATCCGCGCGTCCGTCGTCGTCTTCATTCCCCCCGAATAAGGATAGATACGCCGATGTTTCAAGGCCTCCGCTCATAGTCACGATCCCACCTTCGACAGTTATTTCCCCGCCGTCATTCGTTTGGAATAAGCTTACGTCGCCTTGTTGACCCGCCATTACGTGTTGACTCCTGTGTTCCCCGGGGGAGTACCCGCCGGGTGTACATGGTTCGCTATTTCTTTGCCTGCCGCAGTGACAGACGTGGTCCCTATTATAGTCCCGGCCGTTATAGTAGTCGGACTGGTTATATTACCCAGTGTATCTATTATAACGCCATTGACCAAAAAGTCACCACCTACCGACAATTCAAAACTCCCCGCGCTATTTTCGCCCTTTATTGACCCTGTGGGGGACATCGTGAACGACGCCGAGCTATTAGATACCGTCGCCTCCCCCGTATTTTTAAGCCACACGTCCACGATTGATACGCCATCGGGTCCGCGTGCGTATATCCTTTTGTCCCCGACGTCTGCTTTGGCCTCGTTTAGAGGGTCCAAGTACCCGACGGCTAACTCTCGTCCCGCGCCACTTCCAGGCATTAACGATACATAGTCCCCAATTAGGGGGTGAGAGTCGTCACCTGGTGCCGAAAAGTTCTCTGCGGTTATATTCGCTCCGCCGCCAGGGTCCGCTTTAACGTCTATTATGTTTGCGGTATTTCTAACGACCTTGACGAATGATAGTATAGATGCTATGCGTCCCACGGTAGAACCTCCGGTATTTTTCCACTAAACGACCCGGGTACAACTAAATCCAATAGGGCCGTTTCTGATACGCTATCCCTGTTAAACTCGACAGAGCGCACTATAAAACTGTACTCTTCGTAAACCATAGCATCCGGGGCTAGTAGATTTACAACTGTATTCGGCGTCCACAAGTTGCCCGACGGATCGCGCCACGTTGCCACAGTTACGGAGTACGACGCCATGCCCCCAAACATACGCCCCGCTTTTGCTTCGACTGTGGCTTTCACATCCGCGTCTAAAGTATCGGGGGCTTTAAAAGTGAAGGGTCGTATAACGCCCTGTAATCTAGGGTTGCGTACCGTGAATTGAGAGCCCTTCAGACCTAATATCACGGGTTCTAGCCCTGTAATGTGGCTGTAGTATTCCTGGGGGTTAAACCTCGGCGTTACGGATAGTAACGGGGATTCCCCTTGACGTAGCTTAGCAACAGGTACGCCCCCCTCGATAGCTCGTAGGAATACGAGTTCCCCCTTGGGAGAACTGGACATAACAAGATTTCTTTGTTTGGCAAGGTCTATTAGGAACGCCAAGACCTTGTTCCCCGGTTCGCACGCCACCCGCTCAAATACTGAGCCTTGGTCCGACTCAAACACCGCGCCGAGTCCAAACGGGCCCAGCATAGTCGCCGCTATGTCTCGTAAACCTAAGTTATCAAACTCTAGCGGGAATGAACTGGCCGGGGGTGTGCAGTCGTTTAGCGCTCCGGGAGACGCGTAGCCACTAACAGCCACAACTTTTTTATCTTTCTCAATGACGGGGTCCACGGCTACCATAGTCCCCGTGAATAAAGGCTCCCCGCCTACGGTTATAGACATGGGTTTAAATGAGAAGGGTACGAAAGTTTCTCTAAATCCCGGGGCTTCATGGTCGAATGGCGCTGACATCTCCACAGTGTCCATAGAATCTATAGATCTAACTATTCGCAGACGATCCCAAAATCTAAACCTAACGCCCTCTATTGAAATAGCGACCTCGTCTATATTATCCGATTGGGGGGCTTGCGGTAGGTTCTTTGGGTCTTCGGGGATTATTGGCGTAACTATAGTCACACCAACAGGTAGAGGCTCAACTACCCCCGGGTTAGCGCTAGCTATCCTGCTAGAATATATCTCTGTGCCGTAGGTCTTACGGGATACACTGTCGAAAGTATCGCCCGCAATTACTTTATACATAGTACACGACCTCTCGGCCCTTTTTAACTTCTAGTATCTCCGACCCGCTGAGATCGTTTGAGTTTATGAAAAAATCTAACTGTGTATCTACCTCTCCATAAAATTCAGCAACTAAATCTATAATAGTTCTATCCCGAGATAATACCACACGGCGTTCTTGCTTGAGTGAGAACGACAGCTCAACCAGGAAACCCGCCGTTAGCGCAACCGCGCTTTGTAGTTGCTGGTATGCGCCGCCGGTGTCGATCTCACCTAAAGATTGAAAATTAGCATCCCGCCAATTCGTAACGCTATCCAACTGCTCTAACACAAACTCTGCCGCTTCGATAGCTTCGGACTTAGTGGTAAACTCGTGGTTTACTACTGAAACCACAGAGCCAGTAGAGTACGTGGAGACATATAGGTCGTTAGTGTGGAATTCATTTGACGCACTGCTGTCCGTGCTTGGGCTTACGACCCCGCCGTCTCCTGAAATTATGCTAAGGGCTAAATCTCTATACGCTGATAACCTCGCCGTGATACTCGTCAAGGCCCGAGCCGGTGCTTGTATTAATATCGCGGTTTGGAAAGCTAACGTTAAAGGCTGAGATATCAAGACGTCTATGCCCTGGTTAATTGAATCAACTACGGCTTCAAATTGTTTTTTAACGGCTTCTTCGGTGTCTGCGATAGCTTGCAAACCCGCTGATACGGTATCTAAAATAGCCAAGTATTCGTTTTTAAAAGTTACTTCTTCAACTGCGCTATCGAGGCTTACCGCCTCCTCGAAAGCTTCGGAAGCCGCTACGTTATACTCGTCAACCGATTCTATAACCTCCGACGCCGGATCACTCTGTGACTTCGGATAGATTAAACCTATCGTCTGCCAGAACGTTATTTCGAATATAGCTTGGTTAGCGCCCGTTTTTAAATCGTCT
>Ga0256847_1000481_pt1 | contig 25371 bp, 31 predicted proteins | sample TeddybearmetaG_FD_189099 | JGI IMG/M metagenome (GOLD analysis project Ga0256847, IMG submission 189099) | Hydrothermal vent microbial communities from East Pacific Rise, Pacific Ocean - Teddybear | ecosystem: Environmental > Aquatic > Marine > Hydrothermal vents | place: Pacific Ocean: East... | reverse complement strand
GTACTCGATTGGCTCAAGTGGCTGATAGTGGTAGCGATTGTTGGAGGCGGTATTTATGGCAACTGGTATTACCAGGACCAGTCATTGCTCAATCGTGTGCTGGTTATTATCGTGCTCGCAGCTGTAGCGGTTCTTATTGCTGCACAAACAGCGCGCGGTCGAGAAACCTGGGCGCTGATACGCGATGCCCGAACAGAAATTAGACGCGTTATCTGGCCAACAAGGCAGGAAACCACACAAACCACTTTTGTCGTGTTGGCGTTGGTGTTGTTATTTTCCCTGATTTTGTGGGCTCTGGATTCAGGGCTGAGTTTTATCGTTTCGTCAATAATCGGCTAGGGTTGTTATGTCCAAAAAATGGTACGTAGTACACGCATACTCTGGCTATGAGAAGATCGTTTCCAGAGCTTTGCAGGAGCGCATTGAGTTGTCGAAGCTCGGTGAGTTTTTTGGTGATGTGCTGGTACCGACCGAAGAGATTGTTGAGATGCGGGCCGGTAAAAAGCGCCGTAGCGAAAGAAAATTTTTTCCAGGTTATGTGTTGGTTCAAATGGAGCTGAATGACGAAACCTGGCATTTAATTAAAGAAACGCCCCGCGTTATGGGGTTTATCGGTGGCAAGGCAGACCAGCCAGCGCCATTAACAGATACCGAAGCTGACGCCATTCTTGCGCGCGTAGCGGCGGGTGGTGAAAGTGCGACGCCCAAGATTGTATTTGAGCCGGGAGAGCTTATCAGAGTTGTGGATGGGCCGTTTAACGACTTTAACGGGGTTGTTGAAGAGGTTAACTACGAGAAAAACCGTTTACAGGTTGCGGTCACCATCTTTGGTCGATCCACGCCGGTTGAGCTGGGTTTCGATCAGGTTGAGAAGGGCTAGTATAGAATTTTAATTTACAGGGGAGTGTTTCAGAGACCATATGGTTCTGATCACGCTTGTACCCACAGGAGTAAACATGGCTAAGAAAGTACTGGCTTATATTAAGCTACAGGTGCCTGCAGGTCAGGCGAATCCAAGCCCACCTGTTGGGCCGGCGCTTGGACAGCACGGCGTAAACATCATGGAGTTTTGTAAGGCATTTAATGCCAAGACTCAATCCATGGAACAGGGCATGCCTATCCCGGTTGTTATTACCGTTTATGCAGATCGAAGCTTTAGCTTTATCACCAAAACTCCGCCAGCGTCTGTGCTGCTAAGAAAAATGGCTGGTATTAAAAAAGGCAGTGCAACGCCTAACACACATAAGGTTGCCAAGGTTACGCGTGCGCAGCTGGAAGAAATTGCCAAAATGAAAGAGCCGGACATTACGGCGGCAGATATGGATGCAGCGGTTCGCACCATTGCTGGCAGTGCCCGTAGTGCTGGAATTGAGGTGGAGGGATAACCATGGCTAAGATTACAAAAAGGCAGCGAGCAATCGCAGAAAAAATCGACGCAGACAAGATCTACCTCATCAATGAGGCGGTAGAGTTGCTTAACAGTCTGCCCAAGGCAAAATTTGCAGAGTCTATCGATGTTTCGGTTAATCTGGGTGTGGATCCCAGGAAGTCTGATCAAGTTGTACGTGGTGCAACCAATTTGCCCCATGGTGCTGGTAAGGATATTCGTGTTGCGGTTATCACGCAGGGCGAGAACGCGGATAAAGCTAAAGAAGCTGGTGCAGATCTGGTCGGCTTTGAAGATTTGAGCGAAGCCATCAAGGGCGGCGAGATGGATTTTGATGTATTGATAGCCACGCCCGATGCAATGCGCCTTGTGGGTCAGCTTGGTCGTGTGCTTGGTCCGCGGGGTTTGATGCCCAACCCTAAAACCGGAACAGTTACTCCGGATGTGGTCACAGCCATTAATAATGCCAAAGCGGGCCAGATTCAGTACCGCACAGATAAGGCTGGCATCGTTCACGGTAGTGTGGGACGAGTAGGCTTTGAGGCAGATCATATTCGCGAGAATATAGAGGCCTTAATATCCGATCTGGCCAAAGCAAAACCTGCTTCAGCGAAAGGCATATATTTTAAAAAGATCGTAATTTCGTCAACCATGGGCCCTGGCATTTCGGTTGATAAAGCATCGTTGGGAATCTGACCTCGGGGTCAGATTATAAGTATTTTTAGAAAAGGCTTTGAGATCCGTATAGCGCGTCCTGTTTGTTAAGAGAATGGCGCAAAATACGGTCTGTCAAAGACCGTGGGTTACAGCTGTTGTATTGAGTTGTATTAATTTCACAAGTGATGCCCACGCAGACGGTGAATCCTGAAAATTTGGATAACGCCGCAAAAGGTGGTTCGCAAACGCAGTATGTTTGCGGATTTGTATGAAAAAGGAATGCCGGAAGTTCGGCGATATCCAGGAGTAAACAGTGGCACTTAGACTCGAACAGAAACAGGAAATCGTTTCCGAGGTTAATGCAGTTGCGGAAGGTGCGCTGTCGGCCGTGTTGGCGGATTATAGAGGTTTAACTGTGAGTGAAATGACAGAAATGCGTGCCAAGGCGCGCGCATCTGGAGTTTATCTCAGAGTCATCCGAAATTCGCTGGCCAGAAGAGCTTTTGAAGGTACTGAGTATGAGTGCCTTGCAGACGCCCTTGTTGGGCCGACATTGTTCGCTTTTTCGCAGGAAGAACCAGGTGCGGCAGCACGCTTGCTGAATGACTATGCCAAAGATTTTGACAAACTCGAAATTAAGGCATTGGCGATCGGTGGGCAATTGCTTGACGCAAGTCAGATTGATCAACTAGCCAAACTACCCACACGGGATGAAGGGCTGGCGTTGTTGATGAGTGTGATGCTGGCACCGGTTACCAAGTTGGCGCAAACGCTTAACGAAGTACCGGGCAAGCTGGTTCGTACATTGGCTGCAGTTAAAGACCAGAAGGAAGCTGCCTAGCAAAAGCCGGGTAGTAAACAATTATTAGGATTTGAACGTAATTCAGGAGAAACAGTCATGGCATTGGCTAAAGACGATATTTTAGAAGCAATCGCAGATATGAGCGTAATGCAGGTAGTAGAGCTTATTGAAGCAATGGAAGAAAAATTTGGTGTAACTGCGGCAGCAGCCGTAGCAGCAGCACCTGCAGCAGGTGGTGATGCCGGCGCTGCAGTCGAAGAGCAAACCGAGTTTGATGTTATTCTTACCTCATCAGGCGAGAAGAAAATCAACGTGATTAAAGCGGTTCGCACTATTACCGCTCTCGGTCTCAAAGAAGCCAAAGCGTTGGTTGATAGCGCACCTGCACCCGTTAAAGAAGGTGCGAGTAAAGATGAAGCTGAAGAAATCAAGAAGCAACTCGAGGAAGCTGGCGCATCAGTTGAGCTTAAGTAGCGCTAAGGTGTTCTGCGCCGGGTTTTTGCGAAGTAGCCTGGTCGGCAGAACAGAACATCACTCCGGGATAATCGGAGAAATGCAGAGGCTGATAATCCTTACCGAAAGGTGAGGATTATCGGCCGTTCTGCGCTGGTCATAATTACTGCATACATATTGGGAGATACGAATGGCTTATAGTTTCACTGAGAAAAAGCGCATCCGTAAGGATTTCGGAAACTTGCCGGAAGTGATGGAACTGCCTTACCTGCTTGCTATTCAAGTGGACTCATACAACAGATTTTTGCAATCTGGTGTAGACACCCGCAATGATATTGGGCTTCAGGCGGCCTTCAAATCTGTATTCCCAATTGTCAGCTACTCAGGTAGTGCTGCACTGGAGTATGTGGATTACCTTCTGGGTAAACCAACCTTTGACGTGAAGGAATGTATTGTTCGAGGTATCACCTACGCAGCGCCCCTAAGGGTGCGCGTCAGACTTATCATTTACGATAAAGAGTCCAACTACAAATCCATCAAAGATGTAAAGGAGCAAGAAGTCTACATGGGAGAAATTCCCCTGATGACTGAAAATGGAACCTTTGTTATCAATGGCACCGAGCGAGTTGTAGTCTCCCAGCTGCACAGGTCTCCGGGCGTATTTTATGACCACGACAAAGGTAAAACCCACTCTTCAGGCAAACTCCTCTACTCGGCTCGTGTTATACCTTACCGAGGTTCCTGGCTTGATTTTGAATTTGATCCCAAAGATTGTGTGTTCGTACGTATTGACCGTCGTCGAAAGCTGCCTGCAACTATTATGTTGCGCGCGCTGGATTACAGCACAGAAGAAATTTTGGAAGCTTTCTTTTCAACAAACATCTTCCATGTAAAAAAAGGCGGTGTTTCGGTTGACCTGATTCCTGAGCGTCTGCGTGGCGAAGTAGCATCTTTTGATATTAAGGACAAGTCTGGCAAAATATTGGTTGAAGAAGGCAAGCGTATCACTGCCAGGCACGTACGTGAGCTTGAAAAATCAGGTCTGCGTCGTCTGGATGTACCCAACGAATATCTCATCGGCCAAACAACAGCCAAGGACTTTCTTGATCAGGAAACTGGCGAGATTCTGGTGCCATGTAATACTGAGATTGACGAAGAGTCGCTGGAGATACTCATCGAGTCAGGTGTGTCCACTCTGGAGACCTTGTATACCAATGACCTGGATTGTGGGCCTTTTATATCTCACACGCTGCGGGTTGATCCCAGTCGCAACCGTATGGAAGCGCTGGTAGAGATCTATCGCATGATGCGACCGGGAGAGCCGCCGACCAAAGAGTCTGCAGAAAACCTGTTCAAAAATCTGTTCTTTTCCTCCGATCGATATGATTTGTCGGCGGTTGGGCGCATGAAGTTCAACCGACGTCTTGGTCTTGAAGAAGGTGAAGGCGAAGGTATTCTGAGTAATGAAGATATAGTTGAAGTGTTACGTACACTGATCGACATACGAAATGGTAAAGGCTCGGTGGATGATATTGATCACCTGGGTAACCGTCGTGTACGCTCTGTTGGTGAGTTGGCAGAAAACCAGTTTCGTGTTGGGTTGATTCGGGTTGAGCGCGCCGTTAAGGAGCGTCTGAGCCTTGCGGAATCAGATAACCTGATGCCTCAGGATATGATTAATGCCAAGCCGGTAGCAGCGGCTGTAAAAGAATTTTTTGGCTCCAGCCAGTTGTCGCAGTTTATGGATCAAAACAATCCACTTTCCGAAGTTACTCATAAGCGTAGGGTGTCAGCGCTTGGGCCGGGTGGTTTGACGCGTGAACGTGCGGGTTTTGAGGTGCGTGACGTTCACCCGACTCATTACGGGCGGGTATGTCCCATTGAAACACCTGAAGGTCCAAATATTGGTCTAATTAACAGTTTGGCGGCGTATGCGCGCACCAACAGTCATGGTTTTCTGGAGACACCTTATCGCAAGGTAAACAAAGGCAAGGCTACCGACAAAATTGAGTATTTGTCAGCCATTGACGAGGCGCAATATGTTATCGCCCAGGCCAGTTGTACGCTGGACAAAAATGACAGATTTGTTGAAGACCTTGTAGATGTGCGCCATCAGAACGAGTTTCAGAAAGCGGCGGCTGATTCGGTAGACTATATGGATGTCTCACCCAAGCAGGTGGTGAGTGTTGCTGCGTCACTTATTCCATTTTTGGAGCACGATGATGCTAACCGCGCGCTGATGGGCTCAAACATGCAGCGCCAGGCAGTGCCTGTACTTAAAGCACAGAAACCGCTTGTGGGTACGGGTATGGAAAAACACGTGGCGCGAGATTCCGGCGTGTGTGTTGTCGCCAGTCGTGGTGGCCAGGTAGACCGTGTTGATGCAGGGCGTATTGTGGTTCGCGTATCCGATGCTGAAACCGAGGCGGGTGAAGCTGGTGTGGATATTTACAATCTCACAAAATTCACTCGATCAAATCAGAATACCTGTATCAACCAGCGTCCACTTGTTAGACAGGGAGATAAAATTTCCCGGGGTGACATTCTGGCAGATGGCCCTTCCATTGACATGGGAGAGCTGGCGCTGGGACAGAATATGCGCATCGCGTTTATGGCCTGGAATGGTTATAACTTTGAGGACAGTATTCTGGTGTCTGAGCGGGTAGTCACTGAAGACCGCTTTACCAGTATCCATATTCAGGAGCTCACCTGTATTGGGCGTGATACCAAGCTTGGTTCCGAAGAAATCACCTGTGATATTCCCAATGTGGGTGAAGGTGCTTTATCCAAACTGGACGAGTCCGGCGTAGTTTATATTGGCGCCGAGGTGGAAGCGGGTGACATTCTGGTGGGCAAGGTAACTCCCAAAGGAGAAACCCAGCTTACACCGGAAGAAAAACTACTGAGAGCCATTTTTGGCGAAAAGGCTTCTGATGTAAAAGATACTTCTCTGCGGGTTCCGACCGGTGTGAAAGGTACTATTATCGATGTACAGGTGTTTACGCGCGACGGTGTTGAAAAAGACCAGCGCTCCATGGATATCGAGCAGCAGCAGCTCACGCAGATTCGTAAGGATCTGGATGATGAATACCGTATTGTTGAAACTGCGACTTACGTTCGACTTGCCGATGCACTTACCGGTAACAAGGTTGCAAGTGCGCCGGGGCTTTCCAAGGGCAACACTATTACAGGTGAATATCTGGACGAGTTAGCGAAAGATGACTGGTTCGCGATTCGTATGGATGACGATAAGCTTAATACACAGCTTGAAAAAGCTGAACAGCAGTTAAAGGATCGCGCTGAGACGCTCGATGCAAACTATGCAGACAAGCGTCAAAAACTGGAAACCGGAGATGATCTGGCACCAGGTGTGCTCAAAATCGTGAAAGTGTATCTGGCCATCAAGCGACGCATTCAGCCTGGTGACAAAATGGCAGGCCGGCATGGTAACAAAGGAGTTATCTCGGTCATTATGCCAGTAGAAGATATGCCGTTTGACGTGAATGGTAATCCCATCGACATAGTCTTGAACCCACTCGGTGTACCCTCACGGATGAATGTTGGGCAGGTGCTGGAAACACACCTGGGCTGGGCTGCAAAAGGTATTGGCGACAAGATTAACGAAATGCTTGAGGGGCAGCGCAAGGTTGTGGATATTCGTGCTCTGTTAACTCGCATTTATAATGATGACGCGGGTCGTAAAGAAGACCTGAAATCGTTTTCAGATGAAGAAATTCTTGAGCTGGCGAAAAACCTGGTGGACGGCGTGCCAATGGCGACACCGGTATTTGACGGCGCAACTGAAGCTGACATCAAGCGTATGCTTGAAATTGCCGAATTGCCTGCCAGTGGCCAGACCAAACTCTATGACGGTCGTACCGGGCTGGCATTTGATCGCCCCATAACGGTTGGTTACATGTACATGCTTAAGTTGAACCATCTGGTCGATGACAAGATGCATGCGCGTTCGACAGGCTCCTATAGTCTGGTTACCCAGCAACCACTGGGTGGTAAAGCGCAGTTCGGTGGTCAACGCTTTGGAGAAATGGAAGTTTGGGCGCTGGAAGCATACGGGGCCGCGTATACCTTGCAGGAAATGCTCACCGTTAAGTCTGACGATGTGAGCGGGCGTACCAAGATGTACAAAAATATTGTGGATGGCAACTATCAAATGGATCCCGGCATGCCGGAATCGTTTAACGTGCTGCTTAAGGAAGTGCGCTCGTTAGGTATTGATATGGAACTGGAAACCGAATGAAACGGAAAGAAATTACATTAATTGATATTCGTTTCTATGCAATCACAAGTGCATTAACAGGTGCATTTACAAGTACAGATACAGTGGAGGATAGAGCTTGAAAGATCTACTTAATTTGTTGAAGTCCCAGGGTGGCCTTGAAGAGTTTGATGCGCTGCGTATTGGCTTGGCATCTCCGGATTTAATTCGGTCCTGGTCATTCGGAGAAGTTAAAAAGCCGGAGACAATTAACTATCGTACTTTTAAACCTGAGCGTGATGGTTTGTTCTGTGCACGCATTTTTGGTCCCGTAAAGGATTACGAGTGCCTGTGTGGTAAGTACAAGCGTTTAAAGCACCGCGGTGTTATTTGTGAAAAATGTGGTGTTGAAGTCACCTTGACGAAGGTGCGTCGAGACCGCATGGGCCACATTGAGCTTGCCAGCCCGGTCGCACACATCTGGTTCCTAAAGTCTTTGCCCTCGCGCATCGGTCTTTTGCTGGACATGACGCTGCGTGATATTGAGCGTGTACTGTATTTCGAATCTTATGTTGTTATTGATGCTGGTATGACAGATCTGGAGCCGGGTCAATTGCTTACAGATGAAGAGTACTATCAGAAGCTTGAAGAACATGCGGATGAATTTGTCGCCAAAATGGGGGCAGAAGCCATTCAGGACTTGCTGATAGCAATGGATATCGACGAAGAGATAGCCATATTGCGTGAAGAAATTCCGGCAACTAATTCGGAAACCAAGATCAAGAAGTTTTCCAAGCGACTTAAGCTGATGGAGGCTTTTGTTAGCTCGGGCAATGACCCGCGCTGGATGATTATGAAGGTGCTGCCTATTCTGCCGCCCGACCTCAGGCCTCTCGTACCGCTTGACGGTGGGCGGTTTGCGACTTCTGATCTCAACGATTTGTACCGTCGTGTTATTAATCGTAACAATCGTTTAAAGCGACTGCTGGACCTGAGCGCACCAGACATTATTGTGCGTAATGAAAAGCGTATGCTGCAGGAATCTGTAGACGCATTGCTGGATAATGGTCGACGTGGCCGGGCAATTACCGGGTCTAACAAACGTCCGCTAAAATCTCTTGCCGATATGATCAAGGGCAAGCAGGGTCGTTTTCGCCAAAACCTGTTAGGCAAACGTGTGGATTATTCAGGCCGTTCAGTGATTGTGGTTGGTCCTACCCTGAAGTTACATCAGTGTGGATTACCTAAGAAGATGGCTCTGGAGTTGTTCAAGCCTTTTATCTTTGGCAAGCTGGAAGCACGCGGTCTGGCTACTACGATCAAGGCTGCCAAAAAGATGGTAGAGCGCGAGACGCCGGAAGTATGGGACATTCTTGCAGATGTTATTCGCGAGCATCCTGTCATGCTGAACCGCGCGCCAACGTTGCACCGTCTGGGTATACAGGCTTTTGAACCCATGCTGATTGAAGGCAAGGCCATTCAATTGCACCCCCTGGTGTGTGCGGCCTATAACGCCGACTTTGATGGTGACCAGATGGCGGTACACGTGCCCTTAACTCTTGAGGCGCAAATAGAGTGCAGGACATTAATGATGTCCACTAACAACATTCTGTCACCGGCAAGTGGTGAGCCCATTATTGTGCCTTCCCAGGACGTTATTCTCGGTCTGTATTACATGACTCGTGAACAGGTTAATGTGAAGGGCGAAGGTATGATTTTTGCCGATACCGATGAAGTGCATCGAGCACATGCGACCGATGCAGCAAGCATTCATGCGAAAATTAAAGTACGCATCACACAGCGGATTGAAGGCGAGGACGGTACCATGTCAGACGTCTGTGAGATGCTGGATACGACGGTTGGCAGGGCATTGTTCTACGAAATAGTGCCCAAGGAGCTGCCTTTTGAAATGGTCAATAAGTCTATGGACAAAAAGGCTATCTCTGCTCTGATTGACGCCTGTTACCGAAATGTTGGCTTAAAAGAGACAGTAATATTCGCAGATCAGCTCATGTACATGGGGTTCAGGCATTCAACTGCCTCCGGTGCTTCTATTGGTGTGGAAGATTTTGTAATTCCAGAATCAAAGTCACAGCTTATAAGTGAAGCGATTTCGGAAGTGAACGAAATTGAATCCCAATTTGCATCCGGCCTGGTAACCCAGGGCGAGAAGTACAACAAAGTAGTTGATATCTGGTCGCGTGCGAATGAGCTGGTTGCACGGGCCATGATGGACGGGATTTCGAAGGAAGATGTAATAAACAAGGACGGTGAAAAAGAGGAACAGGCGTCCTTTAACTCCGTGTTTATTTATTCAGATTCAGGAGCACGTGGATCCCCCACACAGATTCGTCAGCTCGCGGGTATGCGAGGTTTGATGACGCGGCCGGATGGCAGCATTATTGAAACACCGATTATCGCGAACTTCCGCGAAGGTCTGTCTGTGAATGAGTACTTCATATCTACCCACGGAGCTAGAAAAGGGCTTGCGGATACTGCGCTAAAAACAGCTAACTCCGGTTACCTTACACGCCGTTTGGTGGATGTAGCGCAAGATATGGTAGTCACGGATATAGAATGTGGTACTACCGATGGTATTTTTGTTCAGGCCCACATTGAGGGTGGCGACATCGTGGAGCCATTAAGTGCGCGTGTGCTGGGCCGAATGGTCGCAGAGCATGTGTACGCTGGTGACGGTAAAACGATTTTGATTGAAGCTGGAACCATGCTCGACGAGTACTGGGTGGACCAGCTGGATGATCTGGGCATTGACGATATGGTGGTTCGCTCAGCGATTACCTGTCGAACGTCTCATGGCGTGTGTACCAATTGTTACGGTCGTGATCTGGCACGTGGTCACAAAGTGAATGTTGGTGAGGCGGTAGGTGTTATGGCAGCCCAGTCTATTGGTGAGCCAGGTACCCAGTTAACTATGCGTACCTTTCATATCGGTGGTGCAGCTTCTCGTGCGTCTGCAGTTGACAATGTACAGGTGAAACATGACGGTACAGTGCGTTTGCTTAATCTGAAAACCGTGCAACGTAAAAACGGTGATCTGGTTGCGGTGTCACGTTCTGGTGAGCTTGCTATTGCAGACATTCATGGACGTGAACGTGAGAAATATAAACTGCCTTATGGTGCTGTCATTGCTGTTAAGGAAGGGCAGACGGTTGAAGCAGGGCAACAAATCGCGCAATGGGACCCGCACACGCACCCCATCGTAACGGAGATGGCTGGTAAGGTGGTTTTCCAGGAAATGGAAGAGGGCCTTACCATCAACCGTGTAACGGATGAATTAACGGGTCTAACCAACATTACTGTTCTTGACCCCAAGGACCGTCCAACTGCTGCTAAAGAGTTGCGAGCGGCTGTATCTCTGGTGGATAAAAAAGGTGAGGCAGTTCGACTTGCTGGAACTGATATCCCTGCGCATCACTTTTTGCCAGCCAACGCTATCCTTAATCTGGAGGACGGTGACCAGGTGGGTGTGGGTGAAATTATTGCGAGAATCCCCCAGGAAGGATCGAAAACTCGTGATATTACCGGTGGTCTGCCCCGTGTAGCCGACTTGTTCGAAGCTCGTAAGCCGAAAGAGGCGGCGATTCTGGCCAAAACCAGTGGCCTGGTGAGTTTTGGTAAAGAAACCAAGGGTAAACGTCGGCTGGTAATAACGCCCCAGGATGGTAATGAAACGATCGAAACACTGATACATAAGTGGAGAAACATCTCCGTGTATGAAGGGGAGACGGTTGAACGTGGTGAGGTGGTCTCTGAAGGTCCGCTTAGCCCGCACGACATCCTTAAACTTAAAGGCGTTAAACCGCTGGCCGAATACATCACCAATGAAATTCAGGAAGTGTATCGACTTCAGGGCGTGATAATTAATGACAAGCATATCGAAGTAATAGTGCGTCAGATGTTGCGCAAGGCGGAGATTGTGCAGCCTGGCGATTCCAGCTTCATACGTGGAGAACAGGTTGAATTTGTAGCGGTACGTGCACAGAACGAACGTTTGGTTGAGGAGGGTAAAGAGCCCGCCATATTCGAACGATTACTTTTGGGTATTACCAAATCATCTCTTGCTACAGAGTCTTTCCTTTCTGCTGCATCGTTCCAGGAAACCACACGCGTACTTACCGAAGCTGCCGTTACCGGCAAGCGCGATCATTTGCGCGGCTTGAAAGAAAACGTGGTGGTTGGACGCCTGATTCCCGCAGGAACAGGAATGTCGTATCACAACGAGCGTAAGCGCGCTAAAGAAGAGGCCTTTGCGTTGCGATTGGCAAAAGAACAAGGTGCAACCGCCGACGAGGTGGAGGCAGCTTTATCTGAAGCGCTAAGCCAGGTAGACGACGGCGAGTAAAAAAGCGGTAAACACTGCTTGACCCCGGTAAGGCGTGGCGATTAAAATCGCGCGCCTTTCAGGGCATCTGAATTGAAACCAGATGCCAGGATTCAGGCATTTTTATACAAAAGTTAATATAAACGGAGATTAAGAATGGCAACGACCAGCCAACTGGTTCGCAAGCCGCGTAAACGTAAGGCAGAAAAGAGTCAGGTTCCTGCGCTGCAGGGCTGTCCACAGCGACGTGGTGTGTGTACACGTGTGTATACCACTACACCAAAAAAACCAAACTCTGCGCTGCGCAAAGTATGTCGTGTACGTTTAACCAATGGTTTTGAGGTTAACTCATATATTGGTGGTGAGGGTCACAACCTTCAGGAGCACTCCGTTGTTCTTATTCGTGGTGGTCGTGTAAAAGATCTGCCAGGTGTTCGATACCATACGGTGCGTGGAACACTGGACACATCCGGCGTGTCTGATCGCAGGCAGGGTCGTTCAAAATATGGAGCCAAGCGCCCTAAATAGTTAGAAACAAATTATCCAGGGATTTTCCTGACAGAAAATCCATAACTCCAAGTAAGGCTGGGTTGAGTAGAGTTGTTCTGCTGAATGCCCAGGCTGACCTGAATAAAAGGAGACACCGATGCCTAGACGTCGTGTCGTTGCAAAACGAGAAATACTGCCAGACCCCAAATATCACAACCAGACAATTGCCAAATTCATTAACCATGTAATGGTTAGTGGTAAGAAAGCTGTTGCCGAAGCCATTGTCTACGGCGCGCTCACCCGGTTGGAAGAAAAAGAAAAAGGTGTTGATGTAATCGAGCTGTTTGAAAAAGCACTCGAAGCTGTCGCCCCATTTGTCGAGGTAAAGTCACGCCGTGTTGGTGGTGCGACCTACCAGGTGCCAGTTGAGGTAAGAACCTCAAGAAGGCAAGCCCTGGCTATGCGCTGGTTGGTGGAATGCGCGCGCAAGCGTGGAGAAAAGTCCATGGCAGCCAGATTAGCTGGAGAGCTGGGTGACGCAGCTGAAGGCAGGGGCACGGCGGTTAAGAAACGCGAAGATACTCACCGCATGGCAGAAGCGAACAAAATGTTCTCTCACTACCGATTCTAAATCCAAAATATTTAACGCAAGAAGCACACGGAGAGCAACATGGCACGTACCACCCCCCTCAACAAATACCGCAACATTGGGATTGTGGCCCACGTAGATGCAGGTAAAACCACGACTACGGAACGTGTGCTTTTTTATACAGGGTTGTCACATAAAATTGGCGAAGTGCACGATGGCGCTGCGACAATGGACTGGATGGAACAAGAGCAGGAACGTGGAATAACCATTACCTCTGCTGCTACCACCTGTTTCTGGTCCGGTATGAGCCAGCAGTTTGATAAACACCGCGTTAACATTATTGATACTCCCGGACACGTAGATTTTACCATTGAGGTGGAGCGCTCGTTGCGCGTACTGGATGGCGCGGTAGTGGTATTTTGTGCAACCTCCGGAGTTGAGCCGCAATCTGAAACTGTATGGCGTCAGGCAGATCGTTACGAAGTTCCAAGAATTGTGTTTGTAAACAAAATGGACCGCGCCGGTGCTGATTTCCTGCGTGTTGTAGAGCAGATCAACGATCGTCTTGGTGCTACCTGTATCCCCATTCAGATTGCTATTGGTGCAGAAGAATTTTTTAAAGGTGTTGTAGACCTTGTTAAAATGAAGGCCATTCTCTGGAACGAAGATGACCAGGGTTTGACTTTTAACTACGAAGATATCCCTGCTGACATGCTGGAGCAGTGTGAAGAATATCGTGAATCCATGATGGAGGCAGCGGCTGAGTCGTCCGATGAGCTGACAGAAAAATACCTCGAAGAGGGCGCGCTAAATAATGAAGAAATTGTCGCTGGCCTTAGAGCACGTGTTTTGGCTAACGATATTGTTCTGGGTTTGTGTGGATCAGCGTTTAAAAACAAAGGTGTTCAGGCCATGCTGGATGCGGTAGTTGAGTATCTTCCCGCACCCGATGAAGTGAAAGCTATCGACGGTATCCTGGATGACGAATCAACCGGTTCGCGTGCCGCCAGCGATGACGAGCCTTTTGCAGCGCTCGCGTTTAAAATAGCAACCGACCCTTTTGTGGGAACTCTGACATTCTTCCGGGTGTATTCTGGTGTGCTTAACTCTGGCGACACTTTATACAATCCGGTTAAAAGTAAACGAGAGCGCGTTGGCCGTATGGTGCAAATGCACTCTAATAATCGCGAAGAAATACGGGAAGTACGTGCTGGTGACATTGCTGCCGCTATTGGGCTTAAAGACGTTACCACCGGGGATACGCTTTGCGCCCTTGATAACATTATTACTCTGGAACGTATGGAGTTTCCAGAGCCGGTTATCTCGGTTGCCGTAGAACCTAAGTCTATACCAGACCAGGAAAAGATGGGCGTTGCTCTTGGTAAACTGGCTCAGGAAGACCCTTCTTTCAGGGTGGAAACGGATGAAGAGTCCGGGCAAACCATCATTTCAGGCATGGGTGAATTACACCTGGATATCCTTGTTGATCGTATGCGGCGTGAATTCAATGTTGAGGCGAACATAGGCAAGCCGCAGGTAGCGTATCGCGAAAGCATTCGCAAGACTGTAGAAATTGAAGGTAAATTTGTGCGCCAGACGGGTGGACGTGGTCAGTACGGGCACGTGTGGTTGAAATTAGAGCCGCTGGACACTGAAGACGGTGAGATTTTTGAGTTTGTTGACGAAATTGTTGGTGGTGCAGTGCCCCGCGAATATATCAATGCGGTCAAAAAAGGTATCGGCGAGCAAATGCAAAATGGTGTAATCGCCGGTTATCCGCTTATTGGCGTGAAAGCTACCCTGTTTGATGGCAGTTACCATGAAGTGGATTCCAATGAGATGGCATTCAAAATAGCAGGTTCCATGGCGTTGCGCGATGGTGCCAAAATTGCTGATCCGGCCCTGCTGGAGCCAATTTTTATGGTGGAGGTAGTAACACCCGAAGATTACATGGGTGACGTCGTTGGCGACCTTAACCGCAGGCGTGGAATGATTCACGCTATGGATGAGAATCCTGCGGGCAAAATCGTTCGAGCATCGGTTCCGCTTGGCGAAATGTTTGGTTATGCCACTTCCCTGCGTTCTGCAACTCAGGGGCGTGCAACTTTTACGATGGAATTTGCAAATTATGCCGAGGTTCCGGCGAGCATTGCGGAAACCATTGCAAAGCGATAGACATACTACTAACGAACGATAACTTTTAGTCCGATTTATATAGAGGATCCAGTCCATGGCTAAGGAAAAATTTGAACGTAATAAGCCACATGTAAACGTTGGCACGATAGGTCACGTTGACCATGGTAAGACGACGTTAACAGCAGCGTTAACACGTGTCTGTGCTGAGACCTGGGGTAAGGGCGAGTTTAAAGACTTCGACCAGATCGATAATGCGCCAGAAGAGCGCGAGCGCGGCATTACTATTGCCACGTCGCACGTGGAGTACGAGTCAGAGGTGCGTCATTATGCCCACGTTGACTGTCCAGGACACGCAGACTATGTAAAGAACATGATCACGGGTGCAGCGCAGATGGATGGTGCTATTCTGGTGGTGAGTGCTGCAGACGGCCCCATGCCTCAAACGCGTGAGCACATTGTATTGTCCCGCCAGGTAGGTGTTCCCCGTATCGTTGTTTTTATGAACAAAGCCGACATGGTTGACGACGATGAGCTACTGGAACTGGTAGAGATGGAGATTCGCGAGTTGCTGGACCAGTATGAGTTTCCAGGTGACGATACGCCACTGATTATTGGCAGTGCTTTAAAGGCGCTGGAAGGTGATACCAGCGATATTGGTATGCCTTCGGTGCTCAAGTTAATTGAAGCGCTGGATAACTATATTCCTGAGCCAGAGCGCGCTGTGGATCAGCCCTTTTTGATGCCTATTGAGGATGTGTTCTCTATATCGGGTCGGGGTACTGTGGTAACAGGCCGTATCGACCGGGGTATTGTTAAGGTAGGTGAGGATGTAGAGATAGTTGGTATCCGTGATACGCATACAACTACGTGTACCGGTGTTGAGATGTTCAGAAAGCTTCTGGATGAAGGCCGTGCAGGAGAGAACGTTGGAGTGTTGTTGCGCGGTATCAAGCGTGAGGACGTTGAGCGTGGTCAGGTATTGGCCAAGCCGGGTTCTATCAAGCCACATACGACCTTTGAAGCAGAGGTTTATGTATTGTCGAAGGACGAGGGTGGTCGTCATACGCCATTCTTTAAGGGTTATCGTCCCCAGTTTTACTTCCGTACTACGGACATTACCGGTGCAGTTGAGTTACCGGAGGGTGTTGAGATGGTAATGCCGGGAGACAACATCAAGATGACGGTTACCTTGATTGGTCCTGTGGCGATGGAAGACAGCTTACGCTTCGCTATTCGTGAAGGTGGTCGTACAGTGGGTGCCGGTGTGGTTACCAAGATTGTAGAGTAGCCGCGCAGGGCTTAAATCCAGGTGGATTGAGTCCGTTTTAGCGGTTGACGTGGGCGCGGGGTATCTATAATATTCCGCTTCCGTTTTTCGGAGCAAAAAGACAAATTTTGCAACAGCGCCGGAAACATTAGGTTTGGGGAGAAATTAGTTTGTCGATGCAGAATCAACGTATTCGGATACGTTTAAAGGCTTTTGATCATAAGTTGATCGATGTCTCAACTGAGGAAATTGTTGAAACTGCCAAACGCACCGGTGCAATTGTGCGCGGTCCTATTCCTCTGCCAACTAAAAAAGAACGCTTCACCATTCTTACATCTCCTCATGTAGATAAGGATGCGCGTGATCAATACGAGATCAGAACGCACAAACGTATTATGGATATTCTTGAGCCCACCGAAAAAACGGTGGACGCACTCATGAAGCTGGATCTTGCAGCGGGAGTGGAAGTACAGATTAGTTTGAACTAGCACACGTTTAACAACGTGTGCTGAATACCAGGCTGCAACCGGCTTTGGCAAAAAGACTCCGATAGGGAGTTGTAGTAAACAGCAGACCGTTTATCAGTCACCCGTTAAGGGCGGACAGGTAAGCGGTTTCTATATCCGATCACAAAAATAGTGGGGTCGGATTTTTATACAAATACGTGCAGATTCGAATGATATCGATCTGTCGCGCAAAAGATGAGACGAATATGGCCATTGGGATTGTAGGAAAAAAGAGCGGCATGACTCGGGTATTTACCGAAGATGGCGCCTCTATTCCTGTCACAGTTGTTGAGGTTCAAACCAACCGGGTAACTCAGGTGAAAACTGTCGAGGTGGATGGTTATTGTGCTGTGCAGATCACCACCGGTAACAGAAGAGCAAGCCGGGTCACCAAAGCCATGGCCGGTCATTACGCCAAGGCGGGGTCCGAGGCTGGAAGAGGCTTGTGGGAATTTGCAGTGGACGCCAAAGAGCTTGAAGGTGTTGAGTCCGGGTCCGAGCTTGCGGTCGATCAGTTTGAAGTAGGTCAGATGGCAGATGTAACGGCTACCTCTAAAGGTAAGGGTTTTGCTGGAACTATCAAACGCTGGAATTTTGCTGGACAGGACGCCACACACGGTAACTCGATATCGCATCGTGTTCCTGGCTCTATTGGCCAGTGTCAGACGCCTGGTCGTGTTTTTAAAGGTAAGAAAATGTCGGGTCGTATGGGCAATGTGCAGGTAACAACCCAGAATTTGGAAATTATAAGAGTGGACACTGACAGGCAACTGCTACTCATTAAGGGAGCGGTTCCAGGGCCAGCTGGTGGCGATCTGTTTATTCGCCCGGCTGTGAAAGCCTAATGCTTGTGCATAACAGTGGATCGGAGGTTATAAAGATATGGATTTGAGCTTGGCAGCACCCGACGGTTCCTCGGGAACCGTAGAGGTATCAGAAACAGCGTTCGGGCGCGAGTTCAATGAGGCCTTGGTTCATCAGGTCGTAACGGCATATATGTCGGGCGGTCGCCAGGGTACTCGGGCGCAAAAAACACGCTCTGAAGTGCGTGGTGGTGGTAGAAAACCGTGGCGTCAAAAGGGAACGGGTAGAGCAAGAGCGGGAACCATAAGAAGCCCAATCTGGCGCAGCGGCGGGCAAACTTTTGCAGCCAAACCGCAGGATCATTCGCAAAAAGTTAATCGTCAAATGTATCGCGGTGCTCTGCAATGCATAATGTCGGAGCTAATTCGCCAGGATCGTCTGGTCGTAACCGAATCGTTTAACGTCGACACTCCCAAGACCAAAGCCCTGCTAACAAAATTACAAAGCCTTAACCTCCAAAACGTACTTATCGTTACCGATTCTCCCGACGAAAACCTTTATCTCTCTGCTCGCAACATGAAGCATGTTGATGTGCTGGATATTGCGGGCATCGATCCTGTAACGCTCGTAAGCCACGACAAGGTTTTAATAACCGTGTCGGCGCTTAAGCAGCTTGAGGAGAAACTGGCATGAGCACAGAACGTGATTATATGGTTTTAAGAGAGCCACATTTCTCCGAGAAGGCATCCCGTATCGGCGAAGTTGCCAATCAGTATGCGTTTAAGGTTGCGCGTGATGCCACTAAGGCTGAAATTAAATCTGCTGTAGAAGCAATGTTTAGTGTAAATGTGGAAAAGGTTACAACACTAAATATGAAAGGTAAGACCAAGCGCACTCAGCGTGGTATTTCACGCAAGAATCATTGGAAAAAAGCCTACGTTCGAATTGCACAAGGGCAGGAAATTGATTTTGAGGGAGTGGAATAACATGTCCATGAACAGGATAGTCGCATGCCAGTAATAAAATCCAAACCGACATCGCCTGGTCGTCGCTTTGTAGTGAAGGTGGTTCATCCCGATTTACATAAGGGTGAACCGTACAAGCCTCTGTTGGAAGCCCAGTCAAAGACTGGTGGGCGTAACAACAAAGGTCGAATTACCACACGTCATCGTGGTGGTGGTCATAAGCAACACTATCGAATTATAGACTTTAAAAGGCGTGACAAAGACGGTATTCCATGTGTGGTCGAGCGTCTTGAGTATGATCCGAACCGTACGGCAAATATTGCTTTACTTAAATATGCAGATGGAGAGCGTCGCTACATTATTGCTCCGCGCGGCGTGAGTGCCGGTGATAGCCTGATGTCAGGTTCTACATCTCCGATTCGATCGGGTAATTCCATGGATTTGCGGAACGTACCCGTTGGTAGCGTTGTGCATTGTGTAGAACTGAAGCCAGGCAAGGGTGCGCAGATGGTGCGCAGTGCGGGAACTTCGGCTCAGCTGGTCGCTCGTGAAGGAACGTATGCAACCTTGCGCCTGCGATCAGGCGAAATGCGACGGGTGCTTTCGGATTGCCGGGCCACATTGGGCGAGGTAAGTAATTCGGAACATAACCTTCGCTCACTGGGCAAGGCTGGTGCCAGCAGATGGCGCGGTGTTAGACCCACAGTGCGTGGTGTTGCGATGAATCCTGTCGACCACCCGCATGGTGGTGGTGAAGGTAAAACGTCTGGTGGCAGACACCCGGTTTCACCTTGGGGAACGCCAGCCAAAGGATATAAGACACGTAAAAACAAGCGTACCGACAGACTAATTGTACGTCGACGTAATAAGCGTTAAGACAGGAGATAAACAGTGCCACGTTCGTTAAAAAAAGGTCCCTTTATTGATCTTCACCTTTTGAAGAAGATTGAAAAAGTGATTGCGAGTGGGGATAAGCGTCCGGTTAAAACCTGGTCGCGGCGTTCAATGGTCAGCCCGGACATGGTTGGTTTGACTATTGCGATTCACAACGGGCGCCAACACGTACCGGTGTCTATAAACGAAGACATGGTTGGGCACAAACTAGGTGAATTTGCACCTACCCGAACCTATCGTGGGCATTCAGCAGACAAGAAGGCAAAACGTTAAAAACGTTTTAACGGAGCACAATAATGGAAGTAAGAGCAATCGCCAATCGACTCACAATATCGCCGCAAAAAGCGCGGCTGGTTGCTGACCAGATTCGTGGCAAGCGAGTAAGCGATGCCTTGGAAATTCTAAATTTCAGTACGAAGAAAGGCGCCGTGCTGATTCGAAAGGTGCTGGAGTCTGCAATTGCCAACGCAGAAAATAACGAAGGTGCCGACGTAGATGAGCTGCGTATTTGTGAAATCTATGTGAATGCAGGTATGACGATGAAGCGCATCAGGCCTAGAGCCAAAGGTCGCGCTGATCGAATAATTAAACGATCAAGCCACATCACCCTCAAAGTGACGGATGAGTAGTTAAGCGGAGAAAGTATGGGTCAAAAAGTACACCCCATTGGAATGCGTCTGGGTATTGTTAAACAACATACCTCTACCTGGTACGCTGATAAGAAAACTTACGCAGAGTATTTGTTAAACGATCTTGCGATAAGGGATTACCTGCGCGAAAAGCTCGTACAGGCATCTATCAGTCGGATTGATATAGAGCGTCCGGCGCAGACAGCAAGAGTGACTATTCACACTGCTCGTCCTGGTATTGTTATTGGCAAGAAAGGCGAGGATGTAGAGAAACTGAGACGTGAACTAACGAAGCGTATGGGTGTTCCGGTTCATGTGAACGTAGAGGAAATACGAAAGCCTGAGCTAGACGCCCTGTTGTGTGCGCAAAATGTCGCGCAACAATTGGAGCGACGTGTTCAGTTTAGACGTGCGATGCGGCGGGTAATACAGAATACGATGCGAATGGGTGCCCAGGGTATCAAGGTACGTGTTGCTGGTCGGTTGGGTGGCGCTGAGATTGCGCGCGCTGAGGTTTATCATGAGGGGCGTGTGCCTTTGCATACCTTGCGCGCGGATATAGATTATGCCACTGCAGAAGCGGCGACTACCTATGGAATTATCGGGGTGAAAGTCTGGATCTTTAAGGGCGAAGTTATTGGCTCTGAATCAGGTGCGCCTAAAGAGTAGTACGTTCGATCAAATAATGTTTTATAAGTTGGCCTAGCCGGCTTTAAGTAGGGTATTAGCGATGTTACAACCAAAGCGAACAAAATTTCGCAAGATGATGAAAGGCCGGAACCGCGGCCTGGCAATTCGTGGCAGTAAGGTCAGCTTTGGTGAATATGGTCTGAAGGCCGTGGGCCGTGGTCGAATGACTGCGCGCCAGATCGAGGCGGCTCGACGCGCCATGACGCGCCATGTGAAACGTGGTGGAAAAATCTGGATAAGAGTATTTCCAGACAAGCCAATTACCAAAAAACCTTTGGAAGTTCGTCAGGGTAAAGGTAAGGGTTCTGTTGAATATTGGGTGGCCCAGATACAGCCGGGTCGCATGTTATATGAAATGGAAGGTGTAACAGAAGAGGTAGCACGACGGGCATTTGAACTGGCCGCGGCAAAAATACCCTTTGGTACTACCTTCGTAAAACGGGCTGTTATGTGATGAAAGTTAGCGAATATAGAGATATGCAGGTTGATCAGCTTAACGAAGAGCTTCTTAAGCTGCGTAAAGAGCAATTTGCCTTGCGTATGCATAGTGCAAGTGGGCAGCTGGGTCAGCCGCATTTGATGAAAAATACGAGAAAAGATATAGCACGTCTCAAAACCGTGTTATCGGAGAAAGCGCGATCATGAGTGATGCAGCGGTAGAAAAATCGATAAGAACCGTGTCTGGTACTGTTGTTAGTAACAAAATGGATAAAACGATTACCGTACAAGTTGTGCGACAGGTAAAGCACCCGGTATATGGTAAATACATACGTCGTACTTCCAAGTTGCATGCGCATGACGAAAACAATCAGTGCAACATTGGAGACAAGGTTACTGTGCAAACGTCCAGACCAATTTCCAAAATGAAATCATGGGTGTTGCAAAGCATCGATGAGCAATCCTAAGCAGTTTAGAGACTTAAAGCGATAAACGCAGGATAAGGGTAGAGCCATGATACAAACAGAATCAATGTTGGATATTGCTGATAACAGCGGTGCTCGACGTGTTCAATGCATTAAAGTGTTGGGTGGGTCGCACAGGCGCTATGCCAGAATTGGCGATTTGATAAAAATTACTGTTAAAGAAGCAATTCCCAGGGGCAAGGTCAAAAAAGGCCAGGTGATGGATGCCGTTGTAGTGCGCACCAGGAAGGGTGTTCGCAGAAGTGATGGTTCAATTATTCGTTTCGACCACAATGCGGCAGTGCTGCTTAACGCGCAACTTCAACCGATTGGCACGCGAATTTTTGGCCCGGTAACACGTGAACTAAGAACGGAAAAATTCATGCGCATTATTTCGCTTGCGCCTGAAGTTTTATAAGACATACAGCATTGGTTCGTACCAGAGCCAAAGATAGAAATAGAAGAGAGAGTTGGGATGCTAAAAATCAAACGAGATGACGAGATTATCGTTATCGCAGGCCGTGACAAAGGTAAGAGGGGCGAGGTGCAACGCGTTCTGGCTGACGGTCGCTTAATGGTTTCTGGAATCAACATGGTTAAGAAGCATGTTCGACCGAATCCACAAGCTGGAATTCAAGGTGGGATAGTAGAGCAGGAAGCGCCTATACAGGCATCAAACGTTGCGATATTTAATGATGAAAGTGAAAAAGCTGATCGCATTGGTTTCAGAACAGATGATGGTAAAAAGGTACGCTTTTTTAAATCAACAGGCAAAGCGCTGGAAGACTAGAGAACGAAATGGCAGATTTATATCAACACTATCTAGATACCATCTCACCTGCTCTTAAAGAGAAGTTCGGGTATGAGAATGTTATGCAGGTACCCCGTATTCAAAAGGTTACGCTCAATATGGGCGTGGGTGACGCAGTTGCTGACAAGAAAGTTATGGAACATGCGGTTGGGGACATGACTTTAATTTCTGGCCAGAAGCCGGATGTTCGCATAGCAAGAAAATCTATCGCTGGATTTAAAATCAGAGATGGAATGCCCATTGGCTGCAAGGTTACGTTACGTCGAAAGCGTATGTATGAGTTTTTAGAGCGCCTGGTAAGTGTTGCGATTCCGAGAACTCGGGATTTTCGTGGTCTTAATGCCAAGTCGTTTGACGGTCGTGGTAATTTTTCCATGGGTGTTACCGAACAGATTATTTTTGCCGAAATTGACTATGACAAAATAGACAAAATTCGGGGTTTAGACATTTGTATCACAACTTCTGCCAATACCAATGAAGAAGCGCTGGCTTTGTTAAGAGGTTTCAACTTTCCATTCAGGGATGTGAGCTAATACTATGGCCAAGACTTCAATGATGCAGCGTGAAGTAAAGCGCGCTAAAACTGTAGCAAAGTACGCGAAAAAGCGTGCGGAGCTGAAAGAAATTATTCGCAACCCTGCAACGTCAGATGATGACCGTTGGGAAGCGCAAATTAAATTGCAAAAGCAGCCAAGAGATGCCTGTCCAGCCCGTCAGCGTAATCGATGTGCTTTAACTGGCCGCCCGCATGGTGTGTACAGTAAATTTGGTCTGGGACGTAACAAGTTGCGCGAAGCCGCAATGCGTGGCGATGTGCCCGGGCTTGTGAAGGCGAGTTGGTAGGAGAAAAATTATGAGCATGCAAGATCCTATTTCAGATATGTTGACTCGCATTAGAAATGCGCAACGAGCAAGGCACGTAGACGTTTCAATGCCCAGCTCTTCCGCCAAACTGGCAATTTGTCAGGTGCTGGAAAGCGAAGGGTATATTGATTCGTATGCAAGTGATGGTGCTGCCAAGCCCGAGCTTACAATTGTGCTGCGTTACCATAATGGTAGTGCGGTAATAGAAAAAATTAATCGTGTTAGCCGGCCTGGGCTTCGAATTTACAAAGGTTGTGAAGATTTACCTGTTGTTGAAGGTGGTCTTGGTGTGGCGATTGTCAGCACTTGCAATGGCGTGGTTACCGATCGAACAGCAAGAGCTGCCGGGGTTGGTGGCGAAGTCCTGTGTACCGTTTTTTAGAGGCGCTTTATGTCACGAGTATCAAATAATCCAGTAAAGGTACCTTCCGGAGTTGAAGTAAATATCTCCCAGGACAAGATTACTGTTAAAGGAGCCAAAGGTCAGCTTGAGCTGGTTATAAATAAGGTTGTTGGGATCACTCTGGAAGATGGTGAGCTTACCTTTAAAGCTAAAGGCAAAGACAAGTTTTCGGATGCCATGTCTGGAACGACTCGGTCGTTGTTAAATAATATGGTAACTGGCGTGGTAAGTGGCTTTGAAAAAAAGCTGACTCTAATTGGTGTTGGTTACAGGGCGGCTGCCAAAGGCAAAATACTAAATCTGCAATTGGGTTTTTCACATCCTATTAATTACAAGTTGCCGGATGGAATTGAGATTCAAACGCCAAGCCAGACCGAAATAGTTGTAATTGGTATAGATAAACAGCTGGTTGGGCAGGTTGCTGCGGATATCCGAAGCTTTCGACCACCAGAGCCCTACAAGGGTAAGGGTGTGCGATATACGGATGAACGTGTACGTCGTAAAGAAGCTAAAAAGAAATAAGTAAAGAGAAGAGATAGGGTAAGAAATGAACAAAAAAGATTCTCGCTTAAGAAGAGCCCGCCGAAGTCGCATGACGATGAGAGAGCAGGGTGCTACCAGGTTAAGTGTACATCGCACTTCGGCGCATATTTACGCTCAAATTCTGGACGCGGATGGGGCTCGGGTATTGGCTAGCGCCTCTACGCTTGAGAGTTCCCTGCGTAAAGATGCAACCGGCAATATCAAAGCTGCAGAAAGTGTGGGTAGTTTGATTGCAGATCGAGCCATTGCGGCGGGTGTTGTAAAAGTTGCTTTTGATCGTTCAGGTTATAAGTATCACGGCCGCGTTAAAGCGTTGGCAGATGCGGCCCGTAAAGGCGGACTGGAATTTTAATAGGTTTAAAGAATGGCATATTCAGACAAAGTAAATGACGAAGGTCTCATAGAAAAGCTGGTTCAGGTGAACCGGGTTGCTAAAGTTGTAAAAGGCGGTCGTATTTTTGGCTTCACTGCGCTAAGTGTTGTAGGCGATGGAGAAGGCAAAATAGGGTTTGGCCGTGGTAAGGCGCGTGAAGTGCCTTTGGCCATACAAAAAGCTATGGAAGCTGCACGCCGGAATATGATTGAGGTGGAGCTCGACGGAAGCACTCTGTGGTATCCGATTACTGAGCGCCATGGGGCCTCTACCATTTACATGCAACCGGCATCTGAAGGTACCGGAGTTATTGCCGGTGGTGCTATGCGTGCTTTGTTGGAAGTGGCAGGAGTGCACAACGTTTTGGCGAAGTGTTATGGATCTACCAATCCGGTAAATGTTGTTCGCGCCACTTTTAGGGCTTTGAGCAAAATGAAATCGCCACAACAAGTGGCGGACAAACGTCGTAAAACAGTAGAAGAAATTTCTTAGGGAAGAACCCGTAGCGTTCTTTTTGAAAAGGTATAGAGATGGCTGGTACAGAAGAAACAAAGGCAAAAGCAAAGCCCAAGGCTAAAGCGAAAGCTAAGGCAGCGCCCAAGGCTAAGGCAGCGCCCAAGGCAAAGACAGCGCCCAAGGCAAAGACAGA
>Ga0256847_1000480_pt1 | contig 25375 bp, 23 predicted proteins | sample TeddybearmetaG_FD_189099 | JGI IMG/M metagenome (GOLD analysis project Ga0256847, IMG submission 189099) | Hydrothermal vent microbial communities from East Pacific Rise, Pacific Ocean - Teddybear | ecosystem: Environmental > Aquatic > Marine > Hydrothermal vents | place: Pacific Ocean: East... | reverse complement strand
TTAGTGATGAGAATCTATGTTGTGGGGACCTGTTATGAGTAAAGATAAAAGCGGCAAGGATGATGAGAAGCTACTTTATTGTTCTTTTTGTGGAAAAAGTCAGAATGAAGTTAGAAAGCTGATCGCAGGACCATCTGTCTATGTTTGTGATGAATGTGTAGAACTTTGCAATGACATAATTAGAGACGAATTACAGGAAAATGCCGAGTTTGGTGAAGGTGAGCTGCCTAAGCCTAAAGAAATAAAGACTGAGTTAGACGGATATGTGATTGGGCAGGAAAGCGCAAAAAAGATGTTATCCGTAGCTGTCTATAATCATTATAAGCGTTTACGTAGCAATACCAGGAAAGATGATATTGAATTGGCAAAATCAAATATTTTGTTGATTGGGCCTACGGGTTCTGGGAAAACATTGCTGGCTGAAACATTGGCTAGATTGTTGGATGTGCCTTTTACTATTGCTGATGCAACCACTTTAACTGAAGCAGGGTATGTCGGGGAAGATGTCGAAAATATTATCCAGAAAATCCTGCAGAAATGTGATTATGATGTAGAAAAAGCAGAAACTGGAATCGTATATATTGATGAAATAGATAAGATTACCAGAAAATCTGATAATCCCTCGATTACCCGGGATGTTTCTGGTGAAGGTGTACAACAAGCATTGTTGAAATTAATTGAAGGGACTGTGGCATCAATACCTCCACAAGGAGGAAGAAAGCACCCTCAACAAGAATTTCTTCAGGTTAATACGGCTAATATTTTATTTATTGTGGGTGGTGCGTTTTCAGGCCTGGAGAGTGTGATAAAAGAACGTACCGAAAAGGGCGGTATTGGTTTTTCTGCTGACGTAAAAACTAAAGACGAAACTAAAAATGTCGGTGAACTTTTTGCTCAGATTGAAGCTGAGGATTTAATTAAATACGGTTTAATACCGGAGTTTGTGGGTCGATTGCCAGTTGTTGCCACTTTAGAAGAGCTGGATGAGGCTGCATTGGTGCAGATCTTAACCGAGCCTAAGAATGCTTTGATCAAGCAATACCAGCATTTATTTGAAATGGAAGGTGCTGAACTTGAGTTTAGAGAGGACTCTTTATCGGCTATTGCTCGTAAATCGATGGAAAGAAAAACGGGTGCCCGAGGATTGAGAACAATAGTTGAAAATGTTTTACTAGATACCATGTATGAAATACCATCGGCAGAAAATATTAGTAAAGTTGTTGTCGATGAAAGTGTCATTTTAGGCGAGTCTGACCCTCTTCTGGTTTATGAAACTGAGCAGAAGAAAGCGTAAATTATTTCGGGATGAATTGGCAAAGCGTTGTTGCCAATGAATTCTGCCTACAGATTCAAATCAAAGCAAAGAAACGGGATACTTGGTAACAAGTATTCCGTTTTTTTTAGAAGTATATAGTGGGTCTCTTGCTTTTTATATATTTCTCCCCATATCATAATTTTACAGTAAGCTAATTTTAAGGTTCCTTTATGGAAGAACTGACTGATTTAAAACATTTAGACGAATTAATACCGGTATTGCCGCTAAGAGATGTAGTGGTTTATCCGCATATGGTGATTCCTTTGTTTGTTGGTAGAGATAAATCTATCGATGCGATAGAAGCCGCAATGAATGAAGATAAGCAATTACTTTTGGTTGCTCAAAAGGAAGCGGATATTGATGAGCCAGATTTTGAAGATCTGTATCGTGCAGGCACATTAGCTAATATATTGCAGCTGTTGAAGTTACCTGATGGAACTGTCAAAGTATTGGTCGAAGGAGAGCAGCGGTGTAAGGTCATTAAATATCAAGAGTTTGATGGATATTATGTTGCAACTGTCACAGCAATTAACGACCAGCTGAATATTTTAGAGCAGGAACAAGAAGTTTTACAACGTACAGCAATTAGCTCATTTGATCAGTATGTCAAGTTAAATAATAAAATACCTCCAGAAGTTTTAAATTCATTGGCTGGTATTGATGATCCAAGTCGATTAGCCGATACTATAGCGGCACATATGACTTTGAAGGTTGAAGAAAAGCAGGCAATGCTTGAGATGGAGGATGTTGCTCTGCGCCTGGAAGGATTGATGACTTTGATGGAAGGCGAAAATGATTTGCTGGAAATGGAGAAGAGAATTCGTGGTCGAGTTAAAAAACAAATGGAGAAGAACCAAAGAGAATACTATCTGAACGAGCAAATGAAAGCGATTCAGAAAGAATTAGGTGATATGGATGATGCCAGTAATGAAATAGAAGAGTTGGAAAAGAAAATATCAGCAGCAGGCATGTCTAAGGATGCCAAGGTAAAAGCAGATGCTGAGCTTAATAAATTAAAATTAATGTCACCTATGTCTGCTGAAGCCACCGTGGTGCGTAATTATATCGATTGGATGGTAGGCGTGCCCTGGAAAAAGAAAACCAAGGTGCGGCATGATCTTAAAGTTGCAGAAGAGGTTTTAGAGGCTGATCATTATGGGCTGGATAAAGTAAAGGAAAGGATACTTGAATATCTGGCAGTACAGCAGCGAGTAAAAAAATTAAAAGGGCCTATTTTATGTTTAGTGGGGCCTCCTGGGGTAGGTAAAACTTCACTGGGACAATCTATTGCCAGAGCTACAAATCGGAAATATGTTCGCATGGCATTGGGTGGGGTAAGAGATGAGGCTGAAATTCGGGGGCATAGGCGGACTTATATTGGTTCGATGCCTGGTAAGATCCTGCAAAATTTATCTAAGGTAAAAACCAGAAACCCTATGTTTTTACTGGATGAAATAGACAAAATGGCAGCAGACTTTCGGGGTGATCCGTCATCTGCATTGCTGGAGGTTTTAGATCCTGAGCAAAACCATACCTTTGCGGATCATTATCTGGAGGTTGATTTTGATTTGTCGGATGTTATGTTTGTTGCGACCGCTAATACCATGAATATTCCCCCTGCTTTACTGGACAGAATGGAAGTAATTCGTTTGGCTGGTTATACAGAAGATGAAAAGATAAATATTGCTACCCGGTTTCTGATTCCAAAACAACAAAAAAATAATGGTCTTGAAGCCGCTGAGATTAAAATTACTGAGGCTGCAGTAAAAAATATTGTTAGGTATTATACCCGTGAGGCTGGCGTCAGGGGGTTGGAACGAGAGATATCTAAAATATGCCGAAAAATAGTCAAAGGATTATTGTTAAAGCCAAAAAAGGCGACAGTATCGGTTACAGAAAAGAATTTAAATGAATATTTGGGGGTTAAGCGTTTTAGCTATGGACTGGCTGAAGAAAATGATCAGGTTGGTCAGGTGACTGGTTTGGCCTGGACTGAAGTAGGTGGTGAATTGTTGACCATTGAAACAGCGGTGATGCCAGGAAAGGGGAGGCAGTCGGCAACAGGTAAATTGGGCGACGTAATGAAGGAGTCAATAGAAGCAGCAGTGACAGTTGTCAGAAGTCGCGCTCAGGTATTGGGAATTGAAAATGAAGTCTTTCAAAAAAATGATATTCACATTCATGTTCCTGAGGGCGCTACACCTAAAGATGGTCCAAGTGCTGGGATTGGTATGTGCACTGCAATTATTTCGGCACTAACTCAGATTCCCGTGCGAGCAAATGTTGCTATGACGGGTGAAATAACACTCAGAGGCGAAGTACTGCCAATTGGAGGGTTGAAAGAAAAATTATTGGCTGCTCATAGAGGCGGTATAACCACTGTATTAATTCCCTCTGAAAATGAAAAAGATTTAGTTGAAATTCCAGAAAATATTAAGAAAAACCTGGATATAAAGCCTGTTCACTGGATTGACGAAGTCTTGGAATTGGCCTTGCAGTATATGCCGGTACCTAGGCAGGATGGAGAAGAAAAAGGCAATCAGTCAAAATCCGGTAAAGCAAAGAAAGCGGAGATGATTGCCCATTAAAACAATTACTTTAATCAGCTTTTTGTTTTTATTTAGAGCAAAAATCCTTAAAAATCACGGTGTCCAGCGGTTTATTGCTTGACACTTTGTCATGGTAGTTGATATAAAGAGGCCTGTTTCTTGTAGAGATCGGATTATTAGATTAGTCTTAGTCAAAGAGAAGCAGGTTGCTTTCTCATAATTTATATAAAAATAACACCACATTACTTTACTTCCTAAGGGGGAATAATGAATAAATCGGAACTTATTGATGCAATTGCTGAGGCGTCTGAATTAACAAAGGCGGATGCTGGTCGAGCTTTAGATGGTTTTTTAGGGGCTGTAACTAATGCTTTGAGTAATGGTGATTCAGTTGCTTTGGTTGGATTTGGCACTTTTTCAGTCAAAGATAGAGCAGAGCGCAAAGGACGTAACCCGCAAACTGGTGCAGAAATAACTATTAAAGCGGCAAAAATTCCTTCATTTAAAGCTGGTAAATCTTTAAAAGATGCTGTAAACTAGGCTTCTTTAGTCGGGTGCTTAGCTCAGCTGGGAGAGCATCGCCCTTACAAGGCGAGGGTCGGGGGTTCGATCCCCTCAGCACCCACCAGACTTTGGAGCGGTAGTTCAGTTGGTTAGAATACCGGCCTGTCACGCCGGGGGTCGCGGGTTCGAGTCCCGTCCGCTCCGCCAAATAATGAAAACCCCGAGCCTAATGGTTTGGGGTTTTTTTTTGCTTGAAATATATAGACTAAAGACTAAAATTTAATGTTAGTCTGAAACATTTTGTCTGCGTTACCTTATTTATTTTTACCAATTTGATTTAAGGATCATATATGTTATTAAAGATTAGAGAAAAATCACAGGGAGTTTTTGCCTGGGTTATTTTGATATTAATCTGTGTGCCTTTTGCTCTATGGGGTATTCAAAACTATGTAGGGGGAGGCAGCGAAGCTACAGTTGTTAGTGTCGGTGACAAAGAATTTTTACAGCAGGATCTCAATAGAGCCTATGCACAATATAGTCAGAATTTAGCAGGGAAGAATTTTGATGAAAAAGTGGTAAAAAAACAGGCATTGGAAAAACTAATCCAAGATGAAGTTTTGTTACAGTATGTTCAAGATGAAAATTTAGTAGTCACTGATGAAGAGGCCAGGAGGTTTATAAAATCTTTGGACTATTTTCAAACAGACGGGAAGTTTGATAATAAGCAATATAAAGCTTTGCTGGCGACGCAAAGGATGACTGCGGGAGAGTTTGTTTATAGAATTAAGAAAGCACTGATAATGGAACAGTTTCAGCGTAGTGTGACGGAAAGTAGTTTTGCTACTGAAAAGGATATTGAGAATTTCTTTAGAATACAAAATCAGAAACGTGATGTAGAAGTTATTTCTGTTGCTTTGCAAAAAGTTAAGGAACAACCTACAAGTGAAAAAATTGAAAGTTATTATCAAAAACATCAGGATGCATTTTTATCTAATGAACAAGTTGCTATTGAATATGTTGAATTGTCATTGGATGAATTAGCAAAACAAATAGAGCCTTCAGATCAGCAGTTGCAAGCTTATTATGAAGAGCAAAAAGATTTGTATACGACTAAGGAACGTAGAAGAATAAGCCATATTCTTTTTGCTTTTACAAAAGACACTGACGATGATGAAAAGCAACTGGAGAGAGCTTTAAAGGCATCAAAAGAGTTGGAAACCAAGGAATTTTCAGCTTTGGCCTCTGAGCTTTCAGATGATAAGTTAACGGCTTCTAAAGGTGGTGATCTTGGCTTGTTTAATTCAGGTGAAATGGAAAAAGAATTTGAAAATGTTGCCAAATCACTGAAGCTTGGTGAAGTTTCAAAACCAGTTAAGTCAGCATTTGGATATCATTTAATTAAAGTGACTGAATTGGTGCCAGAGGGAGTTAAATCATTTGATTCTGTTAAGGATGAGTTAACGGCTGCTTATCAAAGGGTGCAAGCAGAAACAACGTTCTATGAGTTAGGTGAAACTTTAACTGAAGTCAGTTATGAAAATCCTGACAGTTTGCAACAAGTTGCTGATGCGTTAGGAGTTGAAATAGCTAAAACGGGATTATTTGGTAAAAATGTTGTAGCAAATAGTCCAGACAAGGATAGTATTGTTTCTCAGGTGGCTATCGTTAATATGGCATTTTCAGAGGATGTGTTAAAAGGTAACAATAGTGAGCCTGTTGAACTAGGAACAGATAGACTGATTGTGTTAAGAATGCTCGAACACAGACCGGCAGAAGTAAAGGCTTTAAAAGATGTAAAAGCAATGGTTATTGCTACATTGTTAAATAACAAAGCGGCACAATTAACCGTTGAAAAGGCAGAAAAAGTTAAACAATCAGTTATTTCTGGTCAGTCTATGCAAGCAGTAGCCGAGGAAAATGGTCTCGAAGTTCAAAAATTTTCTGGTTTATTGCGAGCTAATGGTGATTTAACATGGAAGGTAAACCAGGAAGTCTTTAAAGCGGCAAAACCGGTTGAGGGGAAATCTACGGTTATTACTGTTGCTGATATTGCAGGCTCTCAAACAGTGATTAATTTGCTTTCTGTTTCAGATGGTGTGATGAGTGAAAGTGATAAAGCTAAGAAAAAATTAGTAGAAGCTAACTTGGCAAAAGCATTTGGACAGGCTGATTTTAAAGCGACTCTAAATAGTTTACGGACAAAAGCAAATATAAAAATAAATATTGAAGAATAATAATTAAATATTTTTAGAATTCTAATTTGATTAAACCTAGATAAATAAGTTGAGAACGGATTTTTCTAGGTTTAATGTTGATTTCTGGATAAATCTGATTGTTGAAAAATCTAAATACTTAGAAGGTGGTTTTTATTTTTTCTGCTACACTAAAAAATCAATCACAGCAATGCTCCCCAGCGATAAGGTTGTTAAACCGATGAAGGTTTGTAAGCTGTTATACAACCATGTCAATCCATTTGAGGAATAACGTAAGGGGATTGCAATAGTTACTGAAAGGACAGCCATACCGATAATGGAACCTATGCCGAAGAATAATAAATAAAACATTCCTGTTATCGGCGATTGCACTTTATGCAGGGTCAGAATTATCAATGCGGCTGACCCAGCCATACCATGCATTAGTCCTACCAATAATGCTCGTTTAGGAAAGCCATGAGAGTGTTGATGCTTATTAGTGTCATGCTCTTTTTTACCGGTATATGAATGGGCATGAAAGTGCTGAGTGTTTTGACCGTGGCTATGCAGATGAAAATGGACACGTTTTTTATACAATCTATGTAACACATCGAAGCCTAGGAAAATCAATATCAGGCCAACAATGAATTCTAATGTGTTAGCTAGTTGTTCGGATATTGTACTATCAATCAATATTGCCACTGATCCAAACAGAAATAAGGTAATGGTATGACCTAAGCCCCAAACGGCACCTTGTTTTAGGGCGTCTTTGATATTACAGTGTTGGGTGACCAAACTGGAAACTGCGGCAACATGATCTGCTTCCAAAGCATGGCGCATGCCGATTAAAAACCCAAGTGATAACAAGCTGAACATTAAACTATGGCCTCGTTTATACGATTTTGTTGAACCTGCTGTTGTAACCAGTCATACCAGTCATCCATGCCGTCACCGGTGGTGGCCGATACCTTGAATATTTTAATACCTGGGTTAACTGTCCGTGCATAGCCGATACAGTCCTCAATGTTAAAATTAACATAGGGTAGTAAATCAATTTTATTCAAAATCATTACTTCGGCGGCACGAAACATATGCGGGTATTTAATAGGCTTATCTTCTCCTTCGGTTACTGACAGAATGGCGACTTTGCATTTTTCACCGAGGTCAAACAATGCCGGGCAAACCAGGTTGCCGACGTTTTCTATCATTACTACTGAATCCATTGGGGGGTTAAGTTCTTTGACACCCCGTGCCAGCATATCTGCTTCCAGATGACAGCCGGTACCAGTGTTGATCTGTACTACACGACAGCCGGTGCTTTTAATCCGCGCGGCGTCATTAATGGTTTCCTGATCGCCTTCAATCACGTTGATCGGTAGCGATGCTTTTAAATCGGTGATAGTCCGTTCCAGTAACGTGGTTTTACCGGAACCAGGGGAGCTCACTAAATTAAGTGCCAGAATATTTCTGCCATCAAACCAACCGCGGTTGCGTTCTGCGAGTAAGTCATTTTTGGCCAAAATTTCAGCTTCAAGACTGATGGTGGTGCCATGCAAACCTGAATGCGTGTGTGCGGGGGAATGGTCATGACTGTGATCGTGATTCTGTGAATGATGTTCGTGACTATGGTCATGGTCATGCGTATGGTGCTGATCATGTTCGTGGTTATGACTATGATCATTGGTTGAAACTGTAACAACCTTACCGCTATCAAGGTCAGTTACTATGGCTTTAGCGTTATCGGAGCAACCGCAAGTTACACACATTTTAATAAACCTCTATTTCTTTAATTTTAAGTTCTTCGCCAGCAATGCAGGTGATAATATTACTGCCACAACTGCATTGACCAAAAAGTTGAGTTAGTTCTATTTCTTCGCCACAGGATTGGCAGCGACCCAGTCCGGGAATTTCATTGATTTCTAGCGTTGCTTGTTCCAGCAAGGTATCTTTAGTACAGACATCAAAGCAGAAACGAATCGCATCAGGCATGATTGCAGAGAGTTTGCCAATATCCAGTGCCACTCGTTTCACTCTTTTTTCACCGGCATGTTCGGTAACGATAGCTACAATGTTTCGGGTAATGCCTAACTCATGCATGGGATAATTCTCCAGTATCCGAGGCTGTCGGTAATATTGAAACATTAAATAGAGCATCTAGGAGCCTGTCCGAGAATAGAAAACCTGCTACAGAAAAATCCATTTTGGCCATTTTTTCCGTTCATTTTCGTTACACGCATAAAGCATTTAATTCAAATGATCGAAAAAACTGACTCAAAAGAGCTTTTCCTCGCGACGGTTTCTATTCTCGGACAGGCTCCTAGTGGCTGCTGCCAAAGCTGCTGACTCAAGTTAGTTTTATATTGCTTAAAGCCATTACGATAAGTGTTTTGCTCGTTATTAGTATTGAGTCTATCCAATAGTTGGTAAAAAGCTTCCAGTACAAAATCATCGAGCAGTTTTATATGGATAGTGATTCGATCATTGCTGATCCACCATTCAAACTTCATAGTTTTGATAGACTAGCATTGCCATTAGCAGATTCTGGGTAGTTGCTCACCCACCAGCATATCGACTATGCGTTCACCGCCAAACAGGGTCGAAAGAATAACGCGAGCTGCTGGTTTTTCGGTCACCTCGGCAATAATGGCACTATGGCGACCGTCAGGATGGGCACGCATAACCTCAATCACTTTATCGGCAGCGGGTGCAGGAATGATCGCGAGGACCTTGCCTTCATTGGCCAGGTAGAGTGGGTCGAGGCCAAGAATCTCACACATGCCGCGCACTTTATCGCGCATGGGTATTGCTGTTTCCTTGAGTCTGATACAGACATTGCTACTTTGCGCAAATTCGTTCAGTACTGTCGCGATACCACCGCGCGTGGCATCGCGCATACAATGAATATCCGGACATACTGCCAACATAGCAGAGATCAAAGAATTTAACGGCTGGCAATCGGTGGCGATAGTATTTTGTAAAGCCATGTCACCGCGCGCATCGACAATAGCAGCACCATGATCACCGATATAACCATTGATGACAACAATATCTCCCGCTTGCGCGCGATCTGTGCCAATATTGATACCTGCGGGAATAATACCGACACCGGCAGTATTGATAAATAATTTATCGGCCGCACCTCGCGGTACTACTTTGGTATCGCCTGTAACAATTTTGACACCGGCCAAATCAGCAGTTTGACGCATAGAGCCCGCAATAGTACGCAAATCATTCACCGACATGCCTTCTTCAATAATCATGGCGCAGGTTAAATATAGGGGTTTGGCACCACCGACTGCCAGGTCGTTAACGGTGCCTGTCACTGCCAGTTTACCGATATCACCACCCGGGAAAAACAGTGGGTCGACAACGTAAGAATCGGTGGTCATCGCCAGGCGGTTACCCAAGGCTGAGAGTGTGTTTAAATCAAAACGTGCCTGATCCTCTAATTTGTTAAGCTCGGGATTATCAAAAGTGCTAACAAAGACATCATCAATGAGATCACGCATAGCTTTACCACCACTGCCGTGTGCCATAGTAATGGTATCGGCATTACATTTGCCACTGCGTTGCCGAAGATTGATGGTGGTCTGATTACTCATGAGATTCCGCCATATTATATAAAATAAATATTAACCTATCGCAGCTTACTCTCAAATTTGTAGTTAAGATTGAGAAAACTTCACAAAGGATGTCATTCCGACCAGCGGGAGAAATCTTGAATCTAAGTTTATTTCTAAACGACAAAGATTTCTCCCGCTGGTCGAAATGACAGTACTTAAAATTAGCTATTTCTAAAATAGCGGAAGCGCTTGGGTAATCAGGAAGGTTAATGACTGCCAGACTATTCATGCGTTTACAGCTTCTTTTTTCTGTAATAATTCATTCAGATCGCCAAAATTGTAATAGGCGGCACAAGCTCCTTCAGTTGAAACCATTAACGCACCCATAGGTGTTTCAGGATTACATTGGGTACCAAATACTTTGCATTCCCAAGGGCGAATAACGCCTTTTAATACTTCGCCACACTGGCAAGATTTGGGGTCGGCAATTTTTAGATTAGGCACGGTAAATTTTTGTTCCGCATCATAAGCTGCATAGGCGTCACGCATTTTTACCCCTGAGTGATCTATCGAGCCTAGTCCACGCCACTCGAAAAACTCGCGCAATTCGAATACTTTAGTCAGGGCATCCATAGCCGGTTCGTTGCCATTTTCCGGAACGATACGTGCGTACTGGTTTTCTACGTCGTGACGTTTTTCGCTGAGTTGCTTCAATAACATCCAGATTGACTGCAAAATATCCAGCGGCTCAAATCCAGTGACAACAATGGGTTTTTCATAGGTTTCAGCAACAAAATCAAACGGCCGTGCGCCGACCACCATACTGACATGACCGGGTGCCAGAAAGCCGTCAATTTTCATGTCGGGTGAATCAAGAATGGCCTTAATGGTCGGAACCGTGGTGATGTGGTTACAGAACAGCGAAAAGTTGTTGATATTGTCCTGTTCTGCTTGTAAAACCGTCAGCGCGGTACTGGGCATAGTAGTTTCAAAACCCAGAGCAAAGAAAATAACTTCCTTTTCCGGATGCTTACGAGCTAAATCTAAGGCATCCAGTGGTGAGTAAACCATGCGTATATCAGCACCATCCGCTTTCGCCTGTAATAAACTTTTCTTTGAACCAGGCACCCGCATAGCATCGCCAAAGGTGGTAAAAATAACATTAGGACGTTCAGCTAAGGTCACACAATCATCAACTCTGCCCATTGGTAAAACACAAACCGGGCAACCGGGGCCGTGAATTAGTTCGATGGCTTTGGGCAGCATTTGTTCTATGCCGTAGCGAAAAATAGTGTGCGTGTGGCCGCCACAAAATTCCATTAATTGTAAGGGGCGCTGTTGGGTGATCTCAAGCTGTTCGGTAATGGTATTGATCTCAGCCACCAGCATTCTGGCTTTTTCCGGATCTCTGAATTCATCAACATATTTCATAGAAGTGCCTTCTGCTATTGCTAGGTGGCTGCGCCAAGTTTGCCGCGGTGGTCAGCGAGTAATGTATGCACCAGATCCCACAGTATGTGATAACTAGCGACATGGGCTTCCTGTACACGATGGATAGAATCGGTTTCAACCACCAGGCAGTGGTCGACTAGGCCACTACTCTTTATCTCACCGCCATTACCACCGGCCAATGCGAATGTAGTTATGCCTATTTGTTTAGCTTTTGCGAAAGCGGCCAGTAAATTCTCTGAATTGCCACTGGTTGAAAAACCAAACAGTCCATCGTTTTTTTGACCATGGGCTTCCAGTTGTCGGACAAATATATGTTTAATACCCACATCGTTGGCTACTGCGCTAATCATGGCGGTATCCATCACCAGATTAATTGCCGGTAAGGCCGGGCGGCCCGCAGTAACTGGGTGTTGAAATTCAACAGCGAAATGGGCAGCATCGCAGCTTGATCCTCCATTGCCCATTGTTAGCATTCGACCCTTATTGATATATATCTGAGCAATGGCTTTGGCCGCATTGACAAGCGCTTGTGCATTGTTGGCAAAGAAAGCTTGTTTGACTGTTAGGCTGTGCTGCGACTTTTGTTTGACTGATTCTAGCAACGTGGTATTTTCTTGCACAGGGTCTTTTTTGTCCCCGTGCAAAAAGGGGTACAGTTGCTGTAGATTATCTTGTAGCGCAGTCGTGTCGCTCATGTCATTGCATCGCTGAAGTTTGCATGGTCATGATTTCTGCCTGTGCCTCACCCAGTTCTATCAACAGGTCTAGCGTTTTTTTTGCTTCCTCTGCATCAATACGACTCATGGCAAAGCCAACATGGACCAAGACCCAATCACCGACACAAGAGGCAACGCTATGTTCTTTATTAACAATACAGGCAATATTAACCTGGCGTTTTACACCAGAAACATCGACCATTGCGAGTTTTTTAGTCACGTCAGTGATTTCTACAATCTGACCGGGTATACCTAAACACATAGCTAGTTCCTCCTGTTTTTTAGTGAACGTGCAGCGCCAATTACCGCTTGACCCAAGGCGATACCGCCATCATTGGTGGGGACTTGTTTATGCGTCAACACTTTAAAATGTTCTTGTTCAAGCCGAGTAACGACTTGTTCAAATAAGGTTTTGTTTTGAAACACGCCACCGGATAAAGCGACCGTATGAATAATACGCTGTTCGTCGCAGGTGCTAAGTTTTTGAATCATGGTGACAATGATCTTGGCCAGGCCTTTATGAAATCGAGCAGACATGACCGGGGCAGGTGTTTTTAAGATTAAGTCACCGAGTATAGCTCGCCACATCGCTAGCGGTTCGATATAAGGTAGTTTGTCCTCAAACCCAGGGACAGTGAGTCTTGGAATGGTAAAGGGATAGGCTAAGCGTTCATCTTCGTTATGCAAAGTGTCCTGATCGACGATTGCTTCAAGTTCGATAGCGGCCTGTCCTTCATAAGCAACACCGTCCCTACAAATACCGAGGGCAGCAGCAACGGCATCAAACAACCGGCCACAGGATGAAGCTACAGGAGCATTACTGCCCTTTGCCAGCATGGCATTATAGGTAGTCAGCGGTTTATTTTCAAAATACTCAAGCAATTCAAGCTGGTCGAAATTCATTTTCAGTTCTGCCCAGCCCATTTCGGCCATCAACTGAGCATAAGTATTGCGCCAAGGTTCGCGCATCGCCATTGCACCCCCTAACATTGCTACCGGCTTGAAGGTCGCTAAGCGCTCTGCCCCCAGATAATCGCAGTGCAGAAATTCGCCGCCCCAAAACGTGCCATCGTTGCCATAACCTAAACCATCAAGGGCAACACCCAGCACAGGCTGTGCCGCTAAGGGAACATTATTTTCTGCCAGACAGGCGGCAATGTGGGCGTGGTGATGTTGTACTTCAAGACAAGCTACTTGTTTATCTTCGGCGCGTTGTCTACCCAATTTGCTGGACAGATATTCTGGATGGCAATCAATGACAATTTGTTCAGGTGTATGTTGATAGAGCTGAGCATACAAGGCTAAGTTGTGTTGGTAATCTTCGTAGGTGATGGCGTTTTCCAGATCACCGATGTGTTGCGATAAAATGGCATTACCGTCTTTAATCAGACAAAAAGTATTTTTTAATTCAGCCCCCATCGCCAACAGTTCGGGTGCCTGTTCGAATCCTGCCGGTAAGGGTAACGGTGCGGGCGTATAACCGCGTGCACGTCGTAATAATCGAGGTTCATTTTTGATAATGCGTATCACCGAATCATCGACCCGATTAACGATATCGCGATCATGCCAGAGTACATACTCGACGATATCACCTAGTCGAGAGGTAACGTCATCGTTGCTTATCACCTGCGGCTCATCCGACTGGTTGCCGGAGGTAAAAATAATGGGGCGATTCATACGCTTTAACATCAGGTGATGCATCGGTGTGTACGGCAACATAAAACCCAGTGAATTTTGACCGGGTGCTACATTATCGACAATCGCGATTAAATCATTAGCACGTTCACCTTCGATGGTTCCAAACTGACGTTTAATTCCTGGTGGTGCTTGTGTACTTTTTTGCAGAATAACAATGGGGGCTTCAGCACTGAGAAGTAGCTTTTCTTCTTCAGATGTAATAAGGGCATAACGTTTTATCACATCGGTATCTCTAGCCATTAACGCAAACGGTTTGCCATAACGTAGTTTAGCATCACGCAAGCGTTGCACTGCGACTGCATTAGTTGCATCACAGGCCAGATGAAAACCACCAATACCTTTGACGGCAAGAATGCCACCGTTTTGTAATACCGTGCAGGCACCATCAACATCATCGAGCTGAGTCAAACTTTCCATGCAAACCGGATTACCATCGACTCTGGCCAGTGTTAGTTTTGGACCGCAAAAATAACAGGCATTGGGTTGGGCATGAAAGCGTCTGTCGCTAGGTGTTTGATATTCTTCAGCACAATCCTCACAGAGCTCAAAGGCCTTCATACTGGTATTGATGCGGTCGTAAGGAATCGCGTTGACGATAGAAAAGCGCGGGCCACAATGGGTGCAGTTAGTTAAGGCATAACGATAACGTCGACCAAAAGGATCTAAGGTATCGGCCATACATTCTGGACACACTGCCGCATCGGGTGTGACGTTGGTTTGTACGGTGTTATGTTGACTGGGCTTGATAGCAAATTCGGTAGGTGTGTAGTCATCAAGAGGCAGTACAGAACGCTTAATTTGATCGATACGTGCCAGCGGTGGTACATCGGTTTTCAGTTTATTAATGAAATGATCGATATCTTCAGTATTGCCCCAAACCTTAATAACTACGCCCTGACTATCATTGATAACATCTCCGTTTAGTTTTAACTGGTTTGCCAATCGCCAAACATTAGGTCTAAAACCAACACCCTGAACAATACCTGTGACCCTAATTTTCTCAGCACTAAGGATACTGTCTTGAATTTGTTTAGTAGAAACGCTCATACCGCAAGTTTCCATAGGCTGACGCGATTATTGCCAGAATCGGAAACTACGATGACATCGTCCAATGACTGAATGCTATACGGCCAGCAAACACTGTCTGCGCAAGGCGGTTGCCAGCGATTATCACCTTTGTCATGAAAATTCAGTTGCCCCGTTAATGCGCGGGCATCGGCACCGGTTTTTAAATCATCAATATGCCAACCAAGTAAGCGTGAGCTAGCCGTATCGGCAACCAGTAACCAATCCTTAACCACCGCCAATCCATAAGGCATATTTAAAGTATATGCACGAGGCCAATACAGCGATTGATTATGGTCTACCAAATCAACGGCATTTTGTCCTAGAACGTAGTCACAATCCATACCATTGCTATCAGGAATGCCTTGCCAGATCATCACTCGATTATTACCGGCATCAGAAATACACAAATGACCTCGCCAGAGGGCAATGCCATGAGGCCAGCGCATGCTCATGGCGTTAGGGTCGTTGCCAGCATTCTCATCACGTGTGGCAAAATCATGTTGTCCAAGTACCACATCGGCAGGCTGGCCATTGGCTGTGGGTAAGCCCTGCCAAATTAGTACGCGTCTATTCTCAGAATCAGCAACCAACAAGTGGCCATCTTGCCAGGAAACGCCATAGGGCCAATGCATACTATTGGCCGTTGCGTGGTCATGTTCGTGGTTGGCTTGGTTAGATGCAAAATCTGCTTGCCCCAAGACGATATCCGCAGGGACATTATTATCTTCCGGTAAGGTTTTCCAGATTAATACCCGATGATTCCATGCATCGGCGACGGCCATGCCATCACCACAGGCACAAATACCCGTTGGTACGTTGACTGAGCTTGCTGAAACAGCGCTCTTGCCATTGCGACCTTCTGAGTTAAAATCTTTTTGGCCGATTACCCAATCAGCCGGTGTATTGTCGTCGGAGGGCATTTTTTTCCAGCCCAGTAGTCGGTGGTGACCGGTGTCGCAAATCCAAAGCGCCCCGTCTATTTTCATCAATGCGCCACCGCGTGGACCGAAGCAGGTGTTCTTGTCGGGGGCAACTCCAGTAGTGACTATTGGTGGAACACGTTCAGCACCCAGTATGGCAAAAGGTTCGGCGCACAATAAGGCTTGGTGTGGAACCTTGCTGGCTTCGGAAACACGTAGAGATGGGTCGGGACTGACTTTTAGACTGACCTTGTTGATTTTGATCTTCTTGCTAGAAGTTGCTAGCTGAATTTTTGCGGGAGTTGAATTCATGACAATTTTATTTCCACGCGTTGGTTAATCACACGAACGGCGTGAGTATGTAATTGTACTTCTGGGGCTGTCAGACACTCGCCGGATTCCAGTGAGTATTCAAAGCTATGATGTGGACACACCAAAATAGCGTTATTAACTGTCCCCATATCCAACGGCATACCCATGTGGGCGCAAGCATTTTGATAGCAGGTCACCTTGTCACCAAAACGACTCAATAAGACTTCATTACCTTTGACAGTAGCAACCTTGATATCAGCTTCCGGCACATCATCTAATGAACAGACTACCAGCCAATCTTTATCTTCGTTACGGGCAAAAGGGCTAACAAAATTGACAGTGACACCGTCCACCGGTTTTGCCGTAACCCCACCTTTGGCTTTTTTAATGGTGGTAATTTCAGGGCAGTGTTCTTTAATGGCTTTTTCAACACCCTCGGATAAGGTCAGCGATGAGGCCGGACATCCATCACAGGTGCCTAGCAAGCGAATGATAACAGTGTCGGGTAATTTAATCTCAACCAGCTCAACATTGCCGTCATGACTTTTTAAATAAGGTCTGACTGACTCCAATGCTAGATCAACACGTTCGTGCAAAGAGGCTTTGATAATACCGTGATAACGCAATACAGCATAGACAACTTCATCAGAAACAGCTTCTTTTAACGCGATTAGTGCTGCAGGGTCAGCTTTGAGTGCACGTATTAATCGGGAAAACGCTTCTTTATTTAAATCATCATGCGCCTGTGTGATTGCTTGAACCGTATTACGCTGTTGTTCGTCCCACTGTTCAACTAAGCCATCCAAGGACTGAATGTCTTTAAGTAAGGTGTCCAGATTAGGATGTTGCTGGATAAGTATGGCCTCGGCAGATGCTGGCATCTTGGTCTCGTTTGTTTAGGCGTATTTTAAATCTTTGAATAAATAGGGTTGAATACCACCAGAAACCAAACTAGTGAGAATAATGGCCAACCATAAGGGTAGATCTATTTTTACCAATACAATAAGCAAGAAAACGGCAATAGCCATGCCTATGCAGGCTTGTTTAAAGACATTATTAATGTCTCGAAATAATCTTCCCTGGATAAATAATGTGGCAGAATTTATAAACATTTCGAACATGATCTTACTCCTAGAGAAAAAGTATAAATAAACCAATAAAGATACCTGGGGCAGCGGCAATAGGGCCAAACATACTACCCATCAAGGCAGCAAGCTCATTTCCCAGGTCTTTACCACCCAGAAGAACGCCCCCTATGGCACCACCTATCGCGCCGAAAACAAGGGCTACGATAGTACCTATAATGCAGGTCATGAAGGTGATGTCGCCAGATGATAGTATTGAATCAAACATGTATTTTCTACCCTTCTATAATTATTATAAGATGTTCTAGTTACATTATTTGTTGAATTAAATTCGAGACTCACCAAAACCTTTACCCGTTCGTGAACCTGACAACCCCGTGCCAATATTTGCTTCAAGCTCTTCCAGCATTTCTGAAATCATATTCACTTTTGGCATGTCCTCGTATTGCTTAAAAATATCATTGGCTTCACGATAGTAGCTTCGGGCAGTACGTAATCGCTCACGATTACCAGCATCAGGATTGTTCAGATCATCCGGTAAATTTTGCAGACAATTGGCTTTATTACAAAGTGTGTTGGCGTATTCATAAGGCGTATCTTGAACTGTTCTGACTTTGAGTGCTTCATCGTAGGCTTCCAGTGCACGCAGATTATTTTCAACGGCATGACTGCTGGAAACGTATTGCAAAGCATTACCTAGGTTGTTTTGTAACATCGCATATTCGGCAGGCTGGTCAATAAGATTGATAACCTTAAGCGCTTCTTGAAAAGATTGCACAGCCAGTGCTTCACGCATTTTTCCGCGTTCATCACTCATTGGTATAGACAAAAATGCAGTTGCCAAATTATTGTGCAGAATCGCATATTCTGTTGCATAAGCCTCTCGGGTAAAAACTAGTAATGAGCGCTGATAAGCAGCAATTGCCTGGGTAATGGGGACTGCACGAAAGCCAGCGAGAGCTTGCAAAACCAAGCCTAAATTCATTTCAACTTCAGCGACTTCTTCAGCGGTACCGGCCTTAGTGAGAACGGGCAATGCGGTTTCAAACTCGGCTTGTGCTTTGAAGAGAAATTCAGTGCTGGCTTCTGGAATAGCCTGTAAAGCGGTACCTTTTCGGGCATGAGTTCGAGCTTGTAAAAGAGTTTCGTGATCTGGGCACAATGCCAAAGCCTTGTCGTAAAGGGTGACGGCATTGTGCAATTGCTGAGGTGATTTTGGTCGTTGCTGTAAGCCTACGGCTATTTGAATCAGTAAATCAACTTTTTCATTTGCACTGATAGATTCCGACTCAATGGCTGCGAGTGCTTGGTTGAATTCATGATCAGGAAGATTTTCAGCCACTGTGATTACACCTATAATTTTTATTGTGTGGTAGTAAATAGTAATCTAGGCTCTTTACATGTGTCAATTTAAATTTCATTTTGATAACAAAGTTTACACTTATGCGAGTGAGTTTCATTCTAAATATAAACTTTACTTGATGTTTGCTAACTTTCTTTGCATACTGAGAAATATGAATAGTCCTTCATTTATTATTATTTCTGGATTCAACGGCAAAGATGCCGTTATTTTGAATCGCTGCTTGAGTAAGCACTACCAGATCGTCGCCATTAATGAGTCTGCTGAGGTATTGGCAGTGCTAGATAGTGAGGCTGTTGATTTACTGTTATGTAATACTGCAACCAAGGAATTTGATGCACTGGAACTATTACATCAAGCACGCAAAATCCACCCGGAAACCATTCGTTTACTGGTCGGCCAGTTGAGCCACGAAGAAACTAAAAAGGCCATTAATGAAGCCGCCATCTATCAATTTCTCTCCAATGATTGGTCTATTAGCCAAATAGAACTACTGGTTAATCGTGCTTTAGAAAACAAAGAGCTGAGTTATAGACACAGGCATTTAAGTCGAGAACTAAAGATAGCAGAAGATGTATTGACTAAGCATCAGGTTAAACAACACAGCGATCAAAATGATACCCGCTTTGATAAACTGGTTTACTGTAGCCCTAGCATGGCGACGCTCTGTAATCTTGCAAAAAAAGCATCCTCAACCAACCTACCCGTTCTGATTCAGGGTGAAACAGGTACTGGAAAGGAATTAATAGCGCGTGGCATACACCAAAATAGTGACCGTAACCAACAACCGCTACTGGTGCATAATTGTGGAGGCATGTCTGATGAATTGTTGCATTCAGAACTATTTGGACATAAACGTGGGGCTTTTACCGGCGCTATCAGTGATCGCTTAGGGTTATTTCCTGCTGCCGATGGCGGCACGGTGTTTCTTGATGAAATTGCCGATGTTTCGCCCACTTTTCAGGTCAGTTTGCTGCGCTTTTTGCAAGAAGGTGAAGTTAAACCATTGGGCAGTGACCAGGTTATCGAGTGCAATGTGCGTATCATTACCGCTTGCAATCAACCCCTGAATGAGTTGATTAGCAAAGGTCTGTTCAGACAAGATTTATTTTATCGATTGAATGGTTTTCAGCTTAATATTCCACCCCTTAGAAAACGTAGCAAAGACATTGAAGTCTTAGCCAATTTTTTGGTGGCAAAATTCGCTGTAGAGTTTAATCGAAAAATTCTAGGCATATCATCTGGTGTTATGGAGAAATTCATGCTCTATCACTGGCCAGGGAATGTACGCGAACTTGAAAATGAAATAAAACGTATGATTGCGATTAACGATGGCGGCACTTTTATTACCGAAACTAGCCTGTCACCCCATATTGCTGCCCTGAAAACCAAGGTTAATAGCGTTAACAGGGACTTGAGTTTAAATGGCCAAACCTTAAAACAGAAAGTTGAGGAAATAGAAGCCAAGATTATAGCCGATGCTTTGGTCAGGCAACGCTGGAATCAAAGCAAAACAGCAGCAGAATTGGGTTTGTCGCGTGTCGGTCTGGCTAACAAGATTAAGCGCTATGAGCTTGCATCTGAGGTCTAATATTGTGTCTGAATCTGGTGATAAACAACGCTCTAAAAACAAACATTCCGTGATTAAGTTTCCACAATCCAGAACCCAACCCAAAACCAGTAAACCAGAAACTCGGGATTTAGGAATTTCCAAGTTGGCTCAACAACTGGGAGGTAATCAAGCCAATTTAAAAGGTCACTGGTGCAGTCAATGCAAAGGTATCTGGTATGGTTGCTCAGGCGAATGCGAGTGTCCTGTGTGTGGTAATCGCCATGGTTAAATTGATATTGATCTTGAATATCCTAGTGGTCTAACAATTTTGGTTTGATAGATATTACTTACTCCCCTTGTTCCCACGGAGACCGTGGGACTAAGTTTTTTATCCATCACAGCAAAGTTGCAAGAGTACTAGTAGTCCATCAATATAAGTTTGATGGGTTGCTCTCATAACGGGGCGCAGTGCTTTAGCCTGCTTTGGTTGCCGAAAAAGCAGGCTAAAGCACTGCGCTCCAAAGATCCTTACATCTTGAGGAATTAAACACCATCCATTAAATCAAAGTTGTCAGGCTACTAGGATGCTTCAATCAACTTGGTCGAAATTTCTAGCGGCTGTCATACGGCAAAGGAACTTTGCTCTTGCTCGCTTGAAAGCCATGGTTTGAGTTTCTGAGTTATGGTCACTTTAAAATATTCAACCCAATGAATACATTTGAATTTTAAAACTTTTTTCATGTAATACATTGATACATTGATACATGATAAATTCAGAATTGCGTTTCTATTGATGAAGGGAAAAATATGAATAAAAAAATCCAAGTACTTCTAGAACAATATAATTCCGATAAAACACGCCTGATGGATATGCTCTGGGATGTTCAAAACCAACAGGGTTATATCTCTGAAGAGGCGGTTACATCATTAGCAGAAGGCTTGCATATGTCCCCTCTTGATATTCGGGAAACCCTTTCCTTTTATCACTTTTTTAAGGATCGCCCCTTTGGTCAGCACAAAATCTATCTCTGTAATACAGTGATCGCTAAAATGGGGAACTATGAGGAAGTTCGTGCAACTTTGGAACAAGAAACAAATACTTCTTTTGGTAATGTTGATGACTCTGGCACCTTTGGACTAGGCGATGCAAATTGTATTGGCCTTAGTGACCAGGAACCGGCAATGATGGTTGATCATGTGGTCTTTACTAAACTGACAGCGGAAAAGGTGATAAATGTTATTAGTCAATTGAAGCAGGGAAAAACAGCCGTTGAGATTGCTAATCCTGAAGGTGCTGATAGTAAATATAGTGCCTATATCAATACCATGGTTGCAGAAAATATTCGCACTGAAAGTAAAGTCATGTTTAAGGCTGGCAGAGACTACAAAACAATTCTAAAAGCATGTCTGGATAAACATCCTGAACAGGTTATTATGACAATTACCGAGTCTAATTTAAAAGGTCGTGGTGGTGCAGGCTTTCCCACAGGGCTAAAATGGAAAATGGGCCGCGATGCAGAAGGTGCTGAAAAATATGTGATTTGCAATGCTGATGAAGGAGAACCCGGTACCTTTAAAGATCGGGTTTTGCTGAGTCACTCTCCCAAAGATGTTTTGCTAGGAATGGTAGCGGCAGCATATGCAATTGGTTCGCGTAATGGCATACTCTATCTGCGTGCAGAATATTGGTATCTCAAGGATTATCTACAACAGCAAATTCAGGATTTCCGTGATGAAGGGCTTTTAGGAAAACAAATTCTGGGCACAGCTTTTGAATTTGATATTCGTATTCAAATGGGTGCTGGTGCTTATGTTTGTGGTGATGAAACTGCCTTAATCGAATCTTGTGAAGGTAAACGAGGTACGCCGCGCGTAAAACCGCCATATCCTATTCAGCAAGGTTATTTAGGCATGCCAACCAGTGTTAACAATGTTGAAACATTGGCCATTGCCAGTCGTATTATTGAAGAAGGCAGTGCATGGTTCAGCGCAATGGGAACAGATGAATCAACGGGTACACGCTTGCTAAGTGTATCGGGTGATTGTGACAAGCCAGGGATTTATGAGATTGAATGGGGAACAACACTGAATGAAGTTCTCTCAATGATTGGAGCAGTGAATGCCAAATACGTACAAATAAGCGGTCCTGCAGGTGATAGCTTGTCCGTTAGTAAAGACGGGGAACGCAAATTTTGTTATAGCGATTTATCCTGTAATGGCTCCTTAATGGTTTTTGACGATACAAGGGATATATTGGGTATCGTGAGAGACTACTCAGAATTCTTTGTTGAAGAATCTTGTGGTATATGTGTTCCTTGTCGAGCCGGTGGTGTTGATCTTCAACATAAGATGGAACGTATTATTGATGGCAGAGGCTGTCAGCAAGACCTTGATGAAATTATCCAGTGGAGCAAGCTGCTAAAAGGTACCAGCCGTTGTGGACTGGGTACAGCTGCACCTAACCCGATTCTGGCAACGCTAGACAAGTTTCCGGAAATCTATCAGGAAAAACTTATCGAGCAAAAAGGGCCATTATTACCGTCCTTTAATATGGAGGAAGCTATGAGTGCTCATGATCTCGCCTATAAACACCTTGTGCAGGAGGATGCAGAATGACAGTTAATATAACGATCGATGGTCAGGCAATAAATACTAGGGAAGGCGACACTATTGTTGACGTCGCCGCACAAAATGGCGTCTACATCCCAACACTTTGTTACACCAAAGGCAAACCCTGTTTAGGCACATGCCGTACCTGTTCGGTCAATGTGGATGGCAGGGTAATGGCCGCTTGTACTATTCCCGTTCGTGAAGGTATGGAAATAGATGTTAACGGGGCTGAAATCACTGATATGCGTAAAGCACTGGTAGAACTGCTGTTTTCAGAAGGTAATCACAACTGTCCAAGCTGTGAAAAAAGTGGTCGATGTGAGTTGCAGGCAACCGGTTATGAGGTGGATATGATGGTATCCCGTTTTCCGTATCGTTTCACACCACGGGTAGTTGACCATGCCTCCAAGACCGTCTGGCTGGAGCGTGACCGCTGCATTTTTTGTCAGCGTTGTGTTGAGTTTGTGCGTGATAAAGAAACCGATCAAAAAATCTTCAGTATCAAAGGTCGGGGAACACAGGCAAGCATAGAAATTGATGTCGACCTGGCCAATAAAATGTCGGCAAATCAGGTTCGTGAAGCTTCTGACCTATGCCCTGTGGGCTGCATTATTGACAAAACGCAGGGTTTTGATGTCCCCATAGGTGAACGTAAATTTGAAGTTAAAACCATTCGAGAAAGAGCGCTAGAGGGGACACACCGATGAATGAAGAAACTGTAATTTTTTCCCATGAGTTACCTGCAACTCCGTGGAACCCAGAAAAACAAGACATAGAAGACGCTAAAATTCAGGTGGCAATGATTGGGTTTTGTGGCTGCTGGGGCTGTCATCTTTCCTTTCTAGATATGGATGAAGAACTTTTGGGTTTACTGGAAAAGATTACCATCACCCGTTCATCATTTACTGATCTAAAGCGTATTCCTCATCACTGTACTATTGGTTTTATCGAAGGGGGTATCGCTAATGATGAGAATATCGAAGTACTGGAACATTATCGGGAAAACTGCGATATTCTGATTTCTGTGGGTGCATGTGCGGTGTGGGGCGGAACCCCTGCTATGCGTAATGTAGTGCCGCTGGAAGAGTGTTTTCGTGAAGCGTATATTGATTCTCCTACAGCAGTACCTGGTGCAAAAAAAACCATCCCCTACCATAATGATATACCTAAAATAACGACAAAAGTCATGCCTTGTCATGAAGTGGTTAAAATGGACTACTTCATTCCCGGCTGTCCGCCTGACGGACAGGCAATTTTTAAAGTACTCAACGATTTGGTGAACGGGCGTGAAGTTGATTTACCTTCAGACATTAACCGTTATGATTAAGTGAGGATATCATTATGGGCAGAAAAATAATTATTGACCCCGTTTCAAAAATAGAAGGTCACGGGAAAGTGGTTGTACAGATGGATGATAATAACCAGGTCACCGATGCTAAATTACATGTTGTGGAATTTCGTGGATTTGAAAAATTTATCCAGGGTCATCCCTATTGGGAAGCACCGATGTTACTGCAACGTATTTGTGGTATTTGTTTTGTTAGTCACCATTTATGCGGTGCAAAAGCGCTGGATGATATGGTGGGGGTAGGTTATAGCACTGGCACACCGATGCTGGCTACACCTGAAAAAGTACGTCGTTTCGGGCACTATATGCAACAACTGCAATCCCATGTGACAGCCTACTTTTACTGTATCGTACCGGATATGTTATTTGGTATGGATGCGGCACCACAACAGCGTAATGTGGTAGGTCTAGTGGAAGCCGATCCAGAATTGGTTAAACGCGTTGTGGCTCTACGTAAATGGGGGCAAGAAGGCATCAAGTCAGTTCTCGGCAAGCGTATGCACGGTATTAACTCAGTACCTGGTGGGGTCAATCAGAATCTTAGTCAGGCAGCCAGAGATCGCATGGTAAAAGGTGAAGAAGGCTTGATTTCTTTGGAACAGGTCATCGATTATGCTCAGGATGGAGTGAAAATATTCAAAGATTTTCATGAAAAAAATCGTGCGGAGGTTGATGCATTCGCTGAGGTACCTGCACTTAATATGTGTCTGGTAAATGAAAAAGGAAATGTCGATTACTACCACGGTACTATGCGTATTGTCGATAAAGATAAAAATATCGTTAAGGAACTGGATTACCACGATTATCTTGACCACTTTTCAGAAGCTACAGAAGAATGGAGCTATATGAAATTTCCATTCCTAAAAGAATTTGGCAGAGAAGCAGGTTCAGTTAGAGTTGGGCCATTAGCACGGGTGAATGTAACTAAAGCTTATGAAGATAACTGCCCATTAGCCAATGCAGCATTGGAAGAGTTTCATGACTATACCAAAGGCAAGGCCAATGATATGACTTTGCACACAAACTGGGCGCGTGCCATTGAGATTCTACATTCTGCTGAACAGATTAAAGTCTTATTGAATGATCCTGATCTACAGAAAGAGCAGCTTATTATGACTCCTGCGGATAATG
>Ga0256847_1000479_pt1 | contig 25394 bp, 19 predicted proteins | sample TeddybearmetaG_FD_189099 | JGI IMG/M metagenome (GOLD analysis project Ga0256847, IMG submission 189099) | Hydrothermal vent microbial communities from East Pacific Rise, Pacific Ocean - Teddybear | ecosystem: Environmental > Aquatic > Marine > Hydrothermal vents | place: Pacific Ocean: East... | reverse complement strand
GCCCTGAGCGGCTTTTCGTAAACAGCCCTGAGCGGCTTTTCGTAAACAGCCCTGAGCGGCTTTTCGTAAACAGCCCTGAGCAGCTTTTCATAAACAGCCCTGAGCGGATTGCTACCAGTTTATGTGTCCGTATCTTCCTCAATGATTCCTACCCGTACTGCCAGAACATCGCAAATGGCTCCGTGTAGAACCCCGTTGGCTGTTGAGCCCAATAGTAGCGACAGACCGTGTCTGCCGTGGCTGCCTACTACAATCAGCTCAGCATCAATATCCTCAGCAACACGATGTACCTCAGCTTCGGGACGCCCGAATACGAGGTGTTGTCGATCTGTGGGGACATTTAGGGATTTGGAAAAATCCTGGAGATGGGTTTTAGCCTGTTCATGGATCTGATCCTGAACGGTGGACAGATCCATTGGAATATCACCGCCATATGCGAGACTTAGTGGCTCTATCACGTGAATAATATGTAACTCGTCTGCCATTAAACTGGTTGCTCGAATTGCCACCTGGCTCGATTCAACAGTGAGGTCGACTGCCAGGAGGATCTTATTGTAAGTGCCCATATTGTTTTACCAGCGTCATATTTTTGCGACATTACACAGGTTTGAGCACTCTCTCAATAGTGAATTTGTGTGGAGGCTTGCTATAAGATGGTTTTAACGGCCCCGTAAGGGTTAAACTTATTGAGTTTTGGGGGTTCTGGGTGATCTGGTTTGTAATTGTTGTAATTCTTGCTGCGGCCTTTGGTCCTATATCCAGGATGATTCCGACACCGAGGGAGAGACGTTTAACTGCGCTGCGCCTCCGAGCGAGAACACGCGGACTGGTTGTAGAGATTCGGCGGCTTGCTTACGCGAATCCAAAGCCAGAACATCGCGTCAGTTCCGGTGGGAAATTACGGGATGCATCTCGAGATTGTGCTGCATATAGCCTAATTCTTGAAAGTATCCCCCAGGATATGCCGAGCTGGTTGTTGTTGCGATTTGATGGGCAGCCAGTGTCTGCTGAATATTCGCCTGTACCGGGTTGGAAGCTGGACAAACATATTCTGTTGCCCGCAGGTTTCTGGGCGCAGGTAGGGCGGGTTTTGTGTGATTTCCCGAAGGACAGTTTGGCTGTTGAGGTTGGTGCCGGTAAGGTCAGCTGTTATTGGGCAGAATCAGGGTCGATTGAAGACGTGAATGCGAATATAGATACTCTGCTGCAATCATTACAAGAATTAAAACTCATCGTTACTGAAAAAACCGGCGGCACTTGAACGAGCGTGTCTTGAAAAAAAACCTCCTGAATGCGATAAAAATCATTTTGTTCGATATTTTTTTACTTAATCTAAGTCATTGTAAATTATACTTATTTACATTGATTGGGAAAATTCGAGCTAAAAAAAATAAAGTTCGAGTTGACAGGATAGAAAAATAAACCGTATAAATCGCAACTTTTGGAGTCATGCTTCTGTGCAAATCGGAGGATTTTGACTCATCAAATTTTTCAACGGGAGTTGTATGGTTCATTCGCTGGTCATTGTGGAGTCACCTGCAAAGGCGAAAACTATTAATAAATACCTGGGCAAATCCTTCATTGTCCGCTCAAGTGTGGGACATGTTCGTGATCTACCGACCGGGGGTAAGCCCAGTGACCCAAAAGAACGGGCAAAGGAAGCAGCAAAGACACGAAAACTCTCCCCGGCTAAAAAAGAAGCGTACAAAAAAAAGAGGTCGCGTGACCAGCTTGTTCGCAGGATGGGCATCGACCCGGACAACAACTGGGCTGCAAGTTACGAGATTCTTCCCGGTAAGGAAAAAGTTGTAAGTGAACTTCGAAAGCTCGCTGAAAACGCTGAATATGTTTATCTGGCGACTGACCTTGACCGCGAAGGAGAAGCTATTGCCTGGCATTTGCGCGAAATTATTGGCGGAGATGCCAACAGGTTTAAGCGCGTTGTATTTAATGAGATAACCCGCAAGGCAATTGAAGCTGCATTTGAAAACCCCGGAAAACTCGATATTGACCGGGTCAACGCACAGCAGGCGCGCAGGTTTCTGGATCGTGTTGTGGGTTTTCAGGTGTCCCCCCTGCTTTGGGCAAAAGTAGCACGAGGTCTTTCGGCAGGTAGGGTGCAATCAGTCGCCGTTCGGCTGATTGTTGATCGGGAACGGGAAATCAGGGCCTTCATTCCGGAAGAATTTTGGGAAGTATTTGCCCATCTCGAACGCACAGCTACATTGCAGGTTAGCCCGGAATCCAATGGCTATCGTTTTCAGGTAGCCAAATACAAAGGTGAAAATTTTAGGCCAGACAACGAGGCTGACACCGACGTGGCGCTAGAACAGCTTGGCAGTGCGACTGTCTTAATTGACAAACGTAGTGATAAACCCACCTCTACCAGACCTAATGCACCGTTTATAACATCTACACTTCAACAGTCGGCGAGTACCAGGCTGGGGTTTAGCGTTAAAAAAACCATGATGCTGGCGCAACGTTTGTATGAGGCTGGTTACATCACCTACATGCGAACTGATTCGACAAACTTGTCGGGTGAGGCGATAGGTTCTTGCCGGGAATACATAACTTCAGAATACGGCGATAAGTATCTCCCCGAAAAGCCAAATATGTATGCGAGCAAAGGCGGGGCGCAGGAAGCACATGAGGCAATTCGCCCATCGAACGTAAGTACGCTCTCGGCGTTTCTGCAAAACGTAGATCCGGATGCGGTACGTTTGTATGAGCTTATTTGGCAACGTTTTGTTGCTTGCCAGATGACCCGTGCCGAATACCTCAGTACCAACATCTCAGCAGAGGCTGGTGATTATGAGTTGCGCATACGCGGGAGAATTCTCAAGTTTGATGGTTATACTCGAGTAATGTCAGCTCAGGGTCGCAAAGATGAAGATGTGCAGGTTCCTGATTTGCAAGTCGGGGAAAGCATGCAGCTCATTCGTTTGGAGCCTAATCAGCATTTTACCAAACCAGTTCCAAGGTTTGGCGAAGCAAGCCTGGTTCGGGAGCTCGAGAAACGAGGTATAGGCAGACCATCGACATACGCGTCTATCATTTCCACTATCCAGGATCGGGGTTATGTAAGCCTTACCAGTCGACGCTTTTACGCTGAAAAAATCGGAGAACTCGTTACTGACCGGTTGATAGAGAATTTCGAAAATTTACTGGATTATGGCTTCACCGCAGAAATGGAAAACGGCCTGGATCGTGTAGCAAAGGGGGAAGTTGAGTGGGTGAAAGTGTTGGACGACTTTTATACCGATTTTTCCGAGAAGCTGGAACACGCTCAGGATAGTGACGGTGGGATGCGACCGAATGAACCCACAGATACCGATATTGAATGTTCGAAATGTGGGCGATTTATGCAAATTCGAACTGGCAGTACAGGTGTATTTTTGGGTTGTTCCGGTTATGGCCTAAAACCTAAAGAACGTTGTACCCAGACGATGAATCTTATTGCGGGCGATGAAGTTGTCGATAGCGAAGAGGATGAAGACGCAGAATCCCGTTTGCTTCGAACCAAACATAAATGTTCCGCGTGTAATACGCCAATGGATGGTTATCTTCTGGACGAGAAACGTAAATTGCACATTTGCGGTGATAATCCAGAATGTGCAGGGTATGAGGTTGAAGCAGGAGAATTTCGAATAAAGGGCTACGATGGACCGCTTATCGAGTGTGACAAATGTGGTGCTGATATGCAGCTTAAATCCGGGCGCTTTGGTAAATACTTTGGCTGTACTTCTGAAGATTGTAAGAATACACGCAAGCTGTTAAGAAGCGGTGAAGCTGCCCCACCAAAAGCAGATCCGGTGCCTATGCCGGAATTGTTATGTAAGAAGGTCGACGATTTTTATATACTTCGAGATGGTGCTGCGGGTATTTTTCTTGCTGCCAGTAAATTCCCGAAACATCGGGAAACTCGCGCGCCATTGGTATCTGAGCTACGTTTGCACAGTAACGAACTAGACCCAAAGTTTAAGTATTTGTTGGATGCACCGATTGAAGACCCGCATGGAAATCCTGCTGCTTACAAATTTAGCCGAAAAGAAAAGAAGCAGTTTGTTTCAAGTGAGAAGGATGGAAAGGCAACTGGTTGGCGTGCCGACTTTGAAAATGGCAGCTGGATTGAAACGCTAAAAAAAACCGCTCCCAGAAAGAAAGCTGCGGCTAAAAAACGCGCATGACCCGGACCCTGATTAATCGAAAACCTAATCGCGCCTGAGAACCCCTACACTGCGCCCTTCGATGCAAAAACTCTGCTCTCTCAGATCAACTTCGATGGGAGAAAAGTCGTCATTTTCTGGAAACAGGGTAACCAGATGCCTTGAATCCGGATTGTGTTGAAAACGCTTAACCGTAACTTCGTCTTCGATCCGCGCTACGATAATTTCTCCGTTGTTGGCCTCGGATGTTTTGTGTACAGCAAGCAAGTCACCATCAAGGATGCCAACATTGATCATGCTGTCTCCATGTACTCTTAACAAATAGTCAGCACTTGGTCGAAAAAAGTGCCGGGGTAAATCGATAGTATCCTCAATGTGTTCAGCCGCTAAAATGGGGTCACCTGCAGCAACGCGACCAATAATAGGCAAACCACCTTCCTGGGGAAGCCGGATGCCCCGTGACGTGCCCGGAATCATTTCTATCGCACCTTTGCGGGCCAAGGCTTTCAGATGCTCTTCTGCAGCATTGGCTGATTTGAAACCCAGTGTTTTGGCAATATCTGCACGTGTGGGCGGGTAACCGGTATCACGTATGTGTTTACGTATCAGATCGAGAATTTGAGACTGTCGTTGTGTAAGATTTCTCATAATAAGTGCTGGGTTTTTATACAGGAACTGTAAGTATATACAGCATATTTAGAGATTGCACCAGTGTTTTAGTGAATTTCAGTATTTCTTCCCACTAAAATTTAGGGTTAAATGCAGACCTAAAATCTGCGAGTTGTTGTTATGTTGCCCTGTAGGCCTGCCGATGCCGGGTGCTATTGCCTGATTTTTCTTTTTCTATACCTGTGCCAGCTAGGTTCGGCAGATGTTCCTGTGTCTTCAATATCTCCTCAAAACGAAACTGCAGAGACTGATCCTCAGCTTGCTGGCTTGAGAATTTTTGAAGAACTAGATCGCAGAAATTCGGGCTATATTGACATGCTTGTCGGTCTCGAAATGGTACTGATTAGTAAGTCTGGAAAGCGCCGCACAAGAGGACTTCTTTTAAAACAGCTTGAGCAACCTGAGCAGGGTGACATGGCGCTTATTCGTTTCAATTCGCCTGGCGATATTCGAGGCATAGCGCTTCTGTCCAAAAGCAATAAAGATAAACCGGAAGATCAGTGGTTATATCTTCCAGCCTTCAAACGCGTAAAAAAAATCGCCTCCAAAAATCGTAGCAGCCCTTTTGCAGGGAGCGAGTTTTCCTTCGAAGATCTTTCAGTGCAGGAAGTGGGTGATTTTGACTATCGTTTTCTTACTTCCGAACTGTTCGAGACAGAGCATTGTTTTATTGTGGAACGAATCCCCAGAGATGAGTTTTCAGCATATTCGCGTCAGCGCGTCTGGGTTGATCAGTCGGAATACAGAATAAGAAAGATCGAGTACTACAACGTTAACGGCCAACTGGTAAAAACCCTGCATAATCGAGAATTTGTTCTGTATAACTCCAGCATCTGGAAGCCCCAGCAGATGCTTATGCAGAATCACATGAATCACCGCAGTACGGAATTGCACTGGTCTGATTATCGGTTTGCAAACGGATTGAGCGAGATTAGAGATTTCAGTACCAATAGCCTGAAGAGATTTCGATGAAGCAATATTTTACGATATTGATGTTGCTGTGTGGCCTATCAATACAGGCAGTGGCGGCTGAACAGAGTTTTCGTATCGTGTTTGGTAGTTTCCAAAAGTTGAGTAACGCCGAAAAATGGGCGAAGCACATTTCTGTACTTACGCGTGTTAAAACCGGTGTGCAGCGCTCGGTGGGTGTTTCGCCGGTTTTGTACCGGGTTGCGACACCTGTGCTGACCGGTGAAGCGCTGGTGCTTGCTACACGACAGGCCCGGGAATCCGGAATGCCCTATTGGCGCTTGCCTACAGACCTGGCCGGTGAAAAGCATGAAAAGTATGTCAGTCTGCCTCAGCGAGATAAGCAGCCTCAGCCAGATAAGGAGCCTCAGCCAGTTAAGGAGCCTCAGCCAGTTAAGGAGCCTCAGCCAGTTAAGGAGCCTCAGCCAGTTAAGGAGCCTCAGCCAGTTAAGGAGCCTCAGCAAGCTAACGAACCTCAGCCGCAAGGGAAGGTGGAGAGTGGCCAAAAAGCTAGTGGATCAATCAGCATTGCGCCTTCATTTCGACAGGAGCTTAATTTGGATCTCGGCTTGCAGAGTCGCTTCTTTACACACCGTGGTGTAAACAACCAGGCTTACGCACACCCGTCCCTGAGTGCGCTCATCGAATATCGATCCAGCTGGAACGATGGGCAGGACGCGCTTACTTTTGCTCCGTTTTTTCGCCTCGACCTAGAAGACAGTAAACGCAGCCATATAGATATTCGAGAACTGTACTGGAGCCGGCTTGCAGACGACTGGGAATTGAACGCGGGATTTCAACAAATATTTTGGGGGGTAACGGAATTTAATCATCTGGTAGACATTATTAACCAGACTGATTTTGTCGAGGACATAGATGATGAGGACAAACTAGGCCAACCCATGATTAATCTTTCGCTGGTTCGCGACTGGGGTATTCTGGACATCATGTTACTTACCGGTTTTCGAGAGAGAACATTTCCTGGCAATAATGGTCGATTGAACTTTGGCTTGCAGGTAGACAGGAGCAGTACAAGCTATGCATCTGCCGCAGGAAAACACAGACTTGATGGCGCGGTTCGTTGGTCGCACTATGTGGGACCTCTGGTTTTTGGGTTGTACCATTTTTCAGGAACCAACCGGGACCCACAGCTTCAAGTCTACGAACAATCCCCCGGACAGTTTGTCTATCGGCCCCACTACACGACCATTGATCAAACGGGCCTGGATGCACAGATAATTTTTGGCGACTGGGTATATAAAATTGAAGCGATTTCCCGATCTGGAGACGGTAACCGGTATCGGGCAACTACGTTTGGTTTTGAAAAATCCATAGTAGGGATTCTGGACAGCCGGGCAGACCTTGGCTTGGTGGCTGAGTATATGTATGACAATCGAGGAGACAAGGCTACGACGATTTATGAGCATGATCTAGCGTTGGGGACACGTTGGCTGTTAAATGACGCTTCGGACACGCAGGCTTTGCTGGGTCTGATATGGGATACTAAAACTCAGGAGACGGTATTTAGTATTGAAGCCAGTCGTCGTCTTGGTGATCGTTGGAAACTGAATCTCGAAGGCAGGGCCTTTGGTGGTGGATCGGTGCTTCCCGCTGGCACTGGATTCGAAGTGATAGAGGCCTTGCAAGATTTACAGAACAAGAGCGGTCCACTACAAAGAGACGACTATATTCAAATTGAGCTTACTCGTTACCTGTAGCACTCTGAATACGCTACAGTAATTTTCTGGAAGATAATTATATGCAAGAAATTTCCGAGAGCTTTTTAGCTGCGTTCGGTAACAGTCCCTGGATTCCCACCACTTTTGCCCTGGTATTTGTAACTCTGCTGGCCGGTTTTTTTGCCAGAAAAATATTTAACAGAATTGCTGTTCAGCTTAAAAAAACCAAAAATTTGTATGACGATGCTTTTTTGGAAGCTGTTCGTCGTCCTGTTGGCTGGCTTATACTCGTGTTAGGTTTGAGTGTGGCAGCGGGTGTTGCCGGAAGAGACTCAGATGTTGAACTATTCCGGTTCATTCCTCAAATTCGAGAATTATCGATAGTATTTCTGTTTACCTGGTTTGCGGTGCGGTTTATCAGTTACGTTGAAGTTAATCTTCACAGCAGTGGTTATGAGGGGCACCGTCTTGACTACGCAACGGCTGCCGCAATTGGAAAGCTGTTGCGCGCTTCTGTGGTAATAACGGCTTTGTTGATAGCGATGCAGACTCTGGGTTTTAGCGTATCTGGAGTGCTCGCCTTTGGTGGCATAGGTGGTATTGCAATAGGTTTTGCAGCCAGAGACATGTTGGCTAACTTTTTTGGCGCATTGATGATTTTTATGGACCGGCCATTTTCCGTTGGGGACTGGATTAACTCACCGGACAAAAATATAGAAGGCACGGTTGAAGACATCGGCTGGCGGCTTACGCGCATTCGAACCTTTGATCAGCGTCCGCTATATGTACCGAATGCACTATTTGCAGGAATAGTAGTGATAAACCCCTCAAAAATGCTTAATCGCAGGATTTATGAAACCATTGGCCTTAGGTATTCTGATGTTTCTGTTTTACCTCTTATTCTTGAAGACATTCGAACAATGCTTAAGACTCATGATGCGATTGATCAGCGTAAAACCATGATGGTTAACTTTAATGTGTTCGGTCCAAGCTCTCTGGATTTCTTCGTTTATACCTTCACTAAAACTACCGTATGGACAGATTTTCATGTGATTAAGGAAGATATTCTGTTCAGGATATCGACGATTATTGAACAGCATGGTGCAGAAATTGCTTTCCCCACCCAAACCATTCAGGTGGAGAAAATAGAGGAACAAATATTACTGGGACAATCTGGTGGCAAGTAAACAAAGCCCTGGCTCTAGAGAGGCGAGAGCAATTTTCGCCTCTGCAGATATGTTGTTTAGCAAGCAGGAGATCGATTTTGCTATCGATCAATTGGCAGTACGGCTTAGTGTAGAGTTTGCAGCGAGTAACCCGGTCATCATGTGTGTGATGAGCGGGGGGCTGGTTTTTACTGCAGATTTGATCAAGCGTTTACGTTTTCCGCTTACGCTGGACTATTTGCATGCTACGCGGTATGACGAGAAGCTTTCAGGAGAGGGTGTGCAATGGCATGCTTTGCCAAGATCCGACCTGACCGGCCAAACAGTAATCCTGGTGGATGATGTTCTGGATTACGGAATAACGCTTGCGGAAATAATCAAGCAACCGGTATTTGAAAATGCTGCGCGGGTAAAAATAGCGGTTATGTTGAATAAAAATCTTGCGCGGGATAAACCGATATATGCTGATTACGCAGCCTTGGAATGTGACGATGTATACGCTTTTGGGCGCGGTATGGACTGTAGGGGTTATTGGCGCAATCTGCCCGAGATCTATGCTCTGCCTGCTAAGGACTAATTGTTATTTTCAAGTTGTGCTTCACGCCATAAATCGTTAAGCCGCTCAGGAATTTTCACAGGATCGACCTGCACCAGAACCCCTATTTTTGGATGATCCAGATAGTGTAGCTCAGTGCTGCGCATTCGCCTGCTTTCACTCAGCTGCATCCACCGAATTTCCGGTATGTTTTCCGCTCCTTCTATCTTGTCAGGGAAACTGTGAAACCATAAGTTAGCGTTTGCATGAAGATAGCGACCCAGTGTAATTGCAATAGTTCCTTCCAGTTCGAACAAGCCTTGTTTTCGTTCACCTGCCTGAATAAGAATAGGCACAGGTTTGTCGCGATCGGGAATGGCCTGAATCCAGGTTGCGGTATACAGCACCCTGTACCTATCTCGACTTTTCAACCTCGTTAGTTCTGTTTGCATGAGATGCTCATTTTCCGGCAACGGAAGCAGGCTTTGGCTTTCCAGTTTTAATTCGTACTCGATAAAGGCTGCCTGCGCAGTCTCCAGATGCGATTGAGGCAGTTCGGGCTGAGGCTGATGCAGCTGAGGCATTCCTGACTGGGATTCCACCGGTCGGGTTTCCTCAGAAAACTGGCTGCCTGGGGTTGTCGGTGCAGGCAATTCGGCGGCTACATCCTGAGTAGGACGCGGGTCATTCGCCTTAATGGGCATGTTAATGGGGATATCAACCGGATCCAGCAGTGTGCCTAGCTCGGTTTCATCACGCAATTCGGGTAGAATGTTGTTAACAATTGGGTCCAGCCTGGACAAGGTAGGCCACTCCAAGGCCAGACTGGTTCTAAGTGATAGAGGATTATAGTATGCACTTTTATCTGCGTTGAATGGAAAAGCCTGGGCGTTACCGGGGTACTTCCTATGCGCGTCTACAAATAATTGTTCCGCGGTATTCTCTTCGTTGATTTCCGGACGTAGAAAAATAACTATCGAAGTTTTGTACCAGTTATATTTCATCGGTGCGTCGGGTAATTGCGCTGCAGATACAAATATCTGAGCTAATCCGCTTAATATGAATGTTGCAAATAGAAAGTTTACTTTCATGCGCTGGCCTGCAAATCTGATTCTGTCCTGGGTGTGGGCTCTAGTTCCTGTATCAGTTTTTCGAGAAACTCGAATCGATTGTCAGAATTATCAAGAGCTTTGCTAATGCGCAGAACGTTTGCTCCTTCAAGATTATAAGTATTTGGTTTTGACTGCATCAGTCGTACCAGAACGATTGGATCTACTGTGGTGTTTTGTCTGAACTCGATACGCCCGCCATTACGGGTGAAATCAGCTCGGGATATGCCCAAAGGCACCAGACGCAGTTTAAGCTTGGCTGCTCTGAACATATTTCGTAGTGCAGGCGGACATTCTCCAAAGCGGTCTATCATTTCTGCACGTAGAGTATCAAGCTCAGTGTCATCTTCGGCGTTTGCAATGCGTTTGTACATTATAAGACGGGTGTGTATGTCAGCCAGGTAATCTTCCGGAATCAGTGTAGAAACGTGCAAGTTTAGTTCGTTTCCCGGCTCTAAAGATTGATCAAGGTTGGGTGTTACGCCAGATTTAATTGCACTAACCGCTCGATCAAGCATTTTCATGTACAAACTGAATCCTATGGATTCGATTTGTCCCGATTGCTCTCCACCCAGTAATTCACCAGCACCTCGAATTTCCATATCCTGTGTTGCCAGAGCAAATCCAACACCCAGTTCGCCCGCAGCCTGAATTGCTTCCAGTCTTTTCACTGCATCGCTCGTCATCGCTTTTGGATGCGGCGTAAGAAGATACGCATAAGCTTGACGATGGGATCTGCCAACCCTTCCTCGTAGCTGGTGCAGTTGCGCCAGGCCAAACTTGTCAGCTCGCTCGACTATAATTGTGTTGGCGTTCGGAATATCAATACCGTTTTCGATAATTGTTGTACACAGTAGTAAATTGGTCCGTCGATGGTGAAAATCGGACATTACTGTTTCAAGTTGTTTGGTCGGCATCTGCCCATGCCCAATACCAATGCGCACGTCGGGTAGCAACTCTGTAAGTTCAGACGCAAATCGCTCGATACTACGCACTTCATTGTGTAGATAGAAAACCTGGCCTCCACGCATGAGTTCTCGTGCCATTGCTTCACGCACTATCTGTTTGTTCCATTGCAAAACAAACGTTTTGATAGAAAGCCGCTTGGCTGGAGGGGTTGCGATAATGGATAAGTCCCTTATGCCGCCCATCGCCATGTTAAGCGTACGAGGAATGGGAGTTGCTGTAAGTGTTAACAAATCCACTTCGGCGCGCAGATCTTTCAGGCGCTCCTTTTGTCGCACGCCAAAACGATGTTCTTCATCTATAATTACCAGACCAAGATCCTTGAAATTAAAGGCCTTGTTTAACAAACGATGGGTGCCGATTATGACATCGACATGGCCGCTCACCAGTTTTTTTCGAGTCTCTTCTATTTCTGCTTCTGTTCTTAGCCGAGATACCAGTTCGATGTTTATCGGCCACTCTGCAAAACGGTCAGCAAAAGTGTCCTGGTGCTGTTGCGCCAGTAAGGTCGTTGGAACAAGAATAGCAACCTGCTTGCCTGCCTGTACTGCAACAAAGGCAGCGCGCATTGCCACTTCTGTCTTTCCGAATCCAACATCACCACAAACCAGCCTGTCCATGGAGTGAATACTGGCCATGTCTTCGACTACGCTGTCAATTGCATCTGCCTGGTCGGGGGTTAACTCGAAAGCGAAGCTATCTGCAAATTGTTGATAATCCGCTTCTGTAGCACGCATGCTAACTCCGGGGCGAGATTGCCTGCGTGCATAAATATTCAATAACTCTGCGGCAACGTCATGAATTTTTTCCGCAGCCTTTCTTTTTGCTTTTTCCCACTGGTCCGAGCCCAGCTTGTGTAAAGGTGCTGAATTTGCATCTGCACCCGAATAGCGAGAAATTAGCTGAAGAGAGGTAACCGGCACATATAGTTTGGCATTATTGGCATACTCCAGAGTAAGAAACTCCGAAGTGAGGCCATCAATTTCAAGCGTCTGTAAACCCAGATACCGTCCTACTCCATGCTCGATGTGTACTACTGCTGCTCCGGTATGCAGTTCCGTCAGGTTGCGGATTATCTGATCCGCATCGATAGCGCGATCTTTTTTGCGTCGGGTAGACTCGGAAGATCGGCCAAGTAGTTGGGATTCTGTAATAACCGCAAGACCATCGAGCAAAAGCGGGTGCTCGATATCTGATAGCGTAATACCCGTATCCCAGCCATCCGCTTCAAAGGATTGAAAAGAATCACACCGGGTTGGTTTTAGTCCGGCGCGTGCTATAAATTCTTCGACCAGATCTCTGCGCCCTGCAGACTCCGCAGTAAACAGTATCCTACGCTCCCTGGATAATACGAATTCACGCAGATTTTCAGCCGGGTTTTTGAGGCGAATGTTAGCTGTTATATCGGGTAGCTCATGCGTTTCGAAATGTAGAGGGTGCTGTTGGCCGTCCAGCACAATTTGAGTAAGAGGTTTGATAAATGCGAAAAGTTCTTCTACACGCAGATACAGTTCGGATGGATCCAGAATAGGGCGTTCAATGTCATACCGCAGATTTTCGTGGCGACTTTCCAGGTCTTGCCAAAAGCCTTCCGCAGCGCTTTGTGTCTGACTTGATGAAACGATAAGTGAACGGGCGGGCAGATAGTCAAACAGAGAGGAAAGGGATTCGAAGAACAAGGGCATATAATATTCGATACCGGCTGGTGCAAAGCCACTACTCACGTCTTGATATACGGGACATTTACGTTGATCTACCTCAAATTTGGAGTGCCAGCGATTCCTGAACTGCGTTATGGCAGCATCGTTAAAAGGAAACTCATGAGCAGGTAATAAACGAACCTGGGAAACCAGATTAAGGGTTCGCTGCGTTTCAGGGTCAAAGGTACGCAAGCTATCAATCTCGGTATCGAACAAGTCGATTCTGTACGCGTGCTTTGCGCCCATCGGAAACACATCCATTAACGAGCCTCTGGATGCATATTCGCCGCGTTCTGTAACCGTTTCGACATGCCTGTAGCCAGCGCTTTCAAATCTTGCCCGCCAGGACTTGATGTCGAAACTCTGGGATTTATCCAAAACCAGACTGTGCGCACCAAGAAAACTTTCTGGCGGAAGGCGTTGCATCAACGTACGAACGGGAACAATGAGTATGCCCTGGCTCAGAGTAGGCAAGGTGGACAGGGTGTTGAGTCGTTCTGAAATAATATCCGGATGCGGCGAAAATGGATCATAGACCAGTGTTTCCCAATCTGGAAAAACCAGCACTTCAAGGTCATCGCTACTTCGATAAAACCTGATTTCAGATTCAAGCTTGTAGCTTTCTGCAGAATCGTTCGTTATTACAAGTATCAAGCCCTGGTATTGATCTGCGTATCTGGCAATTGCAAGCCCGGATGCAGAACCCTTCAGTCCCGTCCAGGCAGTGCGATGTCCCCTCGAACCTGAGGTGGATTCAGGTGCAATATCATGTACCTGAGGAGGTAAGAGAGGGTTATGCAGTTTCATTGTTGGTGTATGGACTAAGAAGGTACCGGAAAACAAAGCGAATGAGTGCTGCCCATTCTACCCTTAAAGGGCTGGATACAGAACTGAAAGCACGCTAAAGTTCGCGCCGACTGAAGTGTCGTGCCGAGCAAAAGATGATTCCGACTAATATTCAGGAAGCAAACTACTTTCACAAAGTAGTGGATTGCCAATGGGCCTGTCCTGCACATACCCCCGTACCCGAATATATTCGGCTGATTGCACAGCGACGTTATACCGAGGCTTACATGCTCAACTGGGATTCCAACGTCTTTCCCGGGATTCTTGGGCGCACTTGTGACCGCCCCTGTGAGCCCGCATGTCGAAGAGTCAGAACAGAAGAAAAACCGGTTGCGATTTGTCGCCTGAAACGGGTTGCCGCTGACAACAAAGGCGATATACAGGGCTATCTGCCAAAAATTCCAGAGAAAAAGAACGGTAAGCGCGTTGCGTTGTTGGGTGCTGGTCCTGCCTCGCTGGCTGTTGCCCGGGACTTGCTACCGTTGGGGTATGAAATACATATTTTTGACAGAGAAAAAGCTGGGGGAGGGATGATGCGCTCTCAGATTCCGGCTTTTAGATTGCCAGCGACGGTTCTGGATGAAGAAGTGGGACTGGTGCTGAATTTGGGTGTTGAGCGGCATTTTGATTATGAGATAAACAGCATGCGCGCCATGCTGGACAAAAATTTTGACGCCTATTTTGTAGGTACTGGTGCACCCAGGGGTAGAAATCTGAAAATTCCGGGGCGTGAGGAATGCAGCAAGCATATCTCGATAGGAATAGACTGGCTGTCCAGTGTGGCTTTTGAGCATATCGACAAAATTGAAGGTAAGGTCATCGTTCTGGGTGGCGGCAATACGGCGATGGATTGTTGTAGAACTTCCCGACGATTGGGAGCTGAGTCCGTTCACGTTGTTGTACGTTCCGGGTTTGATGTAATGAAAGCATCCGACTGGGAAAAAGAAGATGCCATGGCCGAGGGAATTCCCATTGTAAACAATCGGCCTCCTTTAGAGTTTGTGCACGAAAACGGCAAGTTGAAAGGTATCCTGTTTCAGTGCATTGAGCAGGTTGCGGACGAAAATGGCCGGCTCAAATCGGTTCCCACAGGTGAGCCTGATGTTTTTATGGAAGCTGACCATGTGCTGATGGCGATTGGCCAGGAAAATTACTGCCCATGGATTGAAAGAGACCTGGGCATTGAATTCGATAAATGGGATTGTCCAGTTCTGAATACGGAATCTCTGCAGTCCACACGGAATGATGTTTTCTTTGGAGGTGATTCAGCCTTTGGGCCGGAAAATATTATTCAGGCTTCGGCACATGCTCATCAGGCAGCCATTTCAATTGATCTGTTTTGTTCGGGTAAGGACGTTGTGAAAGATCGTCCGGCATACGGGTTGCGGATGCGAAGTACCAAAATGGGTATGCATGAGTGGGCCTACGACAGCGAATACGATGGCTCGGTAAGACATTTGGTGCCCCAGGTAGACCCCAGTATTACCTTGAAGGACATCAAGGTTGAAGTTGAGTTAGGCTTTGACGAAAAACTGGGTTTAAAAGAGGCCCAGCGCTGTTTAAATTGTGATGTTCAAACGGTGTTTACTGAACAGCTGTGTATTGAGTGTGATGCCTGTGTAGATATTTGTCCCATGGATTGCATTACCTTTACCGACAACGCGGAAGAAGACACCTTACGTACAATGCTTACAGCTCCAGCTGAAAATGCCGAGCAGGATTTGTATGTTTCTACATCGCTTGCTACCAAGCGAGTTATGGTTAAAGACGAAGATGTGTGCCTGCATTGTGGACTGTGTGCAGAACGATGCCCAACCAATGCCTGGGACATGCAAACGTCTGTCATTAAAATCCCCAGTCTGGCCGCTCCAAGTATGCCCCTTATGTACAGAGAAGTGAAAACCTTCAAAACGGCTAAGCTATGAACCGGTATAACGATTTGGTGGTGCGATTTGCCAACGTAAATGGTTCGGGCTCTGCCAGCGCCAATAACATGTTTGCCAAAACACTGTTTCGCATGGGTATTCCACTGGCCATTCGTAACTTGTTTCCCTCCAATATTCAGGGTATGCCCACGTGGTTTGAAGTGCGCATTAATGAAGACGGGTTTGTAGGGCGCCGCGAAGGTGTGGATCTGATGGTAGCCATGAATGCTGAAACTCTTGGCGAAGATATCAGGTCGCTGCTGCCGGGTGGCTATTTGCTGTTTGACAATTCCAAACCTTTACCGGAAAAATACGCGCGCTCAGATATTACTGAAATAGGTGTGCCGATTGCTACTTTGCTGCTCGATGAATTTCAGGATGCAAAGCAGCGTGCCCTGTTTAAAAATGTAGTCTATCTGGGCGTGTTGTCTGCGCTGCTGAATATGGATTTTGAGATACTGTGCGATATGGTACAGGTTTCGTTTAAAGGCAAGGATCGCTTGATAAAACCCAATATCAGGGCGCTGGAAATTGGGAGAAAATATGCCCAGGACACCTTGAATTGCCCTTTACCTGTTCAGGTACGTATCTGTGATGCTGTTGGGGACCGCATTCTGGTCGACGGAAACATGGCTGCTGGTCTGGGTTTTGTCTACGGCGGAGCTACAGTATGCGCTTGGTATCCGATCACGCCTTCTACCTCCGCTGTGGAGGCATTTGAGAAATTTGCCAACCGTTTACGCATAGACGAAACCACCGGACAACGTAATTTCGCTATCATTCAGGCGGAGGATGAACTGGCTTCCATTGGCATGGTCATTGGAGCGGGCTGGAATGGAGCACGTTCTTTTACTGCTACAAGCGGGCCCGGTTTATCATTAATGAGTGAGTTTTTGGGTCTGGCTTACTTTGCCGAAATACCGGCAGTGCTTCTTGATGTGCAACGTACCGGGCCATCAACGGGGATGCCGACACGCACCCAGCAAAGCGATCTGCTCGCAGCAGCTTACGCCTCGCACGGAGACACCAAACATGTGCTGCTTATTCCATCGACACCAAAAGAGTGTTTCGATTTCGCCGCACAGTCCCTGGATCTGGCAGATCGCCTGCAAACTCCGATAATTATATTGAGCGACCTAGAACTTGGTATGAACGAAACGCTTTCGGAACCTTTTAGCTGGGATGATAAGCGCCAATACGATCGCGGAAAAGTTCTGGATGCAGAAGGGCTGGAGCGCACTGAACGTTTTGGTCGCTATCTCGACACCGATGGTGATGGTATCGGCACCCGTACACTTCCGGGTGCTCATCCATCCAAAGGGGCGTTCTTTACCAGGGGAACTTCACGAGATAGTTACGCGGCCTACACAGAATCTCCTGAGCACTACGTAGCGAATATGCAGCGTTTGGAATTGAAGTGGGAAACCGCTGCAAAGCTGGTTCCCGAACCAGAAATAGTGCTCGGTGAAAAATGTGATTACGGGATAGTTTACTATGGTACTACGGCGCTCCCCATGCCTGAGGCGATAACACATCTTGCCAGTGAAGGTATACAGGTTGACCTTATGCGAGTTCGCGCCTTTCCTTTTGGTGAAAGCGTTTATGATTTTATTGCTTCACACCGACATATTTTTATCGTGGAGCAAAACCGTGACGCACAACTTAAATCCATGCTGGTTAACGAAGGTGGGCTAAACCCCGAAAAACTGACGTCAGTGCTTTATTACGGTGGTTTGTCCATAACGGCACAATTTATTAGTTCGGAAGTTATCGCGTACTTTGAAAACGATAAACGCCCTCGGCTTTCGGGAGTAAAATAGTGACTTTTGTCTCCAAACCATCCATTCATCACCCAGCACTGAAGCTTAATGACCTGGGTTTATCCCGCCGGGATTATGAAGGATCGCTTTCTACGCTGTGTGCTGGATGTGGACATGACTCGGTGAGTGCAGCAATAACCATGGCGTGTGCCGAATTGTCTTTACCCCCTCACCGTTTTGCAAAAATATCAGGTATTGGTTGTTCATCCAAGACACCCAGTTATTTTCTCGACAAGTCACATGGTTTTAACTCCGTACATGGGCGCATGCCATCCGTTGCAACGGGTACAAGCCTGGCCAATAGCAAGTTGCATCTTATAGGTGTCTCAGGAGATGGTGACAGTGCTTCGATCGGTCTTGGGCAGTTTGCACATATTGTACGCCGCCGCATAAACATGTTGTACATAGTAGACAACAATGGCACTTACGGTTTAACCAAGGGGCAGTTTTCTGCGACAAACGATCAGGGCTCGACCAATAAGCGTGGTGTGCCCAACCTCTATGCTCCAATAGACCTGGTAAGTATGGCTTTACAGTTAGGGGCTACATTTGTAGCGCGCAGTTTTTCCGGAGATAAAGCGCAGCTGGTTCCTCTGATCAAAGCAGCACTTATGCATCCGGGATTTGCTTTTATTGATGTGATTTCGCCCTGTGTGGCTTTTAACAACCACGAGGGATCGACTAAAAGTTACAGTTATGTGCGTGATCACGATAGTCAGGTGGTAGCCGCCGACCTGATTATGCCCCACGATGAAATTACTGTTGATTATGCTGCGGGGGAACGCGAAGACATTACCATGCCGGATGGATCCTGCTTACGGTTAAGAAAACTGTCTACCGATTACGATCCCAGAGATCGTCTGCTGGCGTCCAGTTACATCATGCAAAAGGCTGCGATTGGCGAAATTGTGACAGGGTTGCTTTACATCGACCCCGAGGCATCGGATTGTCACACTATTATGAACACGACTGACCGGCCATTGAACGAACTAGATGAATCAGTACTTTGTCCAGGTGCGGCCGCGCTCTCAGAAATAAACGCAAGTTTTCGCTAAATTATACACATTGCTATTTATGAGGATTATTCATGGCACTGGAAAAACTGGACGACTACCTACCTGACTGGCGAGAAAGAGAAGCACTCGCTGAGTCAATGATACCTATTATTGGTCGCCTGTATCGCAAAAACGTGGTTACCTATTGTTATGGTCGTGCTTTGCACAACCAGAGTGTAATCCAGATTATGAAGACACATCGCTATGTGCGTCAGGTAGCTCATAACGAGCTGTCGGAATTTGAGAGCTTTCCTATTCTGGAAGCGCTGGACGCTCTGGACCTGGGTCCCTGTCATATTGACATAGGCAAGTTGGCTAACGGTTATTTTCTGGAGCCAAACAAATGTGAAAAGATGGATCCTGCTGCATATGTACTTCGTGAATGTGAAGAAGTAGTTGGGCGACATGTACCACCCATCGAAAGACCACAGGACGTCGTACTGTACGGATTCGGTCGTATCGGTCGCTTGCTGGCACGGCTATTGATAGAAAAGATGGGCAGTGGAGAGCAATTGCGACTGCGAGCTATCGTGGTGCGTAAGGGCAGTGATGATGACCTGGTAAAACGTGCCAGTTTGCTGCGCAGGGATTCGGTGCACGGTGGTTTTGAAGGTACTATTCGGGTGGACGAAAAAAACGGCTGTATCATTGCCAATGGAAACGTTATTTACCTGATCCATGCCAGCTCACCTGAAGAGGTGGATTACGAAGAGTACGGTATTCGCAATGCTATTATCATAGATAACACCGGTGTGTGGCGAACCGAAGAAGAGTTGGGAAAACATCTGAAATCAAAAGGTGCTGCCAAAGTTATTCTTACAGCACCAGGAAAAGGCAGCGTAAAGAACATTGTTTCAGGGATTAATTCTCAAGAACTGGAATTGACTGATTCGATCATAGCGGCGGCATCCTGTACTACTAACGCAATTGCCCCGCCTCTAAAAGCTATCCATGAAGAATTTGGAATTTTGAATGGGCACATAGAAACGGTTCATGCTTATACCAACGATCAGAATCTTCAGGATAATTTCCATAAGAAAAACCGCCGCGGGCGTAGTGCTCCGTTGAATATGGTAATTACCGAAACAGGGGCTACAAATGCGATAGTTAAGCTTATTCCTGAACTGGAAGGTAAGCTGACCGGAAACGCTATTCGCGTACCCACGCCTAATGTTTCTCTGGCCATTCTCAATTTGAGCCTTGGCAGGGATGTGAGCGTAGAGGAAGTAAACGACTTTTTACGCCACACCTCATTGCACTCTGGATTGCAGCGGCAGATGGAATTCACCATGTCTCCGGAGGTGGTATCTTCAGACTTTGTGGGTAATCGGCATGCCTGTATCGTGGATGGTGGAGCGACACTTGGTTCGGAAAACCGGGTAGTTCTGTATGTTTGGTATGACAACGAATTTGGATACGCCTGTCAGGTTGTTCGGGTTGTGCAAAAATGGTCGGGTATTTTGTACCCGCTGATTCCCGCAGATGTAGCCGAAACTGGATTTGGCTAGAGCGATTGCGCTCTTAGCGTGGGTACTGAGCACCAACTTTTCGCGAATACGGGTTATTCCCGGTTGAGCCGGGCTACCTCTATCCCTATAATGCCCGCGGCTTGAAACTGTTGGCAATACATGAGAAAAATTTATCAGGGACTAAATCTTCCGATTTCCGGAGCTCCCACGCAGCAGATATCCGATGCAGAGGTCAAATCTGTGGCCCTTATCGGGTCCGATTATGTGGGTTTGAGACCGACGATGCTGGTAGCGGTTGGGGATGAGGTAAAGTGTGGACAGGCTCTGTTCACAGATAAGCGTAATCCTGGTGTTACCTTTACAGCGCCTGCAAGTGGATCTGTAAAAAGCATTAACCGGGGCGCGAAACGTGTTCTGGAATCTGTCGTGATTGAGATTCATGGAACCGAGTCAGTGAGCTTTCCGGAATTTTCGGTCGATCAACTGGCTTCCCTCCAGCCTGATCAAATTGTTGCCCAACTTGTTGAATCAGGGCTGTGGACCAGTTTACGGACCCGCCCGTTTAGTAAAATACCGGCGCCAGATTCGCAGCCTCACTCCCTGTTCGTTACTGCTATTGATACCAATCCCCTTTGCGCGGACCCGGCTGTGGTAATTGCAGATTCAGGCGAAAATTTTGCCAATGGTTTGAAAATTCTGGCAAAACTCACTGAGGGCAGTGTTTTTGTCTGTACAGGTGAAGATTTCCCCCCGGGTCTAGTTACAGATGCTGCCGGGGTTCTACCGGACACCGTTAAAGTTGAACAATTTAGTGGGCCGCATCCGGCAGGACTGGCGGGCACGCATATTCATTTCCTGGATCCGGTAAACGCAGATAAAATCGTTTGGAGTATTAACTACCAGGATGTAATTTCCATTGCCAGACTGTTTCTGACTGGCAGGCTGAATAGCGAGCGCATTGTTTCTCTGGGAGGTCCGGGAGTGCGTGCTCCTCGCCTTTTGAGGACATGTCTGGGGGCGAATACCTCAGACCTTACAGCCAATGAGATAGAAGACGAGGGCGATCACCGGGTTATTTCTGGATCACTATTGTCGGGCTTTCGTGCAGAAGGGTCACATACTTTTGTAGGTCGATACCATCAGCAGGTCAGTGTGCTTCCAGAAGGTGGTGAGAGAAAACTTTTTGGATATCTGGCACCTGGAATGCGACAGCATTCTGTACTGCCGGTATTTATATCCAGCTGGCTGAACAAGGGGGGCATGGATTTCACCTCCAGTACCAATGGCAGTCCGCGTGCCATGGTGCCAGTTGGTAGTTACGAAGCAGTTATGCCGCTGGACATTCTGGCAACTCAATTGTTACGCAGCCTGCTTACTGCAGATCTCGATCTGGCTATTGACCTGGGTTGTCTGGAACTGGACGAGGAGGATTTGGCCCTATGCACTTACGCCTGTCCTGGAAAATACGAATATGGCGCGGTACTTAGAGATGTGTTGAGCGTTATTGAGAAGGAAGGGTAATGAAATTACGACGGTTTCTCGATGACATAGCGCCGTATTTTGAAAAGGGTGGCCGACTGGAAGCATTCTTCCCCCTCTACGAGGCCATAGATACGGCCCTGTATACGCCCGCCACTGTCACTGCACATGCCTCGCACGTAAGAGATGGCCTGAATCTCAAGCGCATCATGATGACGGTTTGGTTATGTGCCTTCATTCCCGCTTTAGCAGGTGCCTATTTTGCAGGATTGCATGCCAACGAAGCCATGCAGGCCCTTGGACAAACCTCTGTAGATAACTGGCGCTATCTGTTTTTGGACCCACTTACAAATTACAATCCCGCGAGTATGTGGGACTGCCTGTTGCATGGTCTGGCGTACTATTTTCCACTATACATTGTCGTATTTGTTGCAGGGATTATATTTGAAGCCTGGTTTGCATCCGTGCGTGGTCATGAAATAAACGAAGGCTTTTTTGTAACCAGTATTCTGTTCACACTAACTTTACCTGCCAGTACGCCGTTGTGGATGGCGGCTTTGGGTATCATATTTGGAGTGGTAATTGGCAAGGAAGTTTTTGGAGGCACAGGTAAAAACTTTCTGAATCCGGCATTAACTGGCAGGGCGTTTTTATACTTTGCCTACCCTGCGCAGATGTCCGGCGATTCTGCCTGGATTGCCGTTGACGGGTTTACGCGCGTAACACCGTTGGGGAACGCAGCACTTGGGCAGGATTACGGTGTTACCTGGATGCAGGCTTTTATCGGGAACATTCCGGGTGCACTCGGAGAAACTTCTACACTGGCATTGCTGGTGGCCGCAGCAATCTTGCTTGCCACACGAATTGCCTCGTGGCGCATCATGCTGGGTTGTGTGATAGGGCTTGGATCCATCGTATTTCTTTTTAACGCCATCGAATCCACTAATCCCATGTTCAGCATGCCCCTGGAATGGCATCTGGTTTTGGGTGGCTTTGCTTTTGGCGCCATATTTATGGCGACAGACCCTGTGTCTGCAGCTATGACCAACAATGGTCGTCTGGTTTACGGGATGTTGATTGGGCTTATGTGTGGCCTGATCCGAGTAGTGAACCCAGCTTTTCCCGAGGGCATGATGCTGGCAATTCTGTTCGGTAACCTGTTTGCGCCTTTAATTGACCATTTTGTTGTGCAGTCCAATATTAAAAGGAGAAAGGCCCGTGTCTGATTCTGGTTCATATGACAAGGACAGCATAGGTAATATTCTGCTTGTAGCAATTCTGGTGTGCCTGGTGTGCTCTATTCTGGTAGCAGGTACTGCTGTTGCATTAAAGCCTGCCCAACTCGCCAACAAACAACTGGACATCCGCCAGAATATTCTCCGTGCGGCAGGCCTGATAGGTGCTGATTCACAATCGGCTGAGCAGGTGAATGCCTTGTTTGAACAATTCACGATTAAATTGATCGAGCTTGAAACCGGTGAGTATAGCGAAGTGGTCGACCTGGATAAATTTGATCAACTTAAATCTTCGAAAGATCCTGCGATGTCTATCAAGCTGCCTTCTGATAAAGATCCGGCAACCATACGCAGGCTCGAAAAATACGCCCTCGTGTATTTAATTGAGGGGGAGCGGGGGATAGAAAAGGTGGTGCTTCCCGTTCGTGGATATGGCCTGTGGGGAACCTTGTATGGTTATGTTGCCATAGACCGGGATCTGGATACGATTGCCGGTCTAACATTTTATACGCATAAAGAAACACCTGGTCTTGGGGGTGAGGTAGATAATCCGGACTGGAAAGCACTTTGGTCCGGTGTAAAGATTTACTCCGATGGTCAACCGGCTATCAGTCTGGTTAAGACCCGATCGTCGTCTGAAAATATTGCGGCTTTTGAGGTGGATGCTTTGTCCGGGGCAAGTCTGACTTCGCGTGGCGTGCAGAATTTGATGCGTTTCTGGCTGGGGGACAAGGGCTTTGGTCCGTTTCTGAAAAAACTATCGGGAGAATCCGGAGCATGAGCACTGCAAGAGAAGTACTTCTTGATCCAATTCTGGATAACAATCCCATCACATTGCAGGTACTGGGTATCTGCTCTGCTTTGGCAGTAACCATTAAGTTGTCAACAACTCTGGTAATGTGCATTTCGGTTATGCTGGTTACAGTAGCCTCAAATATACTGATTTCTCTGTTAAGAAATGTAATCCCGACCAATATTCGAATCATAGTCCAGATGACAATAATAGCGTCACTGGTAATTGTGGTTGATCAGGTATTGCAGGCAGTAGCTTATGATCTAAGCAAAAGCATGTCGGTGTTCGTTGGTCTTATCATCACAAACTGCATCGTGCTTGGCAGGGCGGAAGCCTTCGCCATGCAAAACGGCCCCTGGCTTTCTGCGTTGGATGGTCTTGGTAATACACTCGGATATGGTTTGCTGTTGATCACCGTTGCAGTAATTCGTGAACCGCTGGGGTCAGGAACATTGCTGGGTTATACGGTACTCCCTACTGTTGCTGATGGAGGCTGGTATTACACTAATGGTCTGCTGTTATTGTCTCCCAGTGCTTTCTTCATTATAGGGTTGATCATTTGGGCTGTACGGTCGTGGAAACCCGAGCAGGTTGAGGAACCAGAATACCAGATCTCACATAACGCGCAATTTATGGAGACTGTGTAGATGGAGCATTATCTGGGCATCTTTATTAAGTCGATCTTTATTGAAAATATGGCGCTGACCTTCTTTTTGGGTATGTGCACTTTTATTGCCATCTCAAAGAAGATTGAAACTGCGTTTGGTTTGGGTGTAGCCGTGATTGTCGTGCTTGGGCTCACCGTACCGATTAATAATTTGATACTGACCTACTTTTTACGCGAAGGAGCGCTCGCCTGGGCAGGGTTTCCGGAAGTCGATTTAAGTTTTCTTGGTTATCTTTCCTATATTGGTGTTATTGCTGCCGTGGTGCAGATTCTTGAAATGATACTCGATCGTTATTTTCCGTTTCTGTATAACGCACTAGGGATTTTTCTGCCGCTCATTACGGTGAACTGCGCCATTCTCGGTGCGGTTCTGTTTATGGTTGAAAGAGACCAGACCTTTGGTGAAAGCGTGGTTTTTGGTATTGGGGCCGGAGTAGGCTGGGCATTGGCCATTACAGCTTTGGCGGGGGTCAGAGAAAAACTGAAGTATAGCGATGTGCCCGCTGGTTTACAGGGGCTGGGTATTACCTTTATCACCGTTGGACTTTTATCGCTTTGTTTTATGTCCTTTGGTGGTATAGATATATGAGCACTACCATTATCCTGGGCGTCGTCATGTTTACCGGTACAGTGTTGTTCCTGGTGATGGTGATTTTGTTTGCGCGTTCCCGACTCGTAGCCACCGGTGACATTGTTATCGGTATTAATGAGGATTCTGAGAAAGATCTGCAAACCCAGGCCGGTGGGAAACTTTTGGCTGTACTGGCGGCGAAGGGTGTTTTTCTTTCCAGCGCCTGCGGAGGAGGAGGTACCTGCGGGCAGTGCCGTTGTCAAATAAAACAGGGTGGTGGGTCCATTCTTTCTACCGAAGAAGGCCACTTCACGCGGGGTGAAATTCGGGATAACTGGCGTCTGTCGTGCCAGGTTGCTGTAAAGCAGGACATGCAGATAAATATTCCGGAAGATGCTTTTGGAGTGAAACGCTGGGAATGTGAAGTGGTTTCCAACCAAAATGTAGCCACTTTTATTAAAGAGCTATATCTGAAGTTACCCGAAGGGGAAGAAGTCGCGTTTAAGGCAGGGGGGTTTGTACAGCTTGAGATCCCGGCCTACGAAATGAAATACAGCGAGATAGATGTTGAGACT
>Ga0256847_1000478_pt1 | contig 25397 bp, 22 predicted proteins | sample TeddybearmetaG_FD_189099 | JGI IMG/M metagenome (GOLD analysis project Ga0256847, IMG submission 189099) | Hydrothermal vent microbial communities from East Pacific Rise, Pacific Ocean - Teddybear | ecosystem: Environmental > Aquatic > Marine > Hydrothermal vents | place: Pacific Ocean: East... | reverse complement strand
CAATTCGCCCCGGCTCAGCGTTACACCATTCATGCCTTCAAGCATCATTGCCAAGTTTACGACATCTTGATCGGTATCGATACGACCATCCTGCTCCAACTGTGTCAGAAATGCTTCAGCGGCTTGTCGGTCGAATTGGCCATCTTCATTAAAGATCGCCTCGTAACCTTCGATCTCACCTAGCGGTCGGCCATCCACCATAATCTCAGCGATTTCGTCGCGCGCTGAATTCACGGTAAGGTCTTCCCCGTTCACCCAGCTCTGGTTCTCACCAATGCTGAATAATACAAGGAAGAACAGAACAGACGCGATCAGGAACAGGCGAAAAGGCGGCACATAACGCACGCGCTTACCGTTGAGATAGGATCGCGTCACATGGCCGGGTCGAAACATCAACGCCGGCAGGGTTCGCGCCAATCGCCCATCAAATGAGAATATCGCATTGAGAATATCGGCAAATAACGCCGTAAAAGGACGCTTCATATCTTTGGCGCTTTGCCCACAGGACCAGCAATGCTCGCCTTGCAATTCTACCCCGCAATTAGGACATGGCCCTTGAAGGTAACCGTCCCCGTTTATGTCGCGCGCCACTGCCCCGACAGAGGCGGCGCCAATGATTTCCAGTTCGTCGTCCATCGCGAGTCTCCCTCTTACCCGTTCCCTAGGATCATTTAGCTTAGCTTTAGCACACCGGCATAATTTCGAGCACACTGGTTTCGTCGGCGCCGAAAGCAGCCAGCACCCGCCCCAGAAAAACGAGGATAGATTCGTATCTATCCAATACGTTTTCCCCGTAGATACTGGCCATCCAGCTTTTGAATCCGACGGAACTCACCCGCAGATATACTCCTGCGCATGGATTATGCTCTTCAACCTCACCTGTACAAGAATGTCCCGGTCTACCTTTGGCCTTGGGTGTGGTGGCAGCTATTCCAAATTGAGCGCTGGAACAAAGAGACCGGACGAATGGTTCTCGGCGGCGTTGCCCGCGATGGTAAAGTTTACGTCCTGCACGTCGCGGATGATCCTGATGAGCGCAAGCCGTGGTCGCCAACAGACATGCGCCCACTGAAGGGGCGCCACCAAGACTGGATAACAGCCCTGAGCATGGTTCATGCGCAGCGCGAAGCGCTGACGCGGAACCCGCTTTCCCGCGTGCGCCAAAGGCGCTTAGCGCGGGTTAGACTCAACCCCCTCAGTCAGGCCTTTGCCTACAACCCAACTCGCCACGGCGACCATCTCGCTCTGGCCATGCGCCTACTCGAATGGCCGTTGATGAGCACATTCGTAGGCTGCAATGAGCCCTTGCGAATTGCACCGCCGCCGCTTGCGCAACCTCCCCCCATACACAAAACAACCCAATATCCGACTTTCCCGGGCTTGACCCGGGATCTCCCAACGCTCGTCCGGACTTGCCGGACCAGATCCCGGGTCAAGCCCGGGACGGTCGGAACTTAAATCATCCCCCACCCCACCGAGCCGCACCTGCGCGCTCGGCCGCACGTGCTGACACCCGGTGGGGACCTTGCCTTCCTTCCGCCCTTGCGCCACTTAATCTGACCAAACCTCACACCCCATCCCGGAGCGCCATCATGCAATCAATCGCCTTTATCGGATTAGGAAATATGGGCGGCGGCATGGCGGCGAACCAAGCCAAGGCCGGGCGCGATGTGCGGGCTTTCGATCTCTCCGCCGACGCTCTGTCCAAGGCGCAAGCGGCTGGCTGCACATCCTATGCGAGCGCCGCCGAAGCGATTGCCGGCGCTGACGCCGTGATCACCATGTTGCCCGCTGGCAAACATGTCCGCAACGTCTATGCCGGCGATGTCCTGCCGCATGCGAAAGACGGCGCGCTGCTGGTCGATTGCTCAACCATAGATGTTGAAAGCGCTCGCGCCGTCGCGGCATTGGCGAGCGAAGCCGGCAAGAGCTTTCGCACCGCCGACGCCCCGGTCTCTGGCGGCACGGCGGCGGCGGATGCGGGCACGCTGGCCTTCATGGTCGGCTGCGCTGACATAGATTTTACCGACGTCGAAACCGTGCTCGAGCCGATGAGCCGCGTGACCCTGCAAGCCGGGGATAGCGGCGCCGGACAGGCGGCCAAGATTTGCAATAATATGCTGCTCGGCATTTCGATGATCGGCACCTGCGAGGCGTTTGCGCTGGCCGAAAAGCTCGGCCTTGATGCCCAGCGTTTCTATGACATTTCGAGCCAATCCTCGGGCCAGAATTGGTCAATGACCAGCTATTGCCCGGTCAAAGGTGTTGGCCCGGACTCGCCTGCGGATCGCAGTTTCGAAGGCGGTTTCGCCACTGATATGATGCTGAAGGATCTGCGTTTGGCCAAACAGGCGGCGATTGCCAGCGGCGGCGTCACGCCGCTCGGCGGCCAAGCCGAAGCGCTCTACGCCATGCTGTCCGAGCAGGGGCTTGGTGCCAAGGACTTCTCCAGCGTCATCGAATTGCTGAAAAAGGGCACAGTCACGGGCTAGGGTCGCGACCCTAAGCCATTCATGCCCCATAAACCTTAACTGCATAGACTTCAGAATTAATCTTTCCTGCCTTGGATTGGACTTAAATTTCGGAGATGTGCAGTCGCAATGAGCGTCCTTCTCGCCCTTGCTTTTCCTCTCGCCACCGGTGCTGGACCGATGGATGCGGCCCTGCGCGCAACTGAGGCGCCGACAACTCTGCGCGCCGCCTTTACGGTTGAAATGATCAGTGCAAAAGCCGCGCGGGTACTGACCTTCGATCCGCGCCTCCCGGAAGGTCAGCGCTGGACACTGATCTCGGCTCGCGGCGAAGACGGCGCGCTGGATGAAGCGGCGGCGGCATGGGGCGCTGAAGCCGCGCCGGATGGCCGTCTGTTCCCGGACGATTTGCGCGCCAGTCTCGGCCAGATTGTTGAGGTTGATGATCTTGGCGGCGGTTGGCGTTTGCGTTTTGATCATGCGCCATCAGCGAATGATACAGCGCTGGATATCTGGGCTGGTCAGCAATTGCGCGCCGAAGCTTGGCTCGAGCCACTGCAAGGCCGGTTCATGCGGATTGATTATAACCTACCGAAACCCGTGCGCGGACCAAAGGGTGGGCGGCTGACCAAGTTTCGCCAGACTTATTTGCTCGAAAGCGAGCCGGAATGGGGCCTGACTTATATCTCACAATTCCAGTTGGAATTTGAAGCCAAAGCGCCGTTCCGCACGATCAGGCAGAGCTATACCGCGATCATTTCAGAGGCGACTTTCTTCTTCGCCAGCGGCCAAGCCGAAGCACAATTCGTCGACATTCACGGGCGTCCCGCAACTCAAATCGCCGCGCGCTAGTTGGCTGACACTTCCGTCCAGATTTGCGTTTGGCAAATCGGACCGACACAGCCTTTGACTTGCAGCGTCCCATTATCCAACCGCTTCAAGCGTGAAGCATAGGTCTTGTCAGCTTCCGGATCATAAATTGTTCCGCCGCGCCAATCTCTTTTCTTCTTGTTGAAATCTTCCAGCATCAACAGGCCAAGCACCGGGTCACCCGTCTTGGTCCGCACAGCTTCCGGCGTCTGGCCCGGCTCCAGCGTCGCTGGATCGATCCACGAAACCGTTCCGCAAGGACTGCCATCGCCGCAATCTGCAATTGTCACGTGAGAGCTTGCCCCGACCGTTGCGAACGTGCCGAAGACATCATGGCCCTCAGCCTGAGCAATTCCGGCGCTACAAAAAATCAAAGCGGTGATGAAAGCGGTCTTTTTCATGAAAGTCTCCTTAGCTGCGCCGACTAAAGCAGGTTGCGAGATATTTGTCTCATTACCAGAATGACAGGTCTACGCTCTTTTCAATCCTGCCACTTGGCCTATCTTAGACCGTATGGCGATTCACATGATGAAATTGTGCGTAGGAGTGGTTGATGTCGATGACCTCGCGGCGTGGCAGCAGCGCACGATGCTCGATCACCCCGCACCATTTCATCAAACCCGAATGGTGCCAAAGCGGGCGGCGGAACTCGCCGATGGCGGGTCGATCTATTGGGTGATCAAGAATGTGATCCAAGTGCGCCAGCTGATTGTTGAGGTCAAAGAGATTGTCGACCGGACCGGCCGCAGAGCCTGCGAACTGGTGTTTGACCCGGAACTGTTTCTGGTCGATCCGACGCCCAAGCGCCCGTTCCAAGGCTGGCGCTATTTGAAGCTTGAGGATGCGCCAGTGGATTTGAAATCAGGCGTGGTCGATGCCCCAGCTGAACTGATGGCGGGATTGAAACAGGCTTTGGTCTGGTAGCTAGTGCAGCGCGGCAAAGGCCGAAGCTGCACTTGCCGGGCAGGACTGAGCCTGCGCGGTCGTGGCCGAGTTCGGCATGGCACTGCGCCGTGTACTGGCCAGCGCAATCAGCTCTGCATCAGCGAACATCGTCGCGAGACGGCGCAAAGCTTCGCGTGATTTTGTGAGGTCGGCGGCGGTGTCGAGCGTTTCCAACTGAAGCTGGCCTTCAGCCGCCATGCCGCGAAAGATACAGCCGAGATCCTGCGCGCCTTCGCTGGTGTCGATCCAAGTGCCGAGCTTTGTCGCGGTCGATGAGAAGCGTTCAATATCGATCAGGAATTGCAGCGTCACGTCCAGCTGCGCGCCCGTATCGATGGCGGTGATCAGATCAGTCGTTTCGGCATGCAAATTAGCGGCGCGATGACCCCATTCCGACGCGAGTTGCGGCGAAGCCTGCGCGCTCAGCGGCGCTGCAAACAAGACAAAGGCAGCAATCAGACGTTTCATGGTGGCACGCTTTCAAACTATTCGCGTGATAGGCGAGCAAATCCTGTGCCGGATGAGGCAATCGGCGGCTTTGCTTGACTTTAACTTGTCTGGCGCATAATCGCAGCCATCATGAGAACACTGCGTCATCACCATCAACAGACCTGACGCGCCCAGCGAGGCGCGAATGATCTCGGTGCGCCTCAAGTTTTCATTTTTAGCCTGACCGGCTTTCCCTGCGAAAATTCCAGATGCTCACCGATTCGACTTCTTGCCGGGTCGTCTAAAGGGAGGACAGCGGGTTTTGAGCCCGTCTAAGCTGGTTCGAGTCCAGTCCCGGCAGCCACACTTCACACTGATACAGGCTTCGTTTAAGCGAAGCAGTAAGAGATAAAAAGGCTGATACTATGGGCAAGAGAGTTCCCAAACCAATTGATCTGGCGCGCAAGCCGCGTGGCTTCCCGGATAAGCGCGAGGGCTTGATCCAGGCTGAGCGCGCGATGATTGAGCGCGTCACCGAGGTCTATCGCCGCTGGGGCTTTGAAGGGCTGGAAACCGGCGCGTTTGAGTTTGCCGATGCGCTCGGCAAATTCCTGCCGGATGATGACCGCCCGAATGCGGGTGTGTTCGCTCTGCAGGACGATGACGAGCAATGGATGAGTTTGCGTTATGACTTGACCGCACCGCTGGCCCGGTTTGCCGCTGAGAATTGGCAAGGTCTGGCCAAGCCGTTCCGGCGCTATGCCGCTGGCCCGGTTTGGCGCAATGAGAAGCCGGGGCCGGGACGGTTCCGCGAGTTTTTGCAATGCGACGCCGATACAGTTGGCGCGGGCGGCGCACATGTAGATGCCGAGATGATCGCCATGGCCGCTGAAGCGATGCGAGCGGCAGGCGCGCGGGATGGTGAGTTCGTCGTGCGCGTGAACACGCGGCTATTGCTCAACGCTGTGCTCGGCGAAGTTGGCGCGGGCGATGACAAGGTGCGCCTGACCATATTGCGTGCGCTAGACAAGCTTGATCGGCTTGGGGCGAGCGGCGTCGCTGATCTGCTCGGCGCGGGCCGGATGGATGAGAGCGGCGACTTTACTAAGGGTGCAGGGCTGAACGCCGACGCGGTCAAGCGCGTGCTGGATTTTGCGCAAGCAGGACGTGCGACACGCGGCGAAACGCTTGAGGCCCTCGGCGCAGCTGTCGGTACCAGCGACGATGCACAGGCCGGGATTGGCGAGCTGGAAGCGATCACGCGGGCGCTTGAAGCGCTGGGCGCGCCGGAAGCTGATGTGGTGTTTGACCCATCGATTGTGCGCGGTCTGGAATATTATACCGGGCCTGTATTCGAAGCTGAATTGCTGAAGGAAACGGTCGACGAGAATGGCAATAGCGTTCGGATCGGATCGGTTGGCGGCGGCGGGCGTTATGATGATCTGATCGCGCGGTTTACCGGTGATAAGGTCCCCGCGACGGGCTTCTCTGTCGGGGTTAGTCGCCTTGCGGCGGCGTTTGCGATCTCGGGCGAAATTGATGCGCTGAACGGCCCGGTCGTGGTACTCAACATGAACCGCGATGATCCCAGCGAAGCGCTGCGACTGGCAACCGAGCTGCGCAATGCCGGTATTCGCGCCGAGGCCTATATGGGCAGTTCGGGGATGCGGCCGCAGATGAAATACGCCGATCGGCGCGGCGCACCTGTCGCAATCATGGTTGGCGAGGACGAGCTGGCCAAAGGCACGGTCACGATCAAGGACCTGAAAGAGGGGGCCAAGAAAGCTGCGGCGATTACATCGAATGACGAGTATCGCGAGACCCGGCCCGGCCAGTTCGAAGCCCCGCGCGCCCAAATGATTGCGCGAGTGCGCGAGATCGTCGAGGCCGAGCAGTGAACGATCTGTTCGCAAGTCTTGGCGGCGAGTTTGTCGAACCGCGCGTCGTGGTCGAAGCGGCGCTGCCGTTGGAACTATCTGGCGAAGCGGTGCGCGGGCGGATTTGCGTCTTTGTCGATGAGGATGGCCGCGAGTGGGCGCTGCGACCTGATCTGACTTTGCCGGTTGCTGTTGATGAAGTTGCGGCTCGCCGCGGCGGTTCAGACGGTGAGCGTGTGGTGCGTTATTCGGCGCCCGTTTTCCGCTTGCCAGCTTTACCGGGTGATCCGGTGGAATTCACGCAGGCCGGGTTTGAACGGTTCGGCGGGGCAAGCGATCCGGCAGCTGACGCGGCGGTGTTTGGTGCAATTACAGAAGCTTGCGCGGCATCGAATGTGGCGCAAGGCGTGGTCAAGCTTGGCGATCTGTCGGTGTTTCCGGCTTTTGTTGATGCTATGAATTTACCTGCAGAGGCGGCGGCGGGTTTGAAGCGGGCGTTCCGGCAGGAGGGCGGCGTACGGGCTTTTCTGAACGGCGCGCGCGGCGGCGCAGCGTCTGGGCTGTCGCAGCGCATGCAGGGCATGAACCGAAGGCAAGTTGCTGCTTTTGTTGAGGATATTTTCGCTCTAACCGGGATGCGCCCGGTTGGTGAGCGTACGGGTGACGAGATTGTCGAGCGGCTGCACCAGCGCGCGCAGGACGGCGAGGCAGTTAGCGTTCCAGACGAGATAAAAGCCGTTCTTGAAACGGTGCTGGAGGTGGATGCAGCGGTGCCTGAGGCCATCGCAGCGTTGCGAAAGGTGGCCGAAACGGTGCAATCCGATGCGCTAGAGGCGAAGTTGGATCAGTTGGAGGTGCGACACGCCGCGATGGTCAAAACCGCGCCTGAGTTTATGGCGGGCGCAATGTTCTCCCCCCGGTTCGGGCGGCGCTTCACCTATTATGATGGTTTCGTGTTTGAGATCGCCGCAAGTGAAACCGAGCAGGGTCGTCCTTTCGCAGCGGGCGGGCGCTATGACAGCCTGCTGAGCGACCTGTCTGGCGGCGAGGTCACTGCCAATGCGGTTGGCGCAATTATCATTCCGCACAGATTGGCGCGCGCCGCAGGAGATACGTCATGACCCGGCTGACGATTGCTATTCCGTCCAAGGGGCGGCTCAAGGAAAAATCCGAGGACTGGCTTGCAGCGAGTGGTTTCAAACTGCGCCAGCTTGGCGGCGGGCGCGGGTATCGCGCGCAATTGGACGGTTTGCCGGACGTCGATGTGATGCTGCTATCGGCGCGTGAGATTGCTGAAGGCCTGATCTCTGGCGCCCTGCATGTCGGTGTCACTGGTGAAGACCTGCTGCATGATCTGCCGGGGGATGTGGAGCGCGATGTTCAGGTGATGCGGCGGCTTGGATTTGGCGGTGCGGACGTCATCGTTGCGGTGCCTGCTGCTTGGCTGGATGTTGAGACGATGGCTGATCTGGAGGCGGCGGGCGCGCAATTTCGGGCGCGCCATGGCCGGCGAATGCGGGTGGCGACGAAATATATGCGCCTGACACGCGGCTTCTTCGCGGCGCGATCTGTCGGTGAATACCGCCTGGTCGAAAGCGCCGGCGCGACCGAAGCAGCCCCGGCAGCTGGATCGGCCGAAGTGATTGTCGATATTACTTCGAGCGGGGCGACGCTGAAGGCGAACGGGCTGAAAATCCTGTCCGATGGGGTGATTCTGAAAAGTCAGGCCTCACTTGCCGGATCGAAGCAAGCGGCTTGGGATGACGAAGCGCTGTCTTCTTTGCGGCTTCTGCTCGATGGGATCGAAGCGCGAGCGAGCGCGAAGGCGATGCGGCGTCTGGAAACGTCAAAAGCGATTCCCAAGGCTCTCGCTGAGAAACTTGGGCTGATTGTGTTGGAGACGGGCGGGGCGCTTTGCCCGGCTGACACTGCTGCTGCGACGGCTAGGGCGCTTGCGGGTCACGGACTTGGATCTGTTGCAATTACAACAGTTGAGCACGTGTTCGTTGAAGATAATCATGTTTACGCGTCTTTTGTTGCAGGCCTGTCATAAACCGCTTGACAATGTGGCGAAAACTTGGCGATACAAGAGTTGCAAGTTTCTGGGAGGAAACGCTGCAATCACTTTCGGGCGCGACCTTCTTGGTTGCGCCCTTTTTCTTTGCCGAAATTTCAGACAAAAAGAAACGGCCCCCAAAAAGGGAGCCGCAGGTGTTTCGGAGTGATTTTTGGTGCCCGACGACTGCTCAGGGGAGAGGGGGCAAGGTGTACGCCGCCGGGCTTTCTTATTATTGAATAACAATAACTAATTATCGTTATTCGTCAAGCGCATTATCCAACGAGTTTTCTGAAAACTTGGTAATGTTGCTCAAAACCTTCTGCTCGTTACGTTTGTAACGACATCTGCATGTTGCGACTCATATGTCGCGTGAATTCCAAGTTAAGTTCGCTATGTGTTGACTTTAAAAATAGCGCTGGCAAAGCGTTCAGTTCGGGGCATCTCGCCCACACGAATTTAAGCAGGAGTTTCCCCATGTCAGATTCGCGCCAGCACATCATGCCGGTCTATCGCCCGCCCGAAGAGGCGTTTGAACGCGGCGAAGGTGTTCGCCTGTTTACCGAAGACGGAAAAGAGTATCTCGACTTCGTCGCTGGTATCGCAGTCAGCGCCCTTGGCCACGCGCACCCGGCCATGGTCGAAGCGCTGCAAACTCAAGCCGGTAAGTTGTGGCATACGTCGAACATGTTCCGCGTCCCAGCCGCAGAAGAGCTGGCTGACAAGATGTGCCGCGATACATTTGCGGACCGGGTCTTCTTCACCAATTCCGGCACCGAGGCCGTCGAGTGCGCGCTGAAAACGGCGCGCAAGTTCCACTGGTCCAAAGGCGACGAAGACCGTATCGAGATCATCACGTTCACTGGCGCGTTTCATGGCCGCTCATTGGGCGCGATCAATGCTGGCGGTAATCCGAACTATCTCAAAGGCTTCGGCCCCGCTTTGCCTGGCTTCACACAAGTTGAGTGGGGCGACATGCCTGCGCTCGAAAGTGCAATGTCGGACAAAACCGCGGCTGTGTTCATCGAGCCAGTACAGGGCGAGGGCGGCGTGCGAGCGCTACCAGAGGAAAACCTGACCGCGATCCGCCAACTGTGCAACGAGCACGGCGCACTGCTCATCTACGACGAAGTTCAATGCGGCATGGGCCGCACCGGAAAATTGTTCGCGCATGAATGGGCCGAGGATGCTCAGCCGGACATTATGTGCGTGGCCAAGGGCGTCGGTGGCGGCTTCCCGTTTGGGGCCTGCCTGACCACTGAGGAAACCGGCGTTGTCATGCAGCCGGGCAGCCACGGCTCAACCTATGGCGGCAACCCGCTGGCCATGGCGGTCGGCAATGTCGTTTGGGATATTATTTCGGATGAGAAATTTCTGGCTGAGGTGCGCCGCGTTGCGGGGACCGTTTCGCAAGGGCTGAAATCGCTGGCCGATACGCATCCAGATAAAGTTGTCGGCGTCACAGGCAAAGGCTTGCTGACCGGCCTGATCCTGAAAGAGCTGCCCAAGCCGGTCCAGAACACATGCCGCGACAAGGGCCTTCTGGTTGGCGTTGCTGGCAATAATGTCCTGCGCCTCGCGCCGCCGCTGATCATTCAGGATAGCGACGTGCGTGAAGCGGTCGGTGTGATCGATGCCGCGCTGATGGAGTGGGAAATCGCGACTTAAGCGGCGCGTTTTACCACTGCGCCTTCACAGCGCTGCAAAATCGACGGATAGTCAGCCCATCCCAGAGGAGGGGCGGAGATTATGGGTCTATATATCTTGTTTGGTGGCTTGGCGGCGTTAATCATTGCGGTGATCGTGCTGTTCAATCGTTTGGTTCAGAAACGGCAAATGGTTAGCAATGGCTGGGCCGATATTGATGTTCAGTTGAAGCGCCGTGCTGATTTGATCCCACAGCTTGTGACCACGGTAAAAGGCTACGCCGCGCACGAACGCGACCTGTTCGAAGAGATTGTTACCAAACGCAATGCGGCTTTGCAGGCGGGTGATGACCCGGCTAAACGTAGCGCCGCTGAGTCGGCTTTGGCCCGGCCAGTGACCAAATTGTTCGCGGTGGCTGAGGATTATCCTGATCTCAAAGCCTCGCAAAATTTCCTCGATCTGCAAAGCGAATTGTCGGAGACCGAGAGCAAGATTGAGATGGCGCGGCGGTTCTATAATGGCGCGGTGCGTGAGTTGAATATTGCGGTGCAGAGCTTTCCGGCCAATCTCATCGCGGGCGTGTTCGGTTTTGCCAAGGCGGCGTTCTTTGAGATTGAAACCTCAGACCGGGCACTGCCAGACGTCGACCTTGGAGCGAGTTGAACCATGTTGCGTACGTTTGCCTTTTTCGTTCTGAGCTTTTTTCTGGTCGCCGGCGTCCATGCCGAAGAGGCGATCAACCAGTTTGATGTGGATATTCAAGTTGACCGCGGCGGCGACATTGTTGTCACCGAGACGATCACCGTCACCGCCGAAGGACGCGAGATCCGGCGCGGTATCCTGCGCGACTTGCCGCGCTATTACGAGGATGCCGAGACAGGCGGGCGACTGCCTTTCCGCTACAAAGTGCTGAGCGTGAAGCGCGATGGAAAACGCGAACCGTATGAAGTGCTTGAGGATGGCAATTCCAAAACGATCAGGATTGGTGACGCAGATTATTTCCTGCCCACCGGGCGCTACACCTATTCGATCCAATACAGTGTCAAGAATCAGGTTCGCTATTTTGACGATTATGACGAGGTCTACTGGAACGCGACGGGCACTTATTGGGTGTTCCCAATTGAGGCGGCGCAGGCAAGCATAACCCTGCCGCCGGGTGCGCGGATTGTCAGTCAGAATGGCTATACCGGATCGCTTGGTCAGTCCGGAAGCGATTATCGCTACCAAGCCGACGGCGACACGCACACATTCACCGCCACGCGCAGCTTTAATGCACGCGAGGGGCTGACCGTCTCGCTGGCGTTCGAGAAGGGGCTGATCGCGCCGCCATCATCGGCGGACAAAGGTTGGTTGTGGTGGTCGCGCAATGGCGCGCTGGCGGTGTTGGGCGCCTCACTGCTTGGCCTGTTCGGCTTCTATTATCGCAACTTTGACAAGGTCGGGCGTGACCCGGTCAAAGGCCCGGTCTTCGCGCGCTACGCACCGCCAGAAGGTTATTCTCCTGCTGCCGCGCACCACATCTATTATCGCGGCTTTCGCGGCCATAAGGGGCTGGTGGCGACGCTGATGCAACTCGCGGCCAAGGGCTATATGAGCATTGATGTTGATGCCAAGGACAAGAAGAAAACGACGCTGACAGCCAACGTGCCCGAACACCACTGGCAGGATATGCATGGCGAATCGCGTGACCTGCATACCGTCATATTTGCTGGGCGATCAAGTGTTCAGCTTGGCGTAAAATATGATTCCAGCTTCACCGCCGCCTATACAGCGTTCAATAAGCGCATCTCCGATGACTATGGCAGCGCCTATTTCAAGTGGAATATTGGCTATGTGATTGTTGGCGCAAGCATGTCGCTTGGGGCGCTGGGTTTTGCGATCACGCAAGCCAATCAGTGGACCGGATGGCATACCGCGGCGATCCTTGGGCTAGTCGCACTCAATGGCCTGTTCATGTACCTGATGCCCGCGCCGACGCGCAAAGGGCAGGCTGTACGTACCGAGATTGAGGGCTTTCGGCTCTACCTTGAAACCGCCGAGAAACTGCAACTCAACGCAGTTGAGGTCGGCAGCGGTGCGCCGCCACCAATGACGGTTGCGCGCTACGAGACCTTCTTGCCCTACGCTGTGGCGCTTGGCGTCGAGAAGCCGTGGACCAAGCATTTTGAGCGCCTGATCCCGGAAGAGGCGGCGGGTTACAATCCGGCTTGGACGAATATGGGCGGACGCAGCTTCGGCTCTATCGGCGGCATGACCGACCGGATGGTCTCAGGCATGAGCTCTGGCGTGAGCAGCGCCATGCCGCAAAGCTCCGGTTCGTCCGGCGGCGGCGGCGGCGGTGGCTCCTCCGGCGGCGGCGGTGGAGGCGGTGGCGGGGGTGGTTGGTAGAGGTGGGTTTGGCGACTTTCGGTTTGGAGCGAGCTCTAATGCTGATGAAAACTGCGATTGTATAACATTGCTATCGGTACCACCAAATAAATAGCTCCCCCAAGAAGGACGCCAAAGTATATGGCAAAACCAATTAAGATTAGCAGCGCAAAAGTGCAGCCAAGGGCATTCAATCTAAATAGGCGCGAAGCGCTTGATCCAAGACTAATCCCGCCTAGAACCACCAATGCCGCTGCCCACAATAGTAGGACTGACACTCCTATGACAATTAGTCGCCCGACAGTTCCGTCGTCAGCGCTATAGTCAGTGACTGCCATCACAAATAGTGCGATGGAAATCAGAACTAAGACTGATGATACGATCCATTCAACGAGTCGGTTCAGGCTGTGCAGAATTGAAGTCCTTTGCTGCATTCGGATTTCCCTCAATCGACCCCGGAGTTAATCTTGGGCTTAAGCTGCCTGCATAATTACGTAGTCCCTCGTCCTTCGACAAGCTCAGGATAAGGACGAGTTGAGTTTTGCCTCCCTTAGCTCCCCGGCGAAGCCGCACTCCCAGCCAACAGCCCGCCGTCCAGTGTCAGTTCCGCGCCGGTCATATAGGCGGCTTCGTCGCTGCCGAGCATGACGCATAGTGCGGCGACCTCTTCGGGCAGGCCGAAGCGCTTCATTGGCGTGTCGGCGACCAGCGCCGCCATCTTCGCGTCGCGGTCTGGGCCGTCGCCGATCATTGGGTCCCAGATCGGAGTCAGGATCGCGGCGGGGTGGACCGAGTTACAGCGAATGTTCCAGCCTTTTTGCGCGCAGTACAGCGCCACAGATTTCGAATGGTTGCGGATCGCCGCCTTGGACGAGGCATAGGCCGCCGCGCCGGGAATGCCGACCAGACCTGAGCGCGAGGAAATATTGATGATGCTACCCGCGCCTTTGGCTTTCATCGCTCCGATCGCATAGCGGCAGCCCATGAACGTGCCGTCGAGATTGACCGCATGCACGGCGCGCCATGTTTCGAGCGAAGCATTCTCTGGATCATGCACCGTCTCGCCGCTCTCAAACCCGGTGATCCCGGCATTGTTGACGAGGATGTCGAGCGCCGGGATGGCGGCGGCGATGCGTTGCCAATCGGCTTCGCTTGAGACATCGAGATGCTTATAACGCGCGCCGATCTGCTTGGCGGTTTGCTGGCCCAGCGTGTCGTCAATATCGGTGACGATGACGTGAGCGCCTTCCTCGACAAAGGCGGCGGCAATGGCGGCGCCGATGCCGCGCGCGGCGCCGGTGACCAAAGCGGTTTTGTCTTGAAGTCGTGGCATGGTGGAGCTTTCAGATGGAGTGAGCGGCAGGGTGCAATGCGTTCCTAAAGTGAATAGGCTGGCGCTGTCTTCGTCAACGCTTTCGGGCGATGCACCAAGGTGACCAGCACCCACGAGATGATCATCAGCAGGAACCAGCTGCCGAGCTTCTGGATCGAGACCATATGCCAGCCATCCTCCATGCCGGGATAGAGCCAGGTCTTGGTCAGGGTGCCGATATTCTCGGCCAACCAGATGAACAGCGAAACTAAACTAAAGCCGAGCAGCAGCGGCATCCTGTGCGACCAGCGCCAGACTTTGTAGTGGACCCAAGTGCGCCCGAACAGTAGCGCGCAAGCGGCGAACAAGGCGTAACGAATATCTGGCAAGCTGTGATGGGTGAAGAAATTGGCGTAGATCAAAACCGCCAGCGGTAGGGTGTAGACCAGCTTGGGATAGTGCGTGAAGCGGAACTCATGCGTGCGCGCCACCCGCGCCAAATATGATCCCACCGCAGCGTACATGAAGCCGGAGAACAGCGGCACTTCGCCGATCCGCAGCAGGCTGGCCTCTGGATAGGTCCACGATCCGGCTTGCGTCTTGAACACTTCCATCGCCGTGCCAACCACGTGGAAAATCAGGATGACGAGGGCTTCCGAGGGTCGCTCCAATTTGGTGATCAGGAACAACACTTGAATCACGACGGCATAGAGAACGAGGAAATCATAGCGCGCTAGCGGGCTGTGCTCTGGCCATGCTAACGACGTGATCATGATCCCGAACAGCATCAACCCACCAAACAGGCAGGCCCAAGCTTGTTTGATGCCGAAGACCAGAAACTCAATCAAGCCGTGAGTGAGCCATGTCGGTAACGCACGGTCCACCACACGCTCAACCGGCGGCAAGATGCGCGCGAGGATTTGATCAACGCGTGTGTTGGAAGACGCTTGGAGCATGGGTTTGGTTTGATTGCAGGATGTGGCAGTTTCGAGGCCGGGTCCGATGTGGTTGTATTCACCGCCAGCAGGTTGATCGAGCAAAGGGAAACAGAATGGACAGTTTGGAGCATGCAACACGGGTCAACCGGTTAGATGAAACGACATGGGCCACCGAGTTGCGAGAAGACTGGGGGCTCTGGGGTCCGTCCGGCGGCTATATTACAAGTCTGGCTTTGAGGGTGGCGGGTGAAGCGACGACATTCACACGCCCGGTTAGCTTGTCGTGCCAGTTCTTACGCGTGGGCAAATTTATGCCAGTGACTTTACGGGTCGAAAAATTGCGATCAGGGCGCAGAAGCGAATTGCTGCGGGTTGATATGATGCAGGACGGCAAGGTTTTACTCACAACAACAATCTGGGTCATGCAAAATGGTGCTGACGGCATGGTCCATGATTATGCAAAGATCGACCCGCTTCCTTCGCCCGATAAGCTACCAAGCCGAGAAGACCTGTTCCCGGATCAATCCATTCCGCCCTTCATGCAGCGTTTTGATGAGCGCCCGATCAAGGCCATGCCCGGTGATAATACTGTGCCTCGCGAACCTGAACTATCCGGGCTGTACAGGCTTCGCCCGAAAGGCGCGTCTGACAATATTTTTGCCGATGCGGGCAGGGCTATTATTCTGCTTGATACTTATGGCTGGCTTGCGACCTATCCGGCGCACCCGACGCGCGATGCGTCGCCGTGGATGGCGCCAAATTTCGATTACTATTACCGCTTTCATCGCGAAACGATGGGTCATGATTGGCTGTATATGAGTATTCGCGCCAATCTTGCTCATGACAGTCTGATCAGTACGGAAGGTGAAATTCACGACTTGCAAGGCAATCTATTGATCAGCGGCGCATCGCAATTATTCTGCCGTCCGCGACCTAATATGTGAGCTAGAATAGCCTATTTTCCCAACCGCGTCCGAAACTCATCATAACCAAAATTCGACAGCATTTCGATTTCACCGTCTTCGTGGCGCACGGCGAGATTGGCCAGCGGGCTGCCATTGAATGTGTTGGTTTTGACGAAGCTGTAATGCATCTGGTCGGTAAATATCAGGCGATCGCCGGGCTTGAGCGGCGCTTTGAAACTATACGTGCCGATGACGTCGCCGGTCATGCAGGTCTTGCCGCCGAGCGTGTAGGTGTGAGCGTGTTCGCCGGATTCACCGGCGCCGATAACCTCCGGGCGATAGGGTACTTCCAGAACGTCGGGCATATGGGTTGCAGCGCTGACATCGAGGATGGCGAGTTGAACCTCATTCTCGTGCAGGGCCAGAACGGTGGCATGCAACTCTCCAGTATTGACCACAAGGCCCGCGCCGGGTTCGAGGATCACCTCGACGTCGAACCGAGCTTTGAAAACATTGATCGCGCCGATCAGGGCATCCACGTCATAGCCTGGCTTATTGATGAAATGACCGCCGCCAAAATTCACCGCGCTGACTTGGCGCAGGTACGGCGCGAACCGCTCAGCAACATGTTCGATCAGGGCGACAGAACCCTTGTGCAGGCTCTCGCACAGGGCGTGGACGTGGAAAATATCCACGCCGGACCAATCCACCTGATCGAGCTTTCCAGCGGCCTCGCCAAACCGCGAGCCGGGCGCGCACGGGTCGTACAGATCGCCGCCCAGCGGCGCGTGGGAGAAACCGGGATTGACCCGCAACCCGATCTTGCAACCAGCAGCTCGGGCGATGTCGCCAAACCGGGCGAGCTGCTCAGCGCTATTGAAATAAATGTGCTGGGCGTGCGCGGTGAGGCGCTGAACCTCGGCCTTCGTATAGGCCGGGGAATAGACGTGCACCTCTTTGCCAAATTCTTCCGCCCCCATCCGCGCTTCAAACTCGCCGGAGGCCGTGGTGCCATCGAGATAGTCTCGCATCATCGGGAACACGGCGGGCAAGGCAAAGGCTTTTGTCGCGAGCAGGATTTTGCAGTCAGCTTCGAGGCGGATACGCGCTCCAGTTTCGAGATTGGCGCGCAGGCGTGCGGTGTCGAGGACGAAGCAAGGGGTAGGAGAATCTGGCATCTCATCTATCTCCGACTGCCCCGGACTTGATCCGGGGTCTGGTGCGGTAGGTCTGGTCTTGTGGTACGAGATCCCGGGTCAAGCCCGGGACAGTCGGGGCCATACTTAAGTCTCCACCCCAAACAACTCCGCCTGATCTTCATCCGAGACGTCAATCACGTGCCATGGCAGGCCGCGCGCGGCGACATCTTTGAGGAACGGCTTGGATGGGAATTGTTCGACATTGAATACGCCGGGGCCTGTCCACTGGCCGCTAAAGAACATCTTCGCGCCGGTCACGGGCGGGACGCCTGTGGTGTAGCTGACGGCTTGCGCGCTGACCTCGGCGAAAGTCTCGGCGTGGTCGCAGATATTGTAGATCATCTTGGTCAGCGGCTTGCCGTCCTTGGTGCCACGGAAGATCACGCCGATTGAGGTCTTGCCGGTATAATCATCAGCGAGGCTGGACGGTTCCGGCAACAGCGTCTTGAGGAATTCCATCGGAACGATTTCCACGCCTTGATGGATCACCGGATCAATTCGGGTCATGCCGACATTTTGAAGCACGTCGAGGTGTTTGATATATTCCTGACCAAAGGTCATCCAGAAGCGGATTTGTTTCAGCCCCTTGATGTGGCGCACGAGGCTTTCCTCTTCCTCGTGATAGAGAAGGTAAGACGCGCGCGGACCGACTTCCGGATAATCGATCATTGTACTGATCGATAAAGCCGGGACCACGATCCATGTCCCGTCTTTCCAGTATTTGCCGTCGGCGGTCACCTCGCGCAGGTTGATTTCGGGATTGAAATTGGTCGCGAAGGCCTTGCCGTGATCGCCAGCATTACAATCAACGATGTCGATATATTCGATCTCGTCGAACAGATATTCCTGCGCATAAGCACAATAGATATTGGTCATGCCGGGATCAAACCCGCAGCCAAGAATGGCGGTGATGCCTTTGTCGACAAACTTGTCGTGGTACGGCCACTGATACTCGTAAGTGAAGCGGGCCTCGTCGCGCGGTTCGTAGCTGGCTGTGTCCATATAGTTGCAGCCGGTGATCACGCAGGCATCCATGATTGGCAGGTCCTGATAGGGCAGGGCCATATTGATCAGCAGGTCGGGTTTGACCCGGTTGATCAGGGCGACGACTTCCTCGACCACATCGGCGTCAACTTGCGCAATCTCGATTGGCGTCTGGCACAGCGCGGCGATGGTCTCGCAGCTGATAATTCGGCGCGAAGCCAGCGTGATATGTTTGAACGTGTCGCGGTCCATCGCGCATTTTTGGGCGACGACGGAGCCTGCGGCGCCAGCGCCAATGATCAGAACATTGTCCATGAATTCGGTCTCTCCAGCACCTCAAGCGGGCGTTACATTTCCCTGCCTCATAAGGCAAACTTTTGCGCTTCGCCAGTGGATGTAAACGGCGAGTGCGTAAGCGCTTCCTACTAAACAATACTTGAACCGACGTCGAAATTGTACATTGCTAGAGTTTAAACAACTGGCAGGGGCCGACATGACAGAATTTTCTTTTGGAACCGCAATTTCACATTGGTCTAAGACCGAAGGCCCTTCTGGCTTTATTTGGAAGTATCTTGCTTTTTACGGGGGTATTGTGATCGCGATGGCACTCATTGTGGGTTTGCTCTTGGGCCCCATCTATGTGGCCCTGCTTCAATCGATTGGAGACCTTACGACGGACCCGGAGGCCGCTAATAATGCAATGGAAGCGGCTATGGCTCAGAATGTTATTCAGATCGTCCTTGGATACTTGGTAGCGTTGCTTTTAGGCTGGGTGCTATGGGCTGTTTTCGAGTGTGCCGCTCAACGTCGCTATATTCGCGGCGATCGCTTTTCTCTCCGGTTTGGCGCTGATGAGCGTCGGATGATGGTCGTTGGTTTGATCTGGATCATTATGATTATTCTATTGTACTTTGGCATTGCGATTGTAACCGGTATTTTGATGATGCCGCTTGTAATGATGGCAGGGGATAATTCGGGATTGATCATATTTGTACCGATGCTTGTGATTTTGGTCGTATTCGGCGTTATGTCATTGTTTATCGTACGTTGGTCGGCTGCCGCAGCCTTAACAATCCGGGATGAAAAGATCCATTTCTTCCATTCGTGGTCTGTTACCAAAGGCAAGTTCTGGCCGATGTTTGGGGCATTTCTAGTCTTGTCGCTCATTCTTGGTGTCGGTTGGTTCCTCATCTACGGTGCTTTCCTAGCATCTGTGATGGGGCCTGCTATAGCCGCAGGAAATAGTGCGGGTAGCATGTCTTTAGGGCCCGTGATGATCGTCATCATGGTCGTGCTCTATCTCGCTTTGCTTATATTTCAAGCATTTGCCGGTTTCGTCATGGCTGGCGTTGCTGCACTCGCCGCAAAATCTGACCCTGAATATAGTGGGCTGCAAGCTGCGAACGTGTTCGATTAAGGAAAAACTAGCCTTAGCGAAAGAAATCCGCTATCGGCCCCGCTTCCCCAAATTGGAGAGCCCTAAATGACCTATCGGCATTTCATTGACCTTTGGCAGATTGAAGCCAGCGAATTGCGTGCCATTCTGGACAGCGCTCATGCGATGAAACGCGCTCGTATGGGCTGGCCGAAAGGCAAGGTCGATACCGATGCGCCGCTCGCGGGGCGGGTATTGGCGATGATCTTCGAGAAATCCTCGACGCGGACGCGGTTCAGTTTCGATATGGCGATGCGCCAGCTTGGCGGAACGACGATCAATGCGACGGCAGCTGACATGCAGTTGGGGCGCGGCGAAACGGTCGAAGATACAGCGCGCGTGTTGAGCCGATATGTTGACGCGGCGATGATCCGGGCGAATGAGCATGCTGATGTTGAGGCCTTTGCTGAAGCCGGGAGTATTCCGGTGATCAATGGCCTGACGGATCGCTCGCATCCGTGTCAGATCATGGCGGATCTGATGACGCTGGAAGAGCATGGCGTGACGCTGAACGGGACGCGGCTGGCTTGGGTTGGGGACGGTAATAATGTCTGCTCCAGTTTCATGCATGCGGCGCCAAAATTTGGTTTCTCTCTGGCGGTCGGGACACCGTCTCGCTATGCCCCGGATGATGAGGATGTTGAGCTGGCGCGTGAGATGCAGGGCCGGATCGAGCTTTATGATACGGCCGAGGAAGCGGTCAGCAACGCCGATGTGGTGATCGCTGATACGTTCGTTTCGATGGGCGACGCGGACGCGGATGAGCGGCTGGCGGAGCTTGATCCTTTTGCGGTGACTTCGGACCTGATGCAGGTGGCGAAGCCGGGGGCGACATTCCTGCATTGCTTGCCGGCGCATCGCGGTGAAGAGGTTGACGCCGAGGTTATTGATGGGCCGCAATCGGTGGTGTTTGACGAGGCTGAAAACCGCCTCCACGCCCAGAAAGCGATTTTACGCTGGTGCTTTGGGCTTTAGGTCATTGCCTCACCTAATCCGAGACTAGACAGAACCAATTCGGTATCGGCACCGAGGGTTGGCGGGTCGAGGGCGATGTCGGCTGGCGTGGCGCTGAAACTGACCGGATGTTTCATGGCGCGGTAAGGCCCGGCTTGTGGGTGATCTCGGGTTTCGAAGAAGCCAGTGGCGACGAGGTGCTCGTCGGTCAGGACGTCCTTCATCTGGTTGAACCGCATCGCCGGGATGTTGGCCTCGTCGAGTAGAGAGAGCCAGTCATCGGTGGTTTTGGTCACGGCAACCTCGCCGATGATGGCGTAGAGGTCGGTGACATTCTCGGTGCGCGCGGCGTAGGTTGAGAAGCGGGGATCGTCGAACACGCCGGGGCGGCCGCCGAGCTTGAAGAAGGTTTCCCATTGCTCGTCGGAATAAGGCACCAAACCGATATAGCCGTCTTTGGTCTTGTAGGGCTTGCGATTGGCGTTGACCGATCTGGTATAGGCGAGCTTGCCATTGCCGGGCAGGAAGGTCTCGCCGTAGAGATTTTCGACCATGTTGAAAAAAGTGAAGCTTTCAAACATCGGCACTGAGACGAACTGGCCTTCGCCGGTACGTTCGCGGTGGTACAGCGCAGCGAGCGTGGCGTAGGTGGCGAACAGGCCGACAGTTTTGTCGGCGACGAGGCTGGGCGCGTAGGCCGGCTCTGATCCGTCGCGTAGCGAGCTGAGATGGGCAAAGCCGGAAGCGCCTTGGATCAGATCATCATAGGCTTGGCGTTTCTCATATGGGCCGCCTGCGCCAAACCCGGCGCAGTGAACGTATATGATGTTCGGGTTGATCGCTTTGACGCTGTCATAATCAAGACCGAGGCGGGCCATTCCGGCGAGGCGGACATTGTGGAAGAAAATGTCGGCGTCCTTGAGCAGGGCGACCAGAGCGGCTTTACCATCGGCGGTTTTGGCATCGAGTTGAACCGAACGCTTGTTGCGGTTGAGGTTGGTATAGATCGGGCCGAGATCGCCGGTTGGGGACTTGCCGGCATAGCGCATCATGTCGCCGGCTTTGCCTTTTTGGCCAGCTTCAATCTTGATTACATCAGCGCCGAGATCACCGAAGATCAGGGTTGCGAACGGGCCGAGGACGACGCTGGACATGTCGATAATCTTGACCCCGGCGAGCGGGCCGGTGCGTTTGGCGGCGGTATCAGTCATATGGCTTATGTTCCGGCTGTTGGTTTTCTCCTGTTTAGAGCGGGTATCGCTGGGACAAGGCAAGGGGGGATTGGCGGATTTTACCTGTGGGGGCGACCTCATCCGGGGACGAGGCTTCATGTAGGCTCAGGATGAGGTGGAAGCGGGATCAAGGCGGGTCGGGGTCGCTCAGGGCTTCCCACGCAAAGGTGCTGAGATCGCGCAGGGCGGACATGGTAAGTTGGTCAGGCGCGGTGCGGCAATGGCCGGGCGCGCGTCCGACGCGGAGCGGAAAGCGGCGCTGAGGCTTCAGTGAAGCACGGCGACGCGCGATGAAGCGGGCCATGCGGGCGGCATAGTCGTCGCGATTATCCAGCACGGTTTCAAGTTGCGCGATGCGGGCAAGGATACTGCCGGCAGAGACCGGCGGTAATTCGGTTGGGGTGTCGTCTGGGAGCGGTGTCCAGTCCATGCCAAGGCACCAAATGCGCGGGCCGAACTTGGCATAAGGCGGCGGGGCGTCTTGCCAGCTGGGCAGAGATTGCGGGTCGACCAGCGGGAAGCGGGGGATGGTTTGGGGCTGAGCGGTCTGCCCTCGTCCTTCGACCCCCGCCTTCGCGGGGGCAGGCAAGCTCTTCAATGGTCTTTCGACAAACTCAGGATGGGGGTTGAGGTTTGGCTGCTCGGGAAGTTTTGCTGCCATCAGGATGAGTAGGCGCCGGACCATGGCTTCGGCGGGGCGCAGGATGCGGAAGGCCTGATTGTAGATGGCGCGTGGCAGATAGGCTTCGCCCGCCAGAGCGATCAGTAGAATAACGCGCTGCACCAGCCCGGCGGCGCGGGGCCAGTTCAGGCTGAGGCAGAGTTCGCTATGGGGGCAAAGTGTTCGCATGGGCTAAGGATAACCGAGCCGGGGCTGGGTCGAATCGATTTTTTGCAAATGCAATATTTGCTGCAGGTTCAGGCTCTAATTTTGGGGGATAAGACCAAACTTATCCATACGCGCCGTAAGCCTGTGAGACCGCGAGCGTGATCGTGTGTAGCTGGCGGTCGATCTCGTCGAGCGGCTTGATGATCTCCTGATGGATTTGGTCATAGCCATTGGCCGGGTTGCCGGTCATGTGGCCGGGCTCGGTCACGGCTTTGAGGCGCGTCTCGTTGGCGCGTGAGGCCGGGAAGATGCTGCACAGGACGTTGACCGCTTCGCCGATCTGCATCGCCTTGATCATGTTCATGATGTCGACAACGCTTTCGGAATGGCGACGCGAGACCGCTGGCAGGCGGCCCGCGAGCGCCAATGCTTTCATCATCAGGGCTTGGCGGATCGCGTGCAGAAGGTGGACTTCAAGCCGGGCTTCGCGGCGGGTTTCCGGCGAGGGTGCTTTGTCCATCTTGTCGAGCATTGGGTCGAATTTGTTGAGATCGATGCTCAGCGTATTGGCGATCTTCTCAATCGAGGTGCTGGTCTGGCGATCCTGCAACAGGTAATAGATCCGGCGATAGGCGAGGGTCTCTTCGCTGGCGTCAGTGCGGGTCAGGGCGACCCAGAAGCTCGGATCGAACACGGCGGCATAGGCGCGCAGCACGGGGACGCTGGTCGCGGCGCGGCCCATTGAGGCGAGCTTGATCAGCGAGCGCATACGCGGCGAGGTCTGGATCAGATCATTGACCTGATCCTGTTCGCGGCGCAGGGCCGAGCCGATGCCTGCGGCGGTGTTGAGCGGAATGCCGATCTGTTGCAGCGTCGCATTGTGCGAGATGGCGCGCAGCGAGCGTGGGCCTTGTGGACCACTGGAGCGGCGGCGTTGGCGTGACCCGGCCTTGACCAGAAATCCGGTGGCGAAATCACTGAGCAGGCGGGCATAGTCGCGGTTCGAGAACAGGCGTTCGTGCCACTGGCGCAAGGCGCGGTAGAAATCCCAGACCAGATCGGTGCGCTGGTAGAACGGGTCGTCTTCGGTACCGGTATCGGGATCAGACAGGAGGTGATGGGCGAACGCCGCATAGGTGGCGCTGGCCAATTCGGTATTGGCGAAGTGGAGGAAGCCGTCGCCGCCCTGAAAGCTGACCTCGTGGCGCAGGGGCACGCCGCGCTGGTTTGATTGCTGGCGGGTCCAGTGGGTCAGCAGATGGTCGAAGCGTTGCTTGAACGTGCCGGGCCACGCGCCGCGGCCCATCGACTCGCCGTGCGTGTTGAAGATCAGCAGCGCGAGATCGGCGTCGGCACTGGCGACGGCGCGGCTGATCAGGTTGTGGATACGCTCAATCGCCAGATCGGCAGCGACTTGCCCGATGAAGCGCCCGGCATCGGAAAAGCCGAGCTGGATTGAGAGATAGCCGCGCTGTTTCAGGTAGATCATGTATTCCGGCTCAGCCAGCAATTGCTCGACAAAGCGGCCGCTTGTTTCAAGCGCTTCGGGGGTTTCAAATAGCGGCGAGATGTCGAGCTGGTGATCGACGCCGTACTGGCGGGCGAGGTAGAGCGCGCCCATCACGGTGGCCGGGTTCTCACTCTCGGCGATCAGGAAGCGGATGGTTGAGTCTTCGTCGATATGTTTGAGCAATTGCGCGCACATCATGAATTGACGCCGCGCGGTCGATTGTTCGAGGAACAGATCGGCGAAATTGACCGCCAAGGGCTTGGATGTGGCGGCGAGTTTTGAGAGCTTGTTGAGGGCGCTGCGGCCAAGGTCGCGGTTCTCGGTTTCGAGGCCGAGATCGCGGCGGATCACGGTGCGGATCTGAGCCGCGTTGAGGCGCAGGTGGATGCGGGCGGTGCCGAGTTGCAGGGTCTCGATCTGGGCGCGCAGGACGAGGATGCGCCGGGCTAGCGCCGGGTCTGGGCTGTTGGCGCTGAGGATGTCGTCGAGGGCGTTGAGGATGTACGAGGCCGAGGTCAGACGGGCCTCGCTGGGCTTGGTCAGGGCATTGGCGGCGGTGACCAGCGTGTCTGGATCGGTCAGGTCCTCAGCAAAGATGTCGGCTTCGCTGGCGGTCAGCTTGGCGGCGGCGGTGAGGCGTTTCGCAAGCGTGTTGAGGGCGGTTTTGGCTTTGCCGCTGGCATCGCTGGCGAGGGCGGTGACCTGGTCGGCGTAGCGGGTTAGCTGGGTGGCTTTTTCGCTGAGGCGCATCGCGAAGGATTGCGACCAGTGAATATCGGTGCGGCCATCGAGGTCATAGCCGATCCAGCTGGCTACGGTCGGCAATTGCGGACGCAGGCTTTGCCACTGTTTCGGGAAAGCGGCCTGCGCGACATCGTAGATCAGGTCGGCGTAAGCGGTGAGGGCGTGCTGGGCATTGGCGATCGCGGTCTGGGCTTCGGCATGTTCGCCGTGCAGTGAGATCGTCTTGGCCCAGACGCGGCCATCTTCGGTCAGGCTTTGCTTGAGGGTTTTGCGGGTCTTCGCCGATGGGGTGGTGATCAGATTGGCGAGATTGTCCCGCGCGGTTTTGGACAGGGCGAAGGTCGGGTGGGCGGTGAAGACGACGCCGCCAGCAAGGGTTTCCACGGCGGCGCGGAAAGGTGCCCAGCCTTGCGCGGCGATGGTTTCGAGGCGCGCTCTGGTTTCGGCCCACGCATCGCCCGTATCGAGCTGATGCTGGTCGCGAAAGCGGGCGGCGCGTTGCTCGATCAGGGCGCCGTACACGTCCTGAACAATCGCGCCGAGAGCGTCGATATCGGTGGTGCCGCGCTCGAGACGCTGGAACAGCTCGCCGGCAAACGCGAACACCGAATTGGTCTGCGGATTATAGTCGATCCGCTTGGCATGCTGGCGCAGTGATGCCTTGGCGGAAGCTATGGTGAGGGCGGGTGGCTT
>Ga0256847_1000477_pt1 | contig 25405 bp, 21 predicted proteins | sample TeddybearmetaG_FD_189099 | JGI IMG/M metagenome (GOLD analysis project Ga0256847, IMG submission 189099) | Hydrothermal vent microbial communities from East Pacific Rise, Pacific Ocean - Teddybear | ecosystem: Environmental > Aquatic > Marine > Hydrothermal vents | place: Pacific Ocean: East... | reverse complement strand
ATTGCAATGTAAATCTATCAGGGAAATTACCTTCTCCATTCACATCAAATTCATAATCAGCCAATTTTAAATCGTGTACAATATCCAATTCATTATCAACTAAGTATATATCGTTCTCATTTAAAGCGCCTTCAACATCATAAATACTAATTTTATATGTTAGTGCATCAGGAATATAGGTATCAAAACCAATTGACACTTTTTTATCCAAATTAAAACTACTTAATCCTTGTACAGCATATCCCAACGTATCTATTTTTGAATAAAAACTTATCCAACTAGCACCCAATCTTGTACCTTCATAACCTCTATCAAATCCATCTGTGGCATTATCAAAAAAGCCTATTAATATTTGACTAAAAGCTCCTCCTGTATTACTTTCAACATTTAGCCATACTCTGTCTTTTACTTGGGTTGTTGTTTTAGGATCAGGTGCTCTGAAAAATTGTGTATTTGAACCTTGCAAACGCATAGTATTTTCAAAAAATACCGGGCCTGCACTTACTGATTTTACAAAAAAGCTCTGTGCTGAGCCTATATTACCTGCTGGAACCGGGCCTCCAGAAGGAGCCGCTAAAATTCCTCCAGTTAGATTATACGTCGCGTAATCTAAACCTAAAAACTGTCCACTTCCTGTATCAATTGCTGTATTATGTGTCCATAACCAGATAGTCCCATCTATATCGTTATTACTAACAGATAATATAAAATCATCAATATTAATTGCTGAAGGGTATGGATTTCCAATCAAATTAAAATCTGAATCTCCGAAACCATCATCATTATGACCAACAACTATTCCTATAGTACCATTATTTGGTGTTCCTGTAAATGTAACTGAATGTGTTCCTCCATCCGGCGTTGCACTTGGTGCTTCAGAAATATATCCTCTAGCTCGTGTCATACTACCTGAAGCAATAGACCAGTCACCCCAGAAATCAGGAGTAGTAGTAGGTATTTCCCACTGAAATATTCTATTTGGATCGACACCAGTAAATGCTTGACTAATTGTAGTGTTTACCGGTGAAGACCAATAGGTAAAATCTCTAAAATTATTTAATGTTGTCGTTATTTCGTTTTTTTGAACGGAGCCACTCATAGTAGCATCTGGGTTCACAGTAACTAATGCTTCGGTATCTCCAATAATAAAGGTTCCATTAACCGTTAAATTCTCTTCAACTAAAATATAATTCGAACCAGCACCTCCGCTATCTAAATTAATAGTAGCGCTCGCATTGACTGTCAAATTACAGGAATCAAACGAGCCATCACCATTAGTATAAGTACCATTGATTATAGCGTTTTTAGTCTTATCCGGCATATTATTATCCCACGAAGATGTCCATATGGTTGGTCCAACTGTTTGTGTACCTAATTGTAGATTTGTATTCGCTGTAGCATTATCAACTTCAGTAAGTGCTAATATTATATATTGATTGGCGTCATAAACCGTAGCTGGTACTTCTGCCGTACCACAACCTTTAATTAAAGAAGTATCTACCCCCCAAGTTACGGCTGATTGATCACCTACTACACCCACAATATCTATCCTATCATTATAAGTATTTGAACCATTACTTATAGAGATTAAAATAACATCATTTCCATCAAATCTACAAACTTCCGTATCAACTACAGATGCCGACCCTAAATTAACCAGCGAAGCCCCACTTCTTCTAAACAATACCACTTCTCCTGCACTCAAAGCCGGAATAACAACAGATTCGGATGGAGGACTTGTGCTAATAAACCCTGCTGTAGTACCTTCTAAATCTTCATATAAAGCTAAATGGTACGCATTGGACAAGGTTGCTGTTTGAGAAATGTTTTTTACTTCGATCCAATTATCATTTGCTCCTATACCTTCATAATATTGTGTAATCAATAGAGGATTCCCAAGATTGGCATCAATACCTTCTCCTTGAATATCAAAAGTATATGGGTTTTCATCGCTATCGTTATTTGCAATGGAAACGGTAGCTGTTCTTATTCCTAATGCGCTTGGATTAAATGTAATTGCAAATGTTGTGCTTCCAGATATAGCAATTGGCGTTATTGGCAACGTAGTTAAGGTAAAGTCTCCTGAATTTGCTCCTCCAATACTAACAAACGGGCTTGCATCTGTTAAATTTAAATCTAATGTACCATTATTTTCAATAGTAAAAATATGTGTTACACTTCCTGTAGATATATCCGATTGACCAAAATCAGTATCATCAGTAACATCGGGTGTTATATCTCCATCAGCTATTTCAACACTATTACCAAATACATCCATTTCGGGTTCACCAACAATACCTTCTCCTTGAACATCAAAAGTATATGGGTTCTCATCACTATCATCGTTAGCAATGGAAATAGTAGCAACTCTTATACCGATAACACTTGGATCAAAAGTAATCTCAAATGTTGTACTACCTGTGGCAACAATGGGTGAAGATGGTATTACTGTTAATGTAAAATCAGCAGGATTTACACCGCCAATAGTAACAAAAGGACTTGCATCTGTTAAATTCAAATCAGCCGTACCATTATTTTCAATAGTAAAAGTGTGTGATATGCTCCCTAAAGTAACATCCACCTGTCCAAAATCTGTATCGTCTGCAACATCTGGCGTTGTATCTCCATTTGCTATTTCAACGCTATTACCAAATACATCCATTTCAGGTATTGGTGTAGTACCTTCTCCTTGAACTGTGAATAAAAAATTTGTTTCATCAGAATCATCATTCTGTATCAAAACATTAGCACTTATAACACCTGTACTACTCGGGTCAAATGTTATATCAAAAGTAGTCGAACTTAGGGCTGGTATAGGGCTAGTAGGAAAATTCGTAACTGTAAAATCACCTCCGCCTCCAGAAATTAAAACTAATGGAGTACCCGTTAAATTTAATGGGGCACTACCTGTATTTGTAATTGTAAAAGTATGTGTTACACTTCCTGAGGTTACATCAACTTGTCCAAAATCTGTATCATCTAATATTGATGGAGTAAAATCTGGAGTGACTATTGAAACACCATTACCAGTAATATCAATTTCAGGTACAGCTATAGTACCTTCCCCTTGAATTGTGTATAAAAAATTCGATTCATCAGAATCATCATTCTGTATCAATACATTCGCACTTATAATACCTGTGCCGCTTGGATCAAATGTTATATCAAAAGTTGTTGAAGTCAACGATGGTATAGGAGTAGTAGGGAAATTTGAAACTGTAAAATCACCTCCCCCTCCAGAGATTAAAACTAATGGTGCACCCGTTAAATTTAATGGTGCATTACCCGTATTTGTTATTGTAAAAGTATGTGTTATGCTTCCAGAGGTTACATCTACTTGTCCAAAATCTGTATCATCTACAGTGCTTGGTGTTAGGTCTGGAGTAACAATTGAAACACCATTACCGATAATATCAATTTCAGGTTCAAATACCAGTGTTCCAGTTCCTTGAATATTAAAACTATAGGTTTCATTACCTGTTATTAAATTATTTACATCAATACCAATAATAGCGCTTTTTAAACCTGCAGGCAAGTTTGGGTCAAAAGTAACTGTAAATGTTGTTGAAGCTCCTGATGCTAAAAGTGGATTACCAATTCTTCCCAGACTAAAATCGGTCGGATCTGTTCCTGAAATAGGATTCAACCCTAATAAAATTAAATCAGAGGCAGTTGTATTTGTAATAGTAAATGTATGGGTTGCTGAACCGGAAGTTATATCAACAAAACCAAAATCAGTATCATCAGTAACTGTTGGCACATTTGATTCATCTCCGGCAATTACGTTACCTAATCCTGTAACGTTTATACTTTGTGCTTGAATAAATCCAATTGTGGTAATTATTAAAAGAAGTGAGCATAGTAATTTTTTCATCATAATCTTATTAAGTTAGCGCCTTAATTGACTTTTTCCTAATGTGCAAATATACGTATTATATGTTGTTTACAATAGTTTAACGCTTTTTATGAGTACTTTATTTAACTTTTCATTAATTAAAGTAATGATTTTGTCTTTTCCATAACTCAATTCTTCTCGTAATACAGAAGATCCCAGTTTTACAACTAAAGTTCCATTTTTAAATTGCACTTCTTGAGTGTAACTTACAACACCATTGCCCATAACACTACTCCATGCTTCTTTTATCGCAATTAAATCCATTCCTTTTTGCAGCTTGTTTTCTTGTAAAACATTATGCATCAAATCCTTAATAGGTAAAAATTCTGTATTTCTTTTGCTAGACATTGTATTACAAATTAAATATTTTGTAGGGTTGTTTTGTTTTTTTTATTACTTTTTCCATTCTTTTGGCATGCGTATCTGAAATAAAAAGCTGTCCGAAATTCCCATCATTAACCAATTCTATAATCTGAGAAACTCTTTTTTCGTCTAATTTATCAAAAATATCATCCAATAACAAAATTGGAGATAATTTAGATTGCATTTTTATAAAATCAAATTCTGCTAGTTTTAAAGCCACTAAATATGATTTTTGCTGCCCTTGAGATCCAAATTTTTTAATGGGATATCCTTCTATAGAATATAACAAGTCATCTCTATGAATTCCTACAGTTGTATACTGTAACAATCTATCCTTATCTAGATTGTTCTTCAATAATTCTTTAAAACTAGTGGTATCTAATTGCGTTTTGTATTTAAAACCAACTGTTTCATTGCCATCACTAATATGGCGATATCTTTCTATAAAGATAGGTGAAAATTTTTTTAAGAATTCTTTCCTTTTTTGATAAATGGGTTCTCCAAAGGCTATCAATTGTTTGTCGTATATTTCAATATTTAGGCTGTCAAAAGTGTGATTTAAGGCAAAGTATTTTAATAATGAATTACGTTGTGAAAGCACTTTATTATACCCTAGTAAATGCTGTAAATATAGCTTATCAGATTGTGCAATAACACCATCCATAAATTTACGTCGTATACTACTTCCTTCAACTATTAAGTTTGTATCGTTAGGTGATATAATTACTAGCGGAATCAAACCTATATGTTCTGATAGCTTTTCATATATCTTCCCGTTGCGTTTTACAACTTTCTTTAGCCCTTTTTTTATACTACAACTTACTAGTTCTTCCTTATCATTAATATTAAAAACACCTTCAATTAAAAAAAAATCTTTGCCATGCTGAATATTTTGCAGTGCAATACTATTAAAATACCCTTTTGTAAAAGCCAATTGGTAAATAGCATCTAAAGCATTTGTTTTACCCACACCATTATTCCCAACAAAACAATTGATTTTAGCATCAAAGTCAAATGTAGCAGAATCAAAATTTTTAAAATTTACTAAGGCAATTTTTTTTAGATACATGGTAGAAAAACTTTTTTCAAATTTACCTTGATTTTTTTATTGTATATCATTAGAAATCATTACTCCCGTCGCTTCCTTTTTTCTTTAGTTAGTTCGTCTTATTACACTTCAAAAAATGGTTTAGCATAGAAATAAAACAACTTCAAGAAACCTTTCTATTCAACCAAATAAAAAAGGTTAATACGAGTTCGTTGCAAAAAAACAAAATTTACATTAATTTTAGGGATATTTTTCCAATAAAAAATTATATTTTTGCGCACACAAATTTTGATATTGAAATGGCAACTTATAAGAAAAAAGGAGGGACAAAGAAAGATAAAGTCTCTAAAATAGAAGAACAGAGTACTACGGCAGAAGTATTTAACACATTAGATGAAACAGCTTCAAAATCAGAGCAATGGGTTGAGAAAAACAGTAAACCTTTATTTACTGGGCTAATAGTAATATTAGCAGTATTTTTAGGATATGTAGGCTATACCAAATATATTCAAGAACCAAAGGAAAAGGATGCAGCAGATGAATTAGCCTACCCTAAAAGTTTTTTTGACCAAGCTCAAAATACATCAATTGCTGTTGATTCTTTATATAATTTGGCATTGAATGGTGCTGATGGTAAATATGGCTTGTTGGATATTATTGACACTTATGGTAGTACTGATGCAGGAAACCTAGCTAAATATATGGCTGGTATTGCTTATTTAAAAATGAATGATTACGAAAATGCCATTACTCAATTGGGTAGGTTTTCTACTGATGATGAAATTTTAGGCGCACTGGCAAAAGGTAATATCGGAGATGCATTCTCTGAAATTAATCAACCAGAAGAAGCGTTAGAATATTATATGAAAGCTGCAAACTTTAAAAGTAATGATTTTACTTCACCGATGTATTTATTTAAAGCTGGAAATATAGCAATGGATTTAGGTAATTATAAAAAAGCAGAAGAATTATTTTTAAAAATTAAAAAGGAATATTCAAAATCTGACGAAGGTAAAAAAATTGACATTTATATAAATAGAGCACAATTAGCTACTCAAAAATAAGCTGACATGGCATCCACAAATTTATCAGAATATGATAAATCAATAATTCCAAACGCGAAACATCTTCGGTTTGGAATTGTTGTTTCTGAGTGGAACAGTTCAATTACAGAAAATCTTTTTAAAGGAGCCTATCAGACTTTGTTAGAAAACGGAACTTTAGAAAACAATATTACACGTTTAAATGTACCCGGAAGCTTTGAATTAATTTATGGCTGTAAACATCTATTAAGAAAAGGAGAATTTGATGCTATTATCGCTATCGGCTGTGTAATTCAAGGCGAGACAAAGCATTTCGATTTTGTTTGTGAAGCTGTCTCTCAGGGTATAAAGGATCTCAACATAGCATATAATATTCCTTCAATTTTTTGTGTATTGACTGATAACACACTGCAACAGTCTATTGATCGTTCTGGAGGTAAATTAGGAAATAAAGGTGTTGAATGTGCTATTGCTGCCATAAAGATGGTAAATTTATGATAGATTTAACTATTGAATTATAAACAAAACTTGACCATTTTTTTTTATTTCAGTATTTTTGGCTAAACCCTTAAATTGGTTTGATTTTTGTAATACCAAACGTATATTGAAATGATTGATAATAAAATTGAAATATTTTTTTCTTATTCAAGGTTAAAAATCCTTTCATAGCTATGGCTATGGAATTATTTTTAACTGAAAGAAGAAGGAGAAAACAAACGATTTTTATCACTCATTTTGAAATTTATTTGGTATAAGTATAAAACCACACCTCTTTAATAACCGTTGATAGATTATGGGATTTTTAAAACGTAAAAACAAAAAATTTAAGTATTCACCAATATTTTATGAAGGAGAAGGAAATCCTTATAAAATAGAACATAAATTTGATAAATTCAGAAATACTATTGGTGCAAATAATGGATTAAAATCAAAATTTACGAATGCAGTTGAAGGTCTTAAAGAACCTCAGAGTAAAAGTTCTGTTCGAATTATGTTAATAGTTATTACTATTCTACTATTAGTTTTTCTTTATATCATAGATTTTGATTTATCTATTTTCAGTTTAAAAAAATAATGTCAGATATTATCCAATTATTGCCTGATAATGTTGCAAATCAAATTGCTGCTGGTGAAGTAGTGCAACGTCCTGCTTCAGTAGTTAAAGAATTACTTGAAAATGCTATTGATGCTGATGCAACAGAAATAAAACTACTTATTAAAGAGGCAGGTAAAACACTTGTTCAAGTTATTGACAATGGTAAAGGTATGAGTACTACAGATGCTCGACTTTCATTTGAACGCCATGCAACATCAAAAATAAAATCAGCCGAAGACCTATTTAATTTACATACTAAAGGTTTTAGAGGCGAGGCCTTAGCTTCTATTGCTGCCGTTGCTCATGTTGAATTAAAAACAAAACAAAACAATCAAGAATTAGGAACGCATATTAAAATTGAAGGAAGTACTATACAATCTCAAGATGTAATTTCAACCCCTGTTGGCTCAAGTATTTCTGTGAAAAATTTATTTTTTAATATTCCTGCAAGGAGGAATTTTTTAAAATCGAATTCGGTAGAAACGCGTCACATAATGGATGAATTTCATCGTGTAGCATTGGCACATCCCAACATTTCATTTGCAATTTACAACAATGGTAATGAAACTTTAAACTTGAAAAATGGCAATTTAAAACAACGTATTGTCGCTGTTTTTGGGGGTAAAACGAATGAAAAATTAGTACCAATTAAAGAAAGTACTGACATACTAACGATAAACGGATATGTTTCAAAACCCGAATTTTCTAAGAAGAAAAGAGGAGAACAGTTCTTTTTTGTAAATAATCGATTTATAAAAAATGGATATTTACACCATGCAGTATCAAATGCATTTGATGGTTTATTAGCTCCAGGTTACCATCCATCCTATTTCTTATACTTAACTGTACCACCACATACCATAGATATTAACATTCACCCCACTAAAACTGAGATAAAATTTGATAATGAGCAGTCTTTATATGCTATTTTACGTTCAACAATCAAACATAGTTTAGGACAATACAATGTGGCACCAATATTAGATTTTAACAGAGATGCTACTATGGATATACCTTATCATTTTAAAGATAAAAAAATAGTAACTACGCCACAAATTGAAGTAAATCCTGATTTTAACCCCTTTGAGGTAGAAAAAAAATCAACCACATCAAATTCATTCAAAAAACAACAACCTGCACATTGGGAGTCTTTATATGTAGGAACAGAAATGAATGCTACCGATATACAAAATATTGAAGTTGAAGCGCAAGTGGTTACAAAAGAATTATTTGATGAATCTGAAAACGAAGTTAAGAGAAAAACCTATCAGGTACATCAAAAATATATTTTAAGTGTGATTAAATCTGGCGTAGCATATATCAATCAAAACTTGGCGCATCAACGTATTTTATACGAAGATTTATTAACTAAAATGACGATTGAAAACACGGCTAGTCAACAATTATTATTTCCGTTAGCATTGGTTTTTAATGTTGCCGATATTAAATTATGTAAAGAGATACAATCGGATTTAGAAAGTGCTGGATTCCAATTTGAATCCTTTAAAAATGATACCATCACATTAAATGGAATTCCTGCGAACGTAAAACAAAACAAGCTTCAAGAGTTATTTGAAGAATTATTCGAAGCCTTAAAAAATGAAGTGCCTGAGTCTAGTTTCAGTCAGTTAGACACTATTGCCAAAAGTTTGTCTAAAAGTTTAGCCATAAAAAATGGCACTAAACTTACCAATATAGAACAAGAAGATATACTAGAGCAACTATTTTCTTGTAAAGAACCCAATCACTCACCTTTTGGTAAAAAAACATTTATTACACTCTCATTAGATGAGATTCAACTCAAATTTGATAATTAGATTATGAATAGGATTACAGATACTGTCAAACATTTAATTATTATTAATGTACTGCTTTTTTTAGTACCGAAAGCGTATCCGCCAATACAAGATTTGTTTGCGTTACATTTTCCAAAGAATCCAGATTTTGGTATTTGGCAGTATTTGACAAGTATGTTTATGCATAGCCAAACTGGTTTAATGCATATTGCCTTTAATATGTTAGGTGTTTGGATGTTTGGTAGTCCTTTAGAGCAATTATGGGGTAGAAATAAATTTTTGTTTTTTTATTTTTCGGCTGGTATTGGTTCAGGTTTAATTTATACGTTAGCAAACTATTATCAATTTAATACCGCATTTGAATATTTAATCAATGCTGGGGTTTCTAACGCAGAAATTAATCAAATTTTAAATATTGATACCTTTGACAGAAATATTTTTATACAAAACGTAAATTCCATTTTGGCGTCAAATACAAGTCTCGGAGATGTTACTAAAGATTTTGTAGAAAGTGTTTTCGAGGTACATTTAAAATACAATTCATCTGCCGTAGGAGCCTCTGGTGCTCTTTATGGAATATTGGTTGCTTTTGGAATGAATTTTCCAAATACCAAGCTTGCGTTAATATTTTTTCCTGTACCTATTTCTGCAAAATATTTCATCCCCCTAATTATTGCAGGAGATTTGTTTTTCGGCTTCTCTAGCTATTCTATTGGAAATATTGCCCATTTTGCCCATATAGGAGGAGCAATAATCGGTTTTATCATTATGATGTATTGGAAAAACAATCAGTTTAAACGTTGGGATAGATAATGCATAGTAAGCAATAAGCAAAATGAATAATTTAAAAGATCAGATACTACATAAATTTAAATCAGCTAACATTGCTGAGCAGGTTATTTTTATCAATATAGTTGTATTTGTACTTACCTATGTAACAAAAGCAATTTTTGTCATGATGGAATGGGGAGAAAATCCATTTTTCAGTTGGTTTTCTTTACCTGAAAGTTTTAATAATTTTCTGTCAAAACCTTGGACAATAATTACCTATGGTTTTTTACATGGAGGTTTTTGGCATATACTTTTTAACCTGATTATATTGTATTATATCGGAAATTTATTTTTAGATTTCTTTTCCAAACGTGACTTTTTAATTTATTACTTTTTAGGAATTATTTTCGGAGGCTTATTATTTATAGTAGGTTATAATTTCTTTCCTGCCTTAAAAACAGATACAGCGTATTTAGTAGGTGCGTCGGCAGGTGTAACCGCTATTTTAATCGGAATTGCTACTAAAATACCAAATTACGAATTAAACTTTAGATTTATTGGAGCTATAAAACTCTGGTATATAGCTGCTGGTTTTATTATGTTATCTATTATACAGATATCCTTAAAAGTTAATACAGGGGGAAATTTAGCACATTTAGGTGGTGCTCTTACTGGGTTTTTATTAACGAACCAAGTTGATAAAGGGAAAAATTTATCCGCTTTTTTTTCAAATCTATTTACATCAAAAAAACAAAGTCCTTTAAAAACCGTCTATAAAAAATCAACCTCTAGTAATACTCCTAAAAGCTCAAACGCTCACCAACGAAAAATTGATGAAGTTTTAGATAAGATTAGTAAGTCTGGTTACGACACATTAACTCAAGAAGAAAAAGATTTTTTATTTACTATTGGTAAAAAATAATATTGATAATTAATTATGGCAAAGAATAAGTTATCACTTATTAATAAATTGTTTTTGTTATTAAACAATGTTTTTGCTATCGCATTGATAGTTTCTTTTTTTATTCCAAAATTAAGTCCCGAAGAATATGGTATTTTTGCTTTATTAAGTTTAGTAACTCCAGCCTTAATTGTTATAAATGTTGCTTTTGTTCTTTATTGGACATTTATAGGCTTTAAAAAACAACTTACACTATCCTTTTTTGTGTTACTATTGAGTTATCTATTTATACCTTCAGTATATAAATTTTATAACAATAGTTCTAAAAACACCAAAAACTCTTTAAGTGTTATGACGTACAACGTACGGAAATTTAATATTTATAAATGGATAAAAGAGAAACATATTGATTCCATAATTGATAATTTCATTACCAAAGAAAATCCTGATATCGTAACTTTACAGGAATATGGAAATTATGAAAATTTCAAGTTAGATTATCCTTATTATTACCATCATATTAGTTACAATTATTACAAAAAAACATATATAAAATCTGGACTTGTTACCTATTCAAAATACCCTATTATTAATAAAGGGTCTTTAAGCATCACAAAATTCTCGAGTACAATTATCTATATTGATATTGTTAAAAAAAAGGACACAATACGTATTTATAATTTCCATTTTAAGTCTTTAGGTGTAGTGCCAAATGAAGATTTTTTCGGACATAAAGATTCTGAAAAATTAATTAAGAGGCTTAGTGGTTCATTTAAAACTCAACAAAAACAAATAGACACCTTAAATGCGCATGTAGCCCTTTGTAAGTATAAGGTTATTTTGGCAGGTGATATGAATAATACGGCCTATTCCTGGGCGTATAAAAATGTAAAAAATGATTTGCAAGATTCCTTTTTAGAAGTTGGTAAAGGTTTTGGTAAAACCTATGAATTTAAAAAATTTCCATTACGGATTGATTATATTTTTGCAGATAAAAGCATGAAATTCACCAAACATAAAACCTTTAATAAAAAATATTCTGACCACTACCCTATTTCAGCAATAATTGAGTTAAAATAACTATTTTTCAAAACCATAATCACGTTCTACTTTACAAATTCTAAGTTGGTATTTTTTATACCATAAATCTCTTCCTTTTTCACGAGTAACAGTATGTTCCATATTATTTTTCCATTTGGTAATAGCATCAAGACTTTCCCAATAAGACACTGTTATTCCCATCTCATTTCTAACAGATTCAATACCTAAATAACCTTCTTGTTGTTTAGCTAATTCTTCCATTCTAGATGCTGTTTCTTCATAACCATCATTAATTTCAGTTCTTAATGTTGAAAAAATTACTGCATAATATGGCGGTTGTGGGGTTTTTGCTATCATAAATATTGTAAATTTGCATCCTATAAATGTACAGCAATGAATGCACAAAAAAAAGTTGCTTTTTATACCCTTGGATGCAAACTTAATTTTTCTGAAACTTCTACTATTGCCAGAAGTTTTCAGAAGAATAGTTTTACCCGTGTAGGTTTTGATGAAAAAGCTGATATTTATGTAATCAATACTTGTTCAGTTACTGAAAATGCTGACAAACGTTTTAAAACTATTGTAAAATCGGCTTTAAAACAAAACAAAAATGCTTTTTTAATTGCTATTGGATGTTATGCGCAATTAAAACCAGAAGAGCTAGCAGCAATTGATGGTGTAGATTTGGTATTAGGCGCTACTGAAAAATTTAAGGTAACTGATTATATCAATGACCTTACAAAAAATGAAATTGGCGAAGTACATTCCTGTGAAATTGAAGATGCCAATTTTTATGAAGGTTCCTATTCAATCGGAGACCGCACGCGTGCATTTTTAAAAGTACAAGATGGTTGTGATTATAAATGTACTTACTGTACAATTCCATTGGCACGAGGAATTTCGAGAAGTGATACCTTGGAAAATGTTCTTCGAAATGCGAAAGAAATTTCAGAACAAGGCATTAAAGAAATTGTACTTACTGGAGTGAATATTGGCGATTATGGCAAAGGGGAATTCGGTAATAAAAAACATGAACACACTTTCTATGATTTGGTACAAGCGCTAGATACTGTAAAAGGCATTCACCGTTTACGAATATCATCAATTGAACCTAACTTATTAAAAAATAAAACAATTGATTTTGTAGCAAATTCTAACAGTTTTGTGCCTCATTTCCATATTCCACTACAGAGTGGCAGCGACAAATTACTTCAACTAATGAAACGTCGTTACTCACGTAAAACATACACAGACAGAGTGATTAAAATCAAACAAGTACTACCAAACGCATGTATTGGGGTGGATGTAATTATAGGTTTTCCGGGAGAGACTGATGCACATTTTTTAGAAACCTATAACTATTTAAATGAATTAGATATTTCTTATCTTCATGTTTTTACTTATTCTGAAAGATCAAATACTGAAGCCGTTTTATTAAACAATATAGTTCCAAAAAATGTGCGTCAAAAACGCAGTAAGATGTTACGTGGTTTATCAGCTAAAAAGCGTAGGGCATTTTATGAAAATCAGTTAGGGAATCAATTAACCGTACTTTTTGAAAACGAAAATAAAGAAGGTTATATTCAGGGTTTTACAGAAAATTATATAAAAGTAAAAACACCTTGGAATCCTGAATTGGTAAATACCTTACATAATGTCCAATTAACTACTATTGATGAAGATGGTTTGGTACGCTTTGATTGGATAACAACACCTGTTTTGGCTTATGATAACTAAAACACATATCTATTTTGTTCCCGGTCTGGCGGCAAGTTCACGTATCTTTGAATATTTAGAATTGCCGACAGAACAGTTTGAAATTCATTATTTAGATTGGTTGGTACCCGTATCTCAAAGCGAAAACATTACCGCTTATGCCCAACGGATGTGTGATAGAATTTCTCATGAAAATCCTATTTTAGTAGGTGTATCATTTGGTGGTATCATGGTACAGGAAATGAGTAAACTTATCCCGACAAAAAAAATAGTTATTATTTCAAGTGTAAAATCAAAAAAAGAATTACCTAAACGTTTACGAGTTGCAAAAGCAACAAAAGCATACAAACTTTTCCCAACAAAAGCAGTTACAAACCTTGAACGATTTGCTCAATATGCTTTTGGTGATACCGCAAAAAAAAGGATAGATTTATACCGCAAATACCTTTCTATGCGGGACGAAAACTACTTGCCATGGGCCATCTACAATGTAATACATTGGCAGCAAGAAGAGGCTTTGCCAGAAGTATTACATATTCATGGTAATAACGACGGTGTTTTTCCGATAAAACATATTAAAGATTGTACCGTTATTGAAGGTGGTACACATGTAATGATTTTAAATAAAGCACATCAAATTTCTAAATTATTAACTGCAATAATTTAGTATCTTGCGACCCCTGAATATTGAGATAATTTATGCATATTAAAGAAACTTTTATTAAAGATTTATTAATACTATCTCCATCAGTATTTACTGATGAACGCGGTTATTTTTTGGAAAGTTATAATAAAAAAAGAATAGCCTCTAAACTAGCTGTTGAATTTGTACAAGACAATGAATCTATGTCTCAAAAAGGTGTTTTAAGAGGTTTGCATTTTCAAAAACCTCCATATGCACAAGGTAAATTAGTTCGTGTAATTACAGGCAGTGTGCTAGATGTTGTAGTTGATTTAAGAAAAAAATCTACTACATATGGAAAACATTTTAAGCATATTCTATCTTGTAAAAACAAAGAACAATTATATGTTCCTGAAGGGTTTGGACATGGTTTTTTAGTGTTAGAAAACGATACCATTTTCAGTTATAAATGTACTAATTATTATAATAAAGATGCGGAGCTTTCGTTAGCATGGAATGACCCAACGTTAGCTATTAATTGGGAAATTGAAGACCCAATTATTTCCGAAAAAGATAAAAATGCTCAAAATTTCTTTAATTTCAGTACTCCTTTTTAAAAAATACCACTATGAATAAACCCCTAAGAATATTAATTGTACTATCTGTGATACTAATAAGTGGTGTTTTAATCAATGCTACACAACAAGACCTTGAAGAAAAATTAGAGTTGAATAGAAAAGTTGAGTTTAAAAACACAAGTGATTCCTATATTATTAAAGCCGTTAAGATTCCTGATAATTTAGAATTTGCAGGTGAAAAAGTACCGTTATACAAACATGATATCAAAGAGAGAATAGATAGAGAATTATTGGTAAATACATATTGGCAGTCTAATGCATTATTATGGATAAAACGAACTAATAAATATTTCCCGATAATAGAACCTATTTTAAAAGAAAAAGGTGTGCCAGACGATTTCAAATATCTGGCAGTTATTGAAAGTAATTTACGCAATGTTACTTCTCCCGCAGGCGCTAAAGGTTTTTGGCAGTTATTGAAAGCGGCTGCAAGAGAAAATGGATTAGAGGTAAATGACAATGTTGACGAACGTTATCATTTAGAAAAAGCAACTAGAGCGGCCTGTGATTATTTATTAAAAGCAAAAAAAAAGTTTGGTACTTGGACATTAGCCGCAGCTGCATATCATGATGGTAATGGTGGGCTCAACAAAAAATTGAGCATACAGCAAGTAAATAGTTATTACGATGTGTTGGCTGGTGAAAATACCCAACGTTATGTACCGAGAATATTAGCAGCTAAAGAAATTTTAAGTAATCCTAAAAAATATGGATTTCAATTTGATGAAGAAGATTTATATAAATTACCATCTAGTTATCCCGTAAAGGTGGACACACCAATTGTAAATATCGCATCTTTTGCTAAAAAATATGGTATAAACTATAAAGAGTTAAAATTATTCAACCCTTGGTTACGTGAAAATAAACTGAATAACAAATCGCGTAAGGTGTATTTCATTAAGATTCCTGAAAAATAGTAGGCAGTGTTCAGTTGGCAGTTGACTGTACGGATTATACTCTAAAAAATTATCTATAAGCGGTTATTTTTTCGCCATTTCTTTCAAATTTAGTAAAATTTTGTGTGGCAAGATAAAATGCTCTTTCACAACCCATAACTATCCTATCATGTAATTCTACAGTGATAATTTGCACTTTTTCAATCCAATCATCTGACTTTTCTAATACAGATTTTTCACTCCCCTCTATATCCATTTTTAAAATATCTATAGAATTTAGATTGTATTTTTTCATTAAATATGGTAACGTAATACAAGTTATGTCTTGACCTGTAGATTCTATTCTATTAAATGTCTCAGAAATTGTATATCCCCAATGCCCTGTAAATCTATTTTGGATTGTCCTGATTTCATTAGCATTCCAAATAGCTGCTTGTATCGGAATAATATTCTCAAAATTTTTGATGTTCTTTTGTAAAAGTGAAAAATTTTGGTCTTCAGGTTCTATAGCAAATATTTTAGCATTTGGATATTTCTTAGCAAAAAAAATGGCTGAAGTACCTATATAAGCACCTACATCAACAATTACTAAAGGATTATTACAGTCGATAGTATCAAATTCACTACGGTATAAAGTCCTTATAGCTACTTTAATATCTGGAGAATTTGTTCGTATATGTAATTGCTCGTTTTTAACCTTTATTATTTTAGTGATTTCTTTTTTTAAAAGTTCAAATAAAATAAATGTTAAAGACTGTTTTACATTGAATACCGAGTTATATTCCTTAAATATTTTTAAAATTCCGATTAATTTTCTAATTATACTCATTTGTTATTTGGACAAAATTCTTGTTTTACTTTTTCAAAATCTCTAACAATCTCTTGTAAGATTTCTTTTGCCGGTTTTATTTCATGAATCAAACCTGCTACTTGACCTATTTCTAATTCTCCATCTTCCAAATCGCCTTCAAACATTCCCCGTTTAGCTCTCGCTCTACCCAACAATTCTTTTAACTGTTCTGTAGTAGGGTTTTGTTTGTATAATTCTTGTACTTCATTATAAAACTTATTTTTCAATAAACGAACTGGTGCTAATTCTTTCAATGTTAATTGTGTATCTCCTTCTTGTGATTCAATTACTTTTTGTTTAAAATTGATATGCGATGATGCTTCACTACTAGTTACGAATCGGCTACCAATTTGCACACCGTTCGCACCCAATACCATTGCTGCCAACATACCTCTACCTGTTGCAATACCACCTGCTGCTATCAGCGGAATTCTAATCTTTTCTTTAACCATGGGTATCAATGTAAATGTTGTGGTTTCGTCCCTACCATTATGTCCTCCAGCTTCAAAACCTTCAGCTACCACCGCATCAACTCCTGCTTCTTGTGCTTTTAATGCAAATTTTACACTACTCACCACATGCACAACCGTAATTCCTTTTTCCTTTAAGAAAGATGTCCAAGTTTTGGGGTTGCCTGCTGAAGTAAATACAATCCTAATATTTTCGTTTACTAGTATTTGCATAATCTGTTCAATGTTAGGGTATAACATCGGTACGTTTACACCAAAAGGTTTATTTGTAGCTTTTTTACATTTTTGTATGTGTTCTAATAATACATCAGGATACATAGAACCTGCTCCTATCAAACCCAACCCTCCAGAATTACTTACCGCTGAAGCCAGTCGCCAGCCACTTGCCCAAATCATACCAGCCTGGATAATTGGATATTCTATGTTAAAAAGTTTCGTAATACTATTTTTCATTTCCTATATCGTTATATCTTTAGGACAACAAAAATAAAACAATTAATGAAAATTAAATGCAACCACATAAACAATTAATTTTTAGTGAATTATAAAATAAAGTTTATATTTGCTTTACTTAAGAGTAGTATTTTACTATTATTTTTGTCAAAACTCCTATAATTGCTATGAACGGATTTTGTGGAATATTCTCTGGAGCTATGTATGATATTGATGAATTTGCATTTATCAAATCAATAAATCTAGCTGACACAATGGAAACCCAATCAGTTTCATCTGAAAATTTCTTTTCAGCTGTCTCTTTTTTAGGGTCTACTCCATTGAAAGGTTCTAGATTACATAAAACGAATGACTTTATATTTCTTTTTGCCGGAGACCTTATAGATTATAAGGAGATTCCTTGGAATGCTATCGAAACTAATTTCTCATCATCAAATTTTCAATGGTTCTCAACACTTAGAGGTTTTTTTGGCTTTGCCATTTTAGACCTTAAGCAAAAAAAAATATCACTTATTAGCGATCATCTGGCTCAAGTTCCTATCTATTATATTTTTATTAAGAATAGTTTTGTTTTTTCAACGGATATTTCAACTTTTACCACACTTGAGTTAGTTCCCAATTTTAATGTAGAATGGTTATACGAATATCTCTATTTCAATTTCCCAATTCACACTACAACCTGTTTAAAAGGTGTAAAAAGGATTCCATCATTATCGATGGTAAGCTTTGACCTTTTATCTAAAAAAAGTAATGAAATACAATACTCTGAACGCTTTAAAAAATCTGAAAAACTTTTATCGGGTAAAGTAATATTAGACAATTGTATTAAAACAATCAAAGATAGAATTTCCAGTCATTATTCAGATGACAGAATGAATCTTGTAGCGACTACAGCAGGTATTGATTCAAGGGTTTTACTTGCATTAACTCCAGAAAAAACAAATTTAGAAACGTACACATATGGTGTATCTAGAACCAGTGATTTATTGGAAGCATCAAAGTTAACAGATACACTTAATGTAAATCATAGAAAAATCCTATTTGATGATAACTTTATAAAAGCATTACCCAACCTTATTTACGAAACGGTTCGATTATCTGGTGGCGCCCAATCAATTATTAGATCTACACTACTCTATACCTATCAATTACTAGCTAATAGAAATGATAAGGATACGCCAGTTGTAATGAGTGGAATAGCAGGTGAAATATTCCGTGGTGGTGGTGGAGTTCCTCAAATAATGTCTCATGAAATAGATGATTATTTTAGAACAGGAAAAATAGCAACCAACCAAGATATTCATCAAAAAATGTTTGGTAAAAACCTTTCCAATTTTCAAAATCATATTGAAAAATCTTTAGAGAGAATTAAAAAACTATATGGAGATCCTTCTGACATCGAAACGCATTTATTGTATGATTGTTACGAAGTCATACCCAAATATTTTGGAGGCGAATACGCAATTGCTAGCAATTATCTAACCTTTAGGGCTCCTTATCTAGACGCTGACTTAATAAAATTAGTATTTAAAACTAAATATAGTGGGTTAAGTTTTTCAAAATACGCCAATCTTAAAAAAAATACTCTCCACCAAAAATATTTATTACAGGCAAAAGTAATAAGTACAAATACCGTATTAAAAAAAACCTCCCTTAATGGTATACCTATTTCTCACTATCTATATGATAGCTATTTCCTCTTCAAAATTTGCAGATTATTTATTCGGGGATATGCATATCTTAGAGGGTTTAGGCCTAATAAAATTCCTCTTGAAGATTGGGACTGCTGGTTTAGTACCGTTTTATCTAAAGAATTTGATAAACTTTTAAATGAGAACAGTCTTATCCTAGATTATATTGATTTGGATTTTATTCAATCCTTAAAAAAATCAAATAATATATTATTACTAAACAAATTGGTGACTACTGAAATACTTTTGAATCTCATAAAAAACAAATGGAATATTTATACTGATAATTCTAATTAACTTATCTAACTTTTTATCATTTTAAAAAATCTTGATTTTTCATCTCGATTAATTTTTAAAATATACCCAAGTATATTTCTAGGAAAAACAATAATTGAATAGTAATAAAAGTATGTTTTTTACATATAGAATCTAGTTTAATAACCCGTTGTGCATTTTGCTGTATTCTGTCTCCCGAAGTCTCGGAACGAGTGAATTTTATGTTTGGAATGAGTAATCCCGAAACCTCGGGAGTATCGAGAATAAGAATTTTTGCTATTAAATTAGTTCTCGATACGATTTTTTATCAAAAAATCACTCGAACAGACATTTCGAAAACTATTTCAACTCAAAATGCACAATGGGTTTAATACTATAAATCTACGAAATAACTCCAGAGCCTAACAACTCATCTTCCTGATACCAAGCTACAAATTGCCCTTCTGTAATTGCTGATTGATTATTTTCAAATTCAACATACAATCCTTCAGTTGTTTTAAAAAGCACTGCATTTTCTAATGCCTGACGATACCTAATTCTTGCTTTTACATTCATACTTTCTCCATCATTAATAGCTAAATCTTCACGAACCCAGTGAATTTCTTCATTCTTCACCAACAATACATTTCTGTATAATCCTCTATGATTTTTACCCTCTCCGGTATAAATAATGTTTTCTTCTACGTCAGTATCAATCACAAATAAGGGTTCTACCGTACCTCCCACTGCGAGCCCTTTACGTTGTCCTTTAGTGAAATAATGTGCTCCTTGATGCTTACCTACAACCTTACCATCTTCAATGTTATATTCATATTTAGAAGCTTTATAAGCCAATTCCTCTTCTTTTGTATCAAACTGAGGTTTTGATTTTGTATAAATCTCTAAATCATTTGCAATTTGAATAATAGCACCCTCTTTGGGTTGTAATTTTTGTTGTAAAAATTCCGGTAAACGTACTTTTCCAATGAAACACAATCCTTGTGAGTCTTTTTTATCTGCTGTAATTAAATCTAATTCAGCTGCTATAGTACGCACTTCTGGCTTGGTCAATTCGCCAATAGGAAATAAGGAAGTTGCCAATTGTTCTTGTGATAACTGACATAAAAAATAGGATTGATCTTTATTTCCATCCGCACCAGCTAATAATTGATATATTTTTTCGCCCTCTTTTTCTAATACTCCTTTACGGCAATAATGTCCAGTTGCAACAAAATCAGCATCCAATTCTAGTGCAATTTTCATAAAAACATCAAATTTGATTTCACGATTACAGAGCACATCCGGATTTGGAGTTCTTCCCATTTTATATTCTCTAAACATATAATCCACAATGCGTTCTTTGTATTGTTCACTCAAATCTACTACCTGAAACGGAATCCCTAACTTCTCAGCAACCAACATAGCATCATTACTATCTTCTAACCAAGGACATTCATTTGAGATAGTAACAGAATCATCATGCCAATTTTTCATAAACAGACCGATTACTTCATAACCTTGCTCCTTTAATAAATAAGCAGCAACACTTGAATCAACTCCTCCAGATAAACCTATAACAACTCGTTTCACTTAGTAATTTGTTTTGCAACTATTAGTTTGCAAAGATATGAATTTTTAGTCTTCAGTGTTCAGTTCGCAGTCTTCTGTTTCTGTACGCTATACTCAATTTTTAAATTTCAATTCTTAATAAAAAAAAGGTAATATTGTAGTACTAAACCAATGTAATGAAACATCTTCTTAAACGGATTGCAGACTTAGAAAAAATTTCAGCTGAATTAGAACCGACACAGCAAGAAAGGCAACATTATAATACTGAAATAAATAAATATGCTGATAATTTTATCCATTCTTTATCGGATAGACAGGCATATTACGGAGGAGATGCTAATGCAAATTCACTATCCTTAAAAAATAGCAAGCAATCCATAACAAATTTATTAAATATCTATTCTAAAGAGGTTGCAGAGAAAGGCATTGTAGCTTCTTCTGGAGGTCACATAGGTTATATACCCGGAGGTGGAATTTTTACCGCTGCTTTAGGGGATTATATAGCAAGTATTACCAATGAATATGCCGGAGTTTATTATGCATCACCAGGAGCAGTTTCTTTAGAAAACGAACTCATTAATTGGATGAAAACCATTTTCAGATTTCCAAAAGATGCTGTTGGTAATTTAGCATCTGGAGGTTCAACAGCCAATTTAATAGCCTTAACTGCAGCACGTGACAAACATCAAATTAAAAATGAAAAAATAACCAAAAGTGTTGTGTATTTAAGTCCTCAAGCGCATCATTGTATACATAAATCACTTCGAATTATTGGTTTAGAAGATGTTATTATAAGACATGTAGATCTAGATGAAAATCATAAAATTAATACTGAAAAATTAGAACTATTAATTAAAACAGATTATAGTTCAGGTTTACATCCTTTTTTGGTGATTGCTTCTTCTGGAACCACAGATACGGGAGCAGTAGATCCGTTAGATGAAATAGGTAGTATCAGTGAAAAATATGACTTATGGTATCATATCGATGGCGCATATGGCGGATTTTTCATTTTAGTTAATGATAAAAAAGAGTTGTTTAAAGGGATAGAAAAAGCAGATTCTTTAGTCATTGACCCTCATAAAAGTTTATTTTTACCATATGGATTAGGAGCCGTTCTTATAAAAGACAAAAGTGCTGTGTATCATTCTAACCATTACTTTGCAAATTATATGCAAGATGCGCTGAATGAAACGATTACAAATCCTGCTGATGTTTCGCCAGAACTAACAAAGCATTTTAGAGGACTTCGGCTATGGATTCCTTTACAATTACATGGAATTGAGCCTTTTAAAGCCTGTCTTGAAGAAAAACTATTACTAACAGAGTACTTTAGAATACAATTAAAAGAACTAGGTTTTGAATTAGGCCCTATACCCGATTTATCTGTAAGTTATTTTTGGTATCCTTCTATAACAGTTGACCCGAATACTTTTAATAAAAAACTACTGGAATATTTGCATAAAGATGGTACTATCTTTTTAAGTTCAACAGTATTAAATGATAGGTTCGTAATACGTATTGCCATTTTATCGTTTAGAACAAAAAAAGAAACCATAGACAAAGCTATGGTTATGATAAAAACTGGTTTAGCAAAAGTTGAAAATATTTTCAACAAATAAATTCTTGTTCCTATAATATCAGTAGGAGGGTTAACAAGAATGACAATTAATAGAAGCTTCAAGGTTTGCTTAAATAAATTAGGCAGTACTTAAAGCGCATTTTTTATGTTATTGTTTTTTAATTCTTTCTTTCTTTTTATTTGGTTGTTCTGTACTTATCAATTCTCCATCTACATAATTCTCCCACGTTCCAACTCGTAAATCATTTCTAAACAGTCCTTTGGTTGTCAATGTTCCTGTTTTTCTACTATAATAAACAGCCTTACCGTTTAGTTTGCCATCTTTATACGTAAAATGTTGGTATAAATGGCCTTTAATAGAATACTTTCTATATACACTGTCAAGTAAACCATCTCTATAATATGCTATTTCTGTAGACTTACCTGTTTTGTAGAATGTTTTATATTCTCCATTCAATTTTCCTTGCATATAATTCTCTTCAGACATTACAGTCTTACCATCTTCATGAAAAAATAACCACATTCCTACTCTATTCTTACCTTTCATTTTTCCTTTACTTAATAGGATTCCAGCTTCAGAATAAAAATTTACTTCTGCTAAATTATTCTCAGTATTAAATTTTTTAATAGCAACTGGGTAATCAGAACTGGCTGCTGAAAAATATTTAAACACTCCTATTTCTTTACCATGATTAAATTTACCTTGGTAGCGAATACGTTTATTACTGTAAAATTTTTTCCATACTCCATGACGTTTTCCATTCGGGTCAAGTTGATTTACATCAGCTTGTGCAAACGAAAAATGAATACTCATAAAAGCTATACAAAAATATATGAGGATTGATTTTAATTTTTCCATAATACTAAATAACTCTTTAATCTATTTTTTGTTGTACAAATACCGTTCCGTAGTTATTCAACAGTATGAGAACGGTAAAATTTACTAGAAATTATATATTGTGATTATTATAAACTTCAATTTTCTGATAGTTAATCTTTTAAATTTAATATCTTAAAATAATAGTGTGTTCTATATAATATTTTGATGAAATTTCAGTTTAGATATATCCAATGCTATGGATTACGAATTAAAAAGTAGAAAAGAGGAAATGAAAACAGTAAAAGACATGACGAAATTTTCCTTGTTAAAGGAATTGAATGCTATCCAAGATTCTGGTAGAGAAAGTAGAGTTAAAGTAACTAAAAAGGTTTTAAAAGATCAAAAGTTATTTCAATCTCTTATTGAAATTGCTTTTGAACAAGGTAATGACCTTTCTGTTAAAGCTATCTGGGTATTAGAATTAGTATGCGAAAAACGTCTTGACTGGTTGGCATTTAACTTAACCTATTTTATTGAAAATTTACCTACTATTGTTAATGATGAAAGTGCGATTAGATCCGTTGCAAAAATTTGTAATTTAATTGCTCAGGATTATAATTCAAAGTTTGAATCACCTATAAAATTAACCATTACCCAAGAACAGGTTTCTCAAATGATTGAAACTTGTTTTGACTGGTTATTGAGCGACTATAAAGTTGCTACAAAAGCACATGCAATGGAAACATTGTATTACTTGGGTATTAAAACAGGGTGGATTCATTATGAACTTAAAATGATTATTGAAAAGAACCTTCCTGTTGAAAGTCCAGGCTATGCAACCAGAGCTAAAAAGGTATTAGATTCAATGTCTAAAAATACGGCAGCTTAGAAAACTCACTTATTGTTTTTCTTTTCTTAGTAATTCATTTATTTTTACGGTCTCAATCAAAGAATAAATGGATTTAAACAGCTTGAATGCTATTTCGCCAATTGATGGACGTTATAGAAGTAAAACTGCATCATTAGCAACTTTCTTTTCCGAAGAAGCACTCATTAAATACCGGGTAAAAGTAGAAATTGAATATTTCATTGCTCTTTGCGAAATACCACTACCTCAACTTCTTAATTTTAATAAAAATAATTATGACGAATTACGAAGTATCTATATCAATTTTTCTTCTGAAGATGCACAGCAAATAAAGGCTATTGAAAAAATAACCAATCACGATGTCAAAGCTGTTGAATATTTTATCAAAGAAAAATTTGACAACTTACAGTTAGAGCAATTTAAAGAATTTATTCATTTCGGGCTCACCTCCCAAGATATAAACAATACGGCAGTTCCCTTGTCTATTAATGATGCTTTTGATAAAGTATATTATCCCGAAATTACTAATTTAATCGAAAAATTAAGAGCATTAGCAAATGAATGGTCTGCGATACCAATGTTAGCAAGAACACACGGGCAACCGGCATCACCAACACGATTAGGCAAAGAAATTATGGTTTTTGTTGAACGTATAGAACAACAAATACGACAATTACAGCAAATACCATATGCAGCAAAATTTGGCGGAGCAACAGGCAATTACAATGCACACAAAGTAGCATATCCTAATATTGATTGGAAAAATTTCGGAACTCATTTTGTTGAAAAGATACTAGGCTTACATCATTCTTTTCCAACTACGCAAATTGAACATTACGACCATTTAGCAGGTATTTTTGATGCATTGAAGCGTATCAATACAATTATCATTGATTTTAATAGAGATTTTTGGACCTATATTTCAATGAATTACTTTAAACAGAAAATCAAAAAAGGTGAGGTTGGTTCCTCAGCAATGCCACATAAAGTGAACCCGATAGATTTTGAAAACTCTGAAGGA
>Ga0256847_1000476_pt1 | contig 25453 bp, 24 predicted proteins | sample TeddybearmetaG_FD_189099 | JGI IMG/M metagenome (GOLD analysis project Ga0256847, IMG submission 189099) | Hydrothermal vent microbial communities from East Pacific Rise, Pacific Ocean - Teddybear | ecosystem: Environmental > Aquatic > Marine > Hydrothermal vents | place: Pacific Ocean: East... | reverse complement strand
CCACTGGAAGCAGGCTTTAAAAAATGATCTATTTCACGTTTAATTTGACGCAGTGTTTTATTGGCATGCGGGGGTAATTTGTTAGCACCCAACTCATAGAGCTGATCTATCACTTTTTTTAATGGGATAAACAACCTTTTTAATGCATTAGACCAATGAAAATCAGTTCTGGCTATACGTATGGCTTTTTTTATTGATTTTAGGTAACGGGGTAATTTACCTAATTTAGCAAAGTCACCGACATAAGGAACAATACTGACTACACTAATTACCGCATCAATCCATCGTCCTCTGCTTAGGGATATTATGGCGTTGGTACCATCAGAGGCGGGTGTGGGATCAATAATCCCTGTCATATCCAAAATGAATTGACATATATCCAGAGCAATTTCTTTTTTTTCTAATTCTATTTCTAGTTTTTGTTTAAGCTGATATTCACAATGCGAACCTAATGGGCCTGGTATACGCAGAGGTTGTCTGGTCAGTGGGTCTATTGGTGGCTGTTGTGAGTGGCCCATACCCAATGGTCCAGGGATTCTATAGTTAGCCATTGTATATTTTTCAGGGTTTAGTCATGTCAAAAAATATGTGACTTTACACGTTAGACCGGTGAAAGTAAACGCTATATTTCCGCGTTCAACTGATTTTTCTAGGTTCATCGGGCTTACAACTGAACAATATGGTATTGCAAGACCAGAGCCCGATCTTGCTTTGCGTCTCGATAATCGCTCCTCGGTAACAGCTCCTGCGGTACTCTACTACATGCCATCCATGACATTATGCATTGTTCTACCTACACACATCCATGTGTTAGTTGAAGACGAATAAAAAATCTTGCGCAATCCTGGTAGGTTATTTATTACGCGTTACCTAAAGAATACGGAGGTATGTTTTTGGAATTTGCAAGTTTCATTTTCAAACCCTTTGAAATTGCTAAAATTACTATATTTTCTCTAATTACATGAGCGGATCAAGAAATCTTCAGAAATTGCAAGTTCGTATTGCATGTCATCAATAATAACTACACCACGTAGTAGTTCGGTGTTAGAAATATTTCTAATTAACAAGTCAGCTTTACGGACGTATAAATTAATATGATTGAATGCTTTTTGAGTTAAAGATTCTGTCTCTAAATTTTCTTGTTTTACAGCAAAAACAGCATTGTCTGTAAAAATAACTGTGTCACCAAATTGAGTTCTGTCAAAAAAAGAGGGTGAGATGGGGAAATTATTAATAATGTGTATCATAAGGATACCTCTCGCTGTATTAATGAATAATATACATTAGGTAGGATCTTTAACTGATTAAAATTAAAGTACTATTTATAATAGTACATAATTTAAAAATTAACTAGTTATTTTTTAGATTAATAGTAATTCACTATTTTTAATAACAAAAAATCCTTTTAGAACTTTGCTGTTCTTGTTTTAAATTTAAAAAGTAAGTGAGAGAGGAGAGGGTGCGAATGATTGTTTCTTAAAATGAAACAATTTATGATTTATTTTAGGTATTGTTTACAGTAAGTGGTTTTTGTATAGTGATGGTGTATTTAAAAAAATACATTTCTATTTTTTAAGAGGATTTATAAATGAATGATTTATACAAAGATATTTTGACTGGTATCGTGTTTATGCTCGGCCTATTCGGCTTTATTTCAGGTGAGTTCATAATTTCATCAGCAATGTTTGCCTCAGCAGCAGTTGTTAGCAATATCAGAGTGGCTCGCAGATTAGCAAAAGCTGATGCAGTGAGTATGGTATGCAAATAATATTATTACTTAATCTGACGGTTTCCAGGGTGTAGTTGCCCTGGAAGTTTATGATTCAGCTTTTTGGTCACGAGCTAACAGATTTTGAACTGCATTCAGTGGATCAAGATTCTCGTACAATACTTTATAGGTCTGTTCGGTAATCGGCATGTCAATGTTATGCTTAACAGAAAGTAAGTAAGTTTCACGTGCTGCGGAAACGCCTTCAATTTCTTGGCCTATTTCTTTAATTGCTTCTTCTCTGTTTTTTCCTTGACCTAAAGCCAAACCAAAACGACGGTTTCTTGATTGATCATCTGTGCATGTAAGGATAAGGTCGCCTAAGCCGGCTAGTCCCATAAAAGTATCTGTCTGTCCCCCTAATTTCGTACCTAGACGTATGATTTCCTGAAGTCCTCGAGTGATTAAAGCAGATCTCGTATTTGCTCCAAAACCAAGACCATCCGCAATTCCTGCTGCAATGGCCAGAACATTCTTAACCGCTCCGCCAACCTGAACACCGATTATATCTTTACTGGTATAAGTTCTGAAACAATGGTTGTGAAGTATGTTTGCAAGAAGGTCTGAAAAGTTAGGATTAGCTGATGCGATTGTGATGGCAGTAGGCAGTCCTGAGGCAACTTCTCGAGCAAACGTAGGTCCTGATAATACAGCTGTATGCGTTGTTTTTGAAAGTGTCTGCTCAACAATTTGACTCAATAGTGAACCATTATCCGGGTTAAATCCTTTGGTAGCCCAGGCAATGCTTGTTTTTTCGTTAATAAAAGGTTTTAAATTAATTAAAGTATCTCTAAATGCATGGCTAGGAACTGAAATTAAAATAACGGGGCTGAAGTGGGCAGCTTCCTCAAGACTATTGGTAATAGTTAGGGATTCGGGTAGTTGTAGGCCGGGTAGATAACGTTGATTTTCTTTATCTGTAGATAAAGCTGCGGTATGTATTGCATCATGCCCCCATAATAAGGTTGGGCAGCCATTTCTGGCTGCCTGAACAGCAAGTGCTGTTCCCCATGAGCCAGCGCCCAAAACGCTGATAGATGATTGCATGTGTTGTTAGTTTACAGCGTTAGAGCCGGGCGCCTGTTGCTGGGCTTGTTGTAAATGTTGCGAATATAAAGCATCAAAGTTGACCGGGGCCAGTAGCAATTGAGGAAATCCTCCTTTTGCAACCAGATCAGTAACAACTTCTCGGGCGTAGGGGAATAATATATTTGGACAAAAACTGCCAACCATAGGCCCCATTTCCTGCTCTGAAAAACCAGCAAGTGAAAAAATGCCTGCTTGAGTTACTTCAACCAGATAAGCGGTGGTGTCATTGCATTTTACGGTAACGGTAACGGAGAGCGAGACTTCAAATAAATCATTTTCCAGTGGTTCAACATTAGTACCTAGGTTGAAATCAACGGTGGGCTCCCATTTTTCAGTAAAAATTTTAGGTGAGTTTGGTGTTTCAAAAGAGATGTCTTTGGTGTGAATCTTTTGAATAGAAAATTGTTTTTCTTCTGATGCGCTTTCTTCAGCCATGATTTATGTTGTAGTTGATATTTGTGGTGAATGTGAATGATTAAATAATGAGAAATAAATCGATCTGATTTTTGTACGGTAGACAAATTTTGGCATTTCGATAACTTCTTACGGTTAGTAAGGAGTTATCGATGCCTTTCTGCAAAATTTTTAATCTTTGTTTTTGCTGGTGATTTGTATGGGTAATTTATTATCTTCCCAGGACTGCATGCCACCAATGATATTAAATACTTGTTCGAAATTAGCTTTTGTTAAAGTTTTGCATGCAGGGACTGACCGTGTGCCAGTTTGACAAACCACAATGATGGGCTGTTTTTTGTATTGTTCCAAAGAATCGAGTGTTTCAGAAAACTTTCCTAGAGGAAGGTTTATCGAATTTTCTATATGTCCTTTGATATATTCGTGAGTATCGCGAACATCAACAATCACTGTATCAGCACTATTCATTTTAGTGACGGCAAGCATTGGAGAGAGTGGTTCAAATTTTTTGAACGCATTTTCAGCCAGGTCCTGGAGTAGCAGATAGGAGACAACTACCAGGGCGAGGGAAAGCAAATAGTGATTGGAAATAAATTCTATGTATTGGTCCATTGTTAGAGCTGTGTTTTTTAGTAAATGGGGCTAGTGTAGTGTTAACATGCGGTGCAGAAAACATCACGCATCATACGGATAAGTTGTAGCATGCGATCATCATCAATATAGTAATAAACGCGATTGGCTTCTTTTTTATAACCAAGAATATCTTTTTCTCTTAAAATAGCTAAATGTTGAGAAATATTACTTTGGCTGGTACCTACCTGTTCAACGATATCTTGTACGCTGATTGATTCTGTGCCCAGAACGCAGAGTATTTTTAAGCGTAATGGGTGTGACATGGCTTTGAGGCAACGAGCTGCACGATTAATATCGGCATCGTTGTAAAGTATTGTTTCCCTGTTGTTTTCCATCTATGTGAACCTATGAGTTGTTGCTGGTTTTGTCACTTAATTTTAAAAAGGATGCTGAATAATGAGAATTATTTATACACATGAGATGCTAACGTGTATTAGTATAAGCATACTATGATAGTCTATTCGTCAGACTAACTAAATAAAAACTTGCAAAATTATCAAAGTGTTTGTAAATGTACAATGTTTTTTTGTAAGTTGGTTTTATTAAATTTTATCAGCTCATCACTATTGTAATGGGTGTAATGGAGAATATCAGACATGCTAAATCGACCAAAACCATTGGTTTTATTAATTATTGATGGATTCGGGTATAGAGAAGAACAGAGTGATAATGCTATTGCTATGGCAAATACACCTTGTTGGGATCAATTGCAGAAAAACAGTCCTGCAACGTTACTGGATTGTGCAGGAGACGCAGTGGGGCTACCTGATCAGCAAATGGGGAATTCAGAAGTAGGTCATTTGCATATAGGTAGCGGCCGATTAATGCGGCAAGAATTATCAAAAGTGTCTGAGGCCATTAAAGAAGGTGGTTTTTTCTCTAATCCAGTGTTGTGTGAGGCGGTTGATCAGGCATTGAAAAAAGATAAAGCGTTACATATCATGGGTCTGCTGTCTCCTGGTGGGGTGCATAGTCATGAGTTGCAAATTGCTGCCATGGTTGAGTTGGCTGTAAAGCGTGGGCTAAAGAAAGTCTATTTGCATGCATTTTTAGATGGGCGTGATGTACCACCTAAAAGTGCCATGAGTTCACTCAAATTAATGCAGGAGAAATTTGCTGAACTGGGTGCCGGAAAAATTATTTCTATTTCAGGCCGGTTTTATGCAATGGATAGAGATAATCGATGGGAAAGGGTTCAGGTTGCTCATGATCTAATAGCCAAAGGGGAAACCGCACATAAAGTCCAATCTGCTGAACAGGGCTTGGAGCAAGCCTATGCAAGAGATGAAACTGATGAGTTTGTTTTACCAACGGCAATTTTGGATGAAAATGAACAGGTTACTTTTTTAGATCCTGAAGATTCTGTCGTTTTTATGAATTTTCGTGCGGACAGGGCTCGGGAAATATCCAGGGCATTAACTGAAGTTGAATTCGATGGCTTTGAACGGAGTTGCGAGCCACACCGTGGTTATTATGCAACGTTAACTCAATATCATCAGGATTTTGATTACTCAGTTGCCTATCCTCCCGTTGATGTGAAAAATGGCTTGGGAGAGGTGTTAGCTAATGCGGGATTGACACAATTGCGTTTGGCAGAAACCGAGAAATATGCACATGTCACTTTTTTTCTTAATGGCGGTAGAGATGAGCCTTTTGAAAACGAGGATCGTATTTTAGTGCCTTCTCCTAAAGTTAAGACTTATGATTTACAACCGGAAATGAGTGCAGCAGAAGTGACAGGTCATATGGTTGATGCAATTAAGGGAAGAAAGTATGATGTAATTATATGCAATTATGCAAATTGCGACATGGTAGGGCATACGGGTGTGATGGCAGCTGCTATTATTGCTGTGGAAACCATTGATTCATCCTTACAACAAATTGTAGATGCACTAAAAGAAGTTGGCGGCCAAATGCTGGTGACTGCTGATCATGGTAATATTGAACAGATGGAGGGTGATGGAACAGGTCAGCCTCACACAGCACATACCTCAAATTTTGTGCCTTTGGTTCATGTTGGTGGTGAAAAGCCTCTCGCTGAAGGTGGGAGGCTATCGGATCTGGCTCCAACTATGTTGAGTATTCTAGGGGTTGATCAACCCAAAGAGATGACGGGTAAGTCTTTAATTTAGAGGATAAAGATAAAAGGTTCAAGTTCAAAGAGTGTAGCGGTTTTTGTGGACGGCTATGTTGTTTTTGTGTTGAACCTTTTTTTGAATACATGAAGTTGAAACGTTTATTGGTTTTTGTTTTAGTTATTAGTCATGTCTATTGTTTAGAAGCAATAGCGGGGGATATAGCAAAAAAAACAACAGAATTGACCGGTTTACAGGCAAAGATAAAACAGATTAGTCGGTCGGTAAGTAATTTAAAAACAAAAAAGAATTCGTTGCTGACTGAGTTGAAAAAACTGGATATGCAATATGGCAAAAGTGCTGTCATATTAAGGCGATTAGATGATCAGGCTAATAAGCTTAAACACTCAATAGCAAGAAATCGACAGCAGATACAAAAGCAACAGCAACAGATCAATTCTCAAAAACAGGATCTGGAAAATCAGGTAAAAGCTGCTTATGGAATGGGTAGAAATGAAAGAATAAAGTTAATGTTAAATCAGCAAAATCCGTCACTGTCCGGGCGGATGATGGTTTATTATGATTATTTGAATAAAGCCAGACTGAAAAAAATTGCAAGAATTGATGAAGATATGCAGGCACTACATGATTTAGAGCTTGAGCATCTGAAGGAAACAACAGTTTTAGAGGATAAACTAGAAAAAAGAAAACGGGAACAGTCTGTTTTTTTGCAAACTAAAATAAAACATCAAACTTTGCTGGCTACAATTAAAAAACAGGTTTTTTCAAAAAAACAGCAATTAAGCCGTTTTAAATTGAGTGAAAAAAAATTAAAGTCCCTGATTTATTCTTTACAACAAACGTTGGATGATTTTCCTTTTGAGGATGGGGGAGTAAAAGAATTTGCTAAGTTAAAAGGCAAGTTGGCATGGCCTGTAAAAGGAAGCTTGCTAAAAAAGTTTGGTGCACAACGTTCCGGCAGCCGCTGGGATGGGGTTTTAATTAAAGCCAAAGAAGGCGCAGATATTAGAGTGGTAACTCGCGGACGTGTGGTTTTTGCTGATTGGTTGCGTGGATATGGATTGTTAACTATTATTGATCATGGAAAAGATTACATGACTCTTTACGCCTTTAATCAAAGCTTATATAAAACGGTTGGAGATTGGGTCGAAGCAGGTGCTGTAATTGCCACAGTAGGCAAAAGTGGCGGACAGTCTGCTGCTGGGTTGTATTTTGGAATTAGAAAGAAAGGTAAGCCGGTCAATCCGGTAAAATGGTGTCGAAAGATTCGGCATGGCAAAGTTGGATAAGAAGCTGTAGTAATAATACTAACGTTACTATGTTTTCAAACAGGAAATTTGTTATTTTGGAGAGTTAAAAAACATGCTTAAAAAGAAAAGTAGTGCAATTTTATTTCTAGGTATCATGTTGGGTGTTCTTTTGAGCATTGGTGGTACAGTAGTTGCCGAACGTGAATATTCTGTTGCGGGTAGTAAAGCAGTTGCTCATGCTGAGTCAGTCACTTTACCCTATGAAGAGCTGAGAATGTTTACTGAGGTATTTGGCCGGATTAAAAGAGATTATGTAGAGCCTGTATCAGATAAGAAATTACTGGAAGATGCAATTAAAGGTATGCTTTCAGGCCTAGACCCTCATTCTGCCTACCTAGATACAGAGCAATATAAAGAGTTAAGGGAAGGTACAACAGGGCAGTTTGGTGGTTTGGGAATAGAAGTCACTATGGAAAACGGTTTTGTTAAGGTGGTGTCACCAATAGATGATACTCCGGCAGAGAGGGCAGGTATAAAAGCTGGGGATCTTGTTGTCAGGCTGGATGAAAAGCCTGTAAAAGGGATGACGTTGGCTGATGCAGTCAAAATAATGCGGGGTGAGCCAGGGAGTATTATTATACTTACCGTGATTAGAGAAGGTGAAGAGGCACCTCTTAAAATTTCAATTACCAGGGCGATTATTAAGGTTAAAAGTGTCAAAAATAGAATTCTTGAGAAGGATTTTGGCTATTTAAGAATTAGTAGTTTTCAGTCACGAACAGGGCAAGGCGTTATTGATGCTGTTGCTGAGTTAACAAAAGAAAACAAAGGCGACTTGAAAGGCCTGGTTTTGGATTTAAGAAATAATCCAGGCGGTGTTCTAAATGCAGCGGTTGAAGTAAGTGATGCATTTTTAGAAAAAGGATTGATTGTTTATACGGAAGGGCGAATTAAAAATTCAGAGATGAGATTTAATGCGTCACCGGGTGATTTGGTTAATGGTATCCCCATTGTAGTTTTAATTAATGCTGGTTCTGCTTCGGCATCAGAAATTGTTGCTGGTGCTTTACAAGACCACAAGCGAGCCATAATTATGGGGAAGAAGTCTTTTGGTAAAGGCTCTGTGCAGACAATTTTACCCACCAGTGGTAATGCTGCCGTAAAGTTAACGACAGCCCGCTATTACACGCCTTCTGGACGTTCTATACAGGCAGAAGGGATTGAGCCTGATGTGGTGTTGGCCAGAGTAAAGCTGGAGACTTTGGATGCATCTGCGTTTAAGCCAGTAAAAGAGGCTGATTTGTCTCACCATTTGGAAAATGGAAATGGTAAGGATAAAAGCAAGGCGGAAAAAAATGACGAAAAGGATGAGCAAAGCAACCTGGATTTACGTGACTATCCTTTACATGAAGCTCTGACTTTATTAAAGGGGCTTGGTATTATGAATAGATAACAGTTTATTCAAAAAAAGCCAGCAAGTTAATATTTACTTAGCTGGCTTTTTTATGTCCTGAGAAAATCAATAGAACAAAGTATGCAGGATGCCATTCCGTGAAGTAGGTTAGTTGCTTGATGTCTGGTATTTTACTGTAAAGTCATCCATTGTTGATAATGCAACATTAAGTTCCTCTGGCTTTTCCAGCTGGAAGGCGTTAACACCGACTCTTGATAAGTAATATACCTGGTCAGGCATATAGTTGCCTATAGCTCTAATTTCACCATTAAAAGCATATCGACTGCGTAATAATCTTGCCTGAGAAAAGGAGCGTCCATCTGTAAAAGCAGGAAACTCAAGTGCTATTAGGCTTATGTTGTTTAACGCATCAGCAATATCCTCAATTTTATCGGCTGGAGAAAGTCTGATACCCAAATTCCCTTTGTGATTGATTAAATCTGCTTTTTGTTGTTTCCAGCGAGATAAAGAAACAGTAATGTTGCCTGCTGTAATTTCGTGATCGTCGGCAATATGAATCCAGTTATCGTCTATAATTTGTTTGTCTTTAATGATTTGCATAGATTAGTCTCAATATACTGCACTTTTAAATGGGGATATACCGATGCGTTTAACGGTATCCAGGAAAACTTCATCATCAAGACGTTGTTTAATATAAACATCCAAAATGGTGGTAATGGCTTTAGTAACCTGGTCCTTGGCAACTGCAGGTCCGAGTCTCTGACCGATTGCTGCTTCATTTTCTGAAGATCCACCTAGCGTTAACTGGTACCACTCAACCCCTTTTTTGTCGACACCCAAAATACCAATGTGGCCGACACTTTGGTGTGCGCAGCCATTCATGCATCCAGACATATTGATTTTTAAATCACCGATGTCGTGTAGGTAATCCATATCGTCAAGCGCTTCATTGATTTCTTTGGCGATACCAATAGAACTGGCATTTGCTAGTGAGCAAAAATCCAGGCCTGGGCAGCAAATCATATCAGTAGCAGTACCAATGTTTGGTGTGGCAAGTTCCAGGCTGTCAAGTTTTTGCCAAAGATCGAATAATTTTTCCTGTTTGACATCAGCAAGTACAAGATTTTGTCTATGAGTGGTTCTGACTTCTCCAAAGCTGAATTGGTCCGCAAGATTGGCTACTGCATCAAGTTGTTTTTCTGTGATGTCTCCAGGAGGAGCATCAGGCGCTTTTAATGAAATATAAACTGCACGGTAACCCGGTATTTTATGATCTTCTGAATTATGTTTTATCCAGGTAGCAAATGCGGGGTTTTGTGTTGTGTTAGTTTGAAAGCTAGTGTCCGAATCAGCACCGTTTTCATAAGCAGGTGCTTTAAATTGAGCTTGCATAGCAGTAATCTGCTCATCATCGAGTTCCATACCATCTTTGATTTGCTGCCATTCAGCTTCAACCCAGGTGGACATGATTTCTATGCCGCTTTCTTTGACCAGAATTTTAATGCGTGATTTGTATTTATTGTCACGTCGGCCATTTAGGTTATATACGCGGACAATCGCTTCCAGATAAGACAGCAGGTGTTTCTTTTCTAAAAAGGGTCTGATTACTTTACCAATTATTGGGGTACGGCCTAGTCCGCCACCAACGAGAACTTTGAAGCCAGTTTCTCCGGCATCATTTTTAACTATGTGGAGGCCGATATCATGTAGCTGAGTGGCGGCTCTGTCTTGTTCTGAGCCACTCACTGCAATTTTAAATTTACGTGGTAAATAAGCAAATTCCGGGTGCAGAATTGTCCATTGACGAATGATTTCGCAATAGGGACGTGGGTCTTCAATTTCATCTGTGCAAACACCAGCTAGGTGATCGCTGGTGGTGTTTCTTAAGCAGTTGCCACTGGTTTGAATGGCATGCATTTGAACACTGGCCAGATCAGCTAAAATGTCAGGAACATTCTTTAATTCAGGCCAGTTGAACTGGATATTCTGGCGAGTAGTGATGTGGGCGTAGTCTTTGTCATATTTTCTGGCTATATGAGCCAGCATGCGCAGCTGCTTTGATGAAAGTAGACCGTAGGGTCCCGCCACACGAAGCATTGGTGCATGCGTTTGAATGTACAGGCCATTCATTAGTCGTAATGCACGAAATTCGTCTTCACCTAATTCGCCATTTAAGTAGCGTTCGGTTTGTCCTCTAAATTGAGTGACCCGCTGGTTAATCAGGGTCTGGTCATTGTCGTTGTACTGATACATAGGTGTTTTGCGCAAGTTTATAGCGAATAAATCAAGACCTCTAATAATATACTGAGATGGTTTAAATGACAAAGTTAATTGTATGGTGATACTATTAGCGGTTAATTCATCTGTTGCTTTTTTACTACCAAGTTAGGGGGAGGTTGTTTTGTTGCGTTTATTATTGGTCTTTGCAGGCTTGTTGTTTTTGCCACAATTGGCAATGGCGGGAGAAGCTATTGCTAATTTAGGTCTGACGGGAACTGAAAGAGGAATTTATACGGTTCTGGTTTTTATTGTTGCCTACGGTTTTGTAATGGCCGAAGAATTTACCGGTTTACGTAAGTCTAAACCTGTAATTCTGGTGGCAGGAATAATTTGGGCTCATGCTGCGGTTTTGGCAGCAGAGGCCGGTGTTTCAACAGAGGATTTGCATGAGGCTTTTGAGTCTAATTTACAAGAATATGCGGCTTTGATGTTATTTTTACTGGTTGCGATGACTTATATCAATGCCATGGCTGAGCGTAATGTGTTTGAAGCCTTGAGATCCTGGATGATAAGAAAACAGTTTAATTATAAACAGCTGTTTTGGGTGACCGGTATTATTACTTTCTTTTTATCAGCCGTTGCAGATAACCTGACTTCTGCTTTATTGGTTGGTGCTGTTGTCATGGCCGTTGGTAAAGGCAATGATAAATTTGTAGCAATTGGCCTGGTTAATCTGGTTGTTGCCGCAAATGCGGGGGGGGCGTTTAGTCCTTTTGGGGACATTACCACATTAATGGTTTGGCAAGCGGGTTATGCTGAGTTCTTTGATTTTTTTGCTTTGTTTGTCCCATCAGTAGTGAATTACCTTGTTCCTGCTTTTTTTATGTATCTTGCTTTGCCGAATGACCAGCCAGTGGCATCTGATGAAGCTGCTGTAGAGTTGAAACCAGGTGGGATTCAGGTTTGTGTTCTATTCTTGTTGACTATTGTTACTGCAGTTAGCTTTAAGCAATTCCTGCACTTGCCTCCTTTTATGGGAATGATGGTTGGATTGTCAGTGTTGATGATTTATGGCTATAGTATTAATAGGTTGTACCATGATGAATCATTTGATATTTTTAATAAAGTGCGTGATGCTGAATGGGATACCTTGTTTTTCTTCTTTGGTGTTGTGTTTGCAGTGGGTGGCCTAGGGTATATCGGTTATCTGGAATTGCTTTCTGGTGCAATGTATGATGGCTTAGGGGATACTACAGCTAACATATTTATGGGGATAATCTCTGCAATTGTGGATAATATTCCGGTAATGTTTGCAGTATTAAGTATGAATCTGGATATGGATTTGTATCAATGGTTGTTGGTTACATTGACAGCGGGTACTGGCGGGTCAATGTTGTCAGTTGGTTCGGCTGCTGGTGTTGCATTAATGGGCCAATCTAACCATAAGTATACTTTTTTTAGCCATATCAAATGGACACCTGTGATAGCACTTGGCTATTTTGCCAGTATCTTTGTACATTATTTGGTTAATGGTTAAATAACCTTGTTCGCAGATATATTTTTAAAGCGAAAAATGTGATTGCGATTTTCCATTGAAAACTATGTAGCATCTTTCAGGCTAGTATCGATAAGTCTGGAAGATGCTTTTTTGTTTGTAGGCTTAGGGAGGTGGAAACAAATAATCATCCAATCTCACTTGCCTTTTTATCCCTGTATAAATCTTCTCAATCGTCACGTAGAATAACTATGCTCCTCTTGAGAAAATTTATACAGAAATAATAATTCTATATGATATTTAGATGATTATTTATTTCCACCTCCCTTATGACAACTGAAAATTCCTGGCGTAAAGCTTTTTCTATATATGCTCAACCTCGTGTGTTGGGGATGATTTTTTTAGGTTTTTCGGCAGGACTTCCTTTTTTGCTAGTGTTTTCAACTTTATCCGCTTGGCTAAGAGATGAGGGTGTTGCCAGGTCTGTCATCGGTTTTTTTAGTTGGGTGGGTGTCACCTATTCAATTAAGGTGTTCTGGGCTCCAGTGGTAGACCGGTTGCCACTTCCCCTATTAACAAAACTGTTGGGAAAAAGACGGAGTTGGATGGTGGTTGCTCAAATTGGCATTGCCATTGGTTTGATTGGTATGGGGTTTTCTGACTCACAGTCTCAACTGCAACAAATTGCACTGTATGCCGTATGGGTTGCTTTTTGTTCGGCAACTCAGGACATAGTGGTAGATGCTTACCGCATTGAGGCGGTTGTGCCAGAGTATCAAGGGGCTATGGCTGCAACCTATGTTTTAGGTTATAGGATTGCGTTGTTGGTAGCAGGTGCAGGTGCATTTTATATTGCTGATTATAGCAGCTGGCAAGTTGCCTACTTTGTGATGGCGGCAACCATGAGTGTTGGAGTGTTGACGACTCTGGTAATCAATGAACCTGAACATAAAATCAGTGAGTCAACAAAGCGAATTGAAAGACAGTTAGAATCGGTTTTAGGCGTGGCAGGACCGCAGACAGTTAGTTCAAAATTGTTGGCGTGGTTTGCTGATGCAGTCGTCAGTCCTTTTGTCGATTTTTTTAAAAGGAATGGTAAGGCCGGTCTGTTGATACTGGCATTGATTGCCGTTTATAAAATGAGTGATATTACCATGGGAGTGATGGCAAACCCTTTTTACCTGGATTTAGGTTTTAGTAAAAAAGAAATTGCCGATGTCAGTAAAATATTTGGTTTTTTTATGACTATAGCCGGCGCATCAATAGGTGGGGTTATGGTTGTCAGGTATGGGATTATGCGGCCTCTATTATTTGGAGCGGTAATGGTCGCTGTGACCAATCTGCTGTTTGCTTTGCTGGCTGTATCTGAACCCAGCTTGATGTTATTAGCAGGTGTTATAAGTGCGGACAACTTAAGCGGAGGCATTGCAACTTCTGTGTTTATAGCCTATCTATCAAGTTTAACCAATAGTGCTTATACGGCAACGCAATATGCTTTGTTTAGTTCCTTGATGACCTTGCCTGCAAAACTGTTGGGTGGGTTTTCAGGTGTAGTCGTTGATAATTTTGGCTATCACTCTTTTTTTGTTTATGCATCTGCCGTTGGTTTGCCTGCTATTGTGCTGGTAGTTGTTGTTATGCGCTATCAGCTAAGCGCTAAAACTGAATGTCATAATCCATGATAAGCGGTGCGTGGTCTGAAAAACGCTCATCTTTGTATATGGATGTGGACTGGACCTTATCTTTAAGGCCGGCGCTGATAATTTGATAATCAATACGCCAGCCTACGTTTTTAACCCATGCTTGTCCGCGGTTTGACCACCAGGTATATTGTTCTTCTTGTTTATTAAGTAAACGAAAAGCATCAAACCAGTTTTGGTCGGAAAATAATTGATCCATCCATGCGCGCTCTTCAGGTAAAAAACCTGAATTTTTTTTGTTACCTTTCCAGTTTTTTAAATCAATTTCTTTATGGGCTATATTCCAGTCTCCGCAAATTATATAATCTCGATTGTTGTTTTCGAGTTCTTGCAGGTAAGGCATAAAGCGATAAAGAAAACTAAATTTAAATGCTTGCCGCTCTTCTCCAGATGAGCCAGAGGGTAGGTAAAGGGATATGACGCTTAAATTATCAAATTGAGCTTCAATAAAACGACCCTCATTATCAATGTCATGCCAGCCGAGTCCTTTGGTTATTGTGGTTGGTTGTTTTTTACAATAAATAGCAACGCCACTATATCCTTTCTTTACTGCATCATGATAAAAGCAATGATAACCTTCAGGCCAAAAGGCTTCGGCTTTAAGTTGATCAGTCTGGGCTTTTGTTTCCTGGATACATATAACATCAGCATTTTGATTTTTTAACCAGGGGAAAAAACCTTTACGTTCAGCAGCTCGAATGCCGTTTGCATTAAGTGAAATAATACGCATATTGAAATTGTTGGTTGCAGAATTGTTAAGTAAATCGTATTATACTCAGTTCTCTAATAAGTATGTAGCCCATTTTAAGGGTAGTGTGGAATCAAAATGAAACCAGAAATTCATCCGGAATATAAACAAATTACAGTAACCTGTGGTTGTGGTAATAAATTTGAAACTGGCTCGGTATTAACAAAAGATTTGCATGTGGAAGTATGTTCTTCGTGTCATCCTTTTTATACTGGAAAGCAAAGGGTTGTAGATACAGCCGGCCGTGTAGATAAGTTTCGCAAGAAGTTTGGAAAATAAATTTCCATTAAATTTTTTCTGTAGTAACCTTAGGTATTATAAGCAAGGGTTCTAATTCATGACAAAAGATACGGTAACAATAACAAACAACGCAACGGGTGAAGTTGCGGAGTTTGCTTTAAGCAGAGGTACAGTTGGAACTCCTGCGGTAGATATTGGTACTTTGAATAAAGAGTTGGGAGTCTTTACCTTTGACCCTGGATTTATGTCTACTGCAAGCTGTAAAAGTGCCATTACCTATATTGACGGGGACAAAGGTGTTTTGCTTTATCGGGGATACCCTATAGAGCAGCTGGCAGCAAACAGTTCTTTTGTTGAAGTTGCCTATTTATTGATGAATGGTGAGCTGCCTACTGAATTTGAATTATTGTCTTTTAAGGACGAAATCAGACACCATTCAATGATTCATGAGGCTTTGCGAGTTTTCTTTAATGGCTTCCACTACGATGCGCACCCAATGTCCATGATGGTTGGTGTGATGGGTTCCTTGTCCGCTTTTTATCATAGTGAACTAGATATGAATGATCCTGAACATCGACGTATTTCTGCAATGCGTATGGTGGCAAAGGTTCCAACTATTGCGGCGGCTTGCTATCGTCATTCTGTCGGATGGCCTTTTGTGTATCCTCGATTGGATCTGGGTTATTGTGAAAACTTCATGAATATGATGTTTTCATTACCTTCTCAGAAATACGTTGATAAAAATAACTATATAGATCCGGTTACTATAAAGGCTCTGAATTTATTATTTATCTTACATGCTGATCATGAGCAAAATGCCAGTACATCAACGGTTAGGCTTGCTAGTAGTACTGGGGCTAACCCTTATGCATGTGTTGCTGCTGGTATTTCTGCGTTGTGGGGACCTGCTCATGGTGGCGCTAATGAAGCTGTGCTGGCAATGCTGGCAGAGATTGGAACTGTTGATAGAATTCCAGAATTTATTGCTAAAGCGAAGGATAAAAATGATCCTTTTAGATTGATGGGGTTTGGACATAGGGTTTACAAAAATTTTGATCCAAGAGCAACAATTACGCGTGAAACCTGTCATGAAGTATTAGCAAAGTTTCCTAGTGATGATCCCTTGTTTGAGTTGGCTTTAGCACTGGAAGAATATGCTTTGAAAGATGATTATTTTATTGAGAAAAAACTGTATCCTAATGTCGATTTCTACTCAGGTATAATTTATAAAGCGTTAAAGATTCCCGAAGATATGTTTACAGTGATGTTTGTTATCGCACGGACAGCAGGTTGGGTTTCACATTGGATGGAAATGATGTCTGAACCCGGTCATCGAATAGGTCGGCCAAGACAAATATACACAGGCAGTGATGTGCGTGATTATGTTGCTGAGAGCGATAGATAAATCACTTTGTTGTTTTGTCAATATAACAGCCTAAGATGATACATAGGTACTGGTAATCCCCTTGCGTCTCAAGAACAAGGCGAGAACACACCTGTGTAGCCCTGATCTCTATGGATAGTGACTGATGTGGTATGAAGCTGCTGCCAATTGACTTGGAGAATACGGTGGAAATGACTTGCGGCCTGTAGCTTGCTAGGGCAATTCGCAATAAATAACCCACCAGCCTTGCTTGCACTAAAGCATAACAATCGCTAAAGCTTTTCTAATCTTTTTATCCGTATTCTGCGTTGCAACTTCGGTTACATAGCTTGCTATGTTCCCTCCGTTGCGCCTCGACAATTGCTTCTGTATTACCCTGCTACATGCCGTCCATGGCATTATGCGTTGTTCTACCAACACACACCCATGTGTTAGTTGAAGACGAATAAAGTCCTGCGCAATCCTGGTAGGTTATTTATTGCGTGTTACTTCATAACCATAAACATTAAACAAATTTTTCTGATTTGATATATTTAGAATCATTTTAGAACAGGCTTTCTTCTTCTGTTTCTTCCTGGTTTTCCAAGTCAATTTCAATGGGTGAATATTCTTTAGGTGCATATCGTTTGCGGAAAAACTCCCAGATTCCATTATTGCTGCCAGGTTGAGCCAGTAATCCGGTTTTAGAATCTATATGAACTTTAATTATATCTTTTGGGATTACTAGAGATTGTTCTGGCTTATCTTTTAATGCGGTTTTCATAAAGTCTATCCAGATTGGGAGGGCTGCTTTACCACCAGTTTCATTTCGTCCTAAAGGTTTTGCTGAATCGAAACCCAGCCAGGCAGACCCGACAATGCCGGCGCTAAAACCGTTAAACCAAGCATCTCTTTGTTCGTTTGTTGTTCCGGTTTTTCCAGCAAGATCCGATCTGCCTAGTACTTTTGCTTTAGTCGCAGTTCCTCTTTGCACTACATCCCGTAATAAAGAGTTCATAAGAAAGTTAATTTGAGCAGAAATGATTCGTGGTGCAAAGCCGGGTGTGTTCAGTTGTTCTTTATTACAAGTCGGGCAGGCAATATCAGGTGATGCTTTAAATAAAAGCGTGCCTTTATAATCTTCAATTCGAGCAATAAAATAAGGCTTTATCAGAAAGCCACCGTTGGCAAAAACAGAAAAAACAGTGGCCATCTGCAAAGGAGAGGCATAGCCACTCCCCAAGGCTAAAGAAAGGCTGTTAGGTAGTTGTTCCTGGGTAAAGCCAAAGCGTATTGCGGTGTCAGTCACTCGTTTAATGCCGAGTTCCCTAAGCAAGCGTATAGAAATCAAATTTCTGGATTTACGTAAAGCAGTTCTGAGTGGGGTTAATCCGAAGAATTTTTTGCTATAATTTTGAGGTCTCCACTCACTTTCCTGGGTGGGGTCATCCACAACAACAGGGGCATCATTAATAAGGCTTGCTGCTGTAAAGCCATTTTCTAGAGCAGTTGTGTATATAATCGGTTTGAAGCCAGACCCTGGTTGCCGTTTGGATTGAGTAACCCGGTTGTATTTATTACGATAGAAGTCAAATCCACCCGTTAAGGCCAGGATTGCGCCATCATAAGAATTTAGCGCTACAAATGCGGCTTCAGTTTCAGGTATTTGAGCTAATTCCCAGGTGTTGTTATCGAGTAGTCTGACTCTGATGAGGTCGGCAGGTTTCAATATATCGGAAATGGACTTTAGCTTTGGTCCAAGATAGTTTCGTGATTTAAATTTTCTGGCCCATTTTACGTTTTCAAAAGATAATTCAATTAATGTTTTGTCTTTCAGTTTTGCGGTGGCAATATTTTGTTTTATTTCTATGACTTGGGCCGACTGAGTGTCTGCGATAGTCGAATATTCAGAGGCATCGAACTCAACCCTGTTTTTATGTGGCAGGGATCGATAACCGTGTCGATGGTCGTAACTGTGCAGACCAGAGTGGACAGCCGAAGACGCTTTTGCTTGCAGTGAACTGATGATGGTTGTATAAACCTTTAACCCCAAAGTAAAAGCTTTGTCGCCATATTGATCAACTATCTCTTTACGAACCATTTCTGCAATATAGGGTGCAGGAGATTGTAGATGATTTGAATGGAGTAAAGCAGTAATTGGAGTGTTGACAGCGTTATCAAAGTCAGTCTGACTGATATAATTCAGTTCATACATGCGTCGTAACACATAATTTCTACGTTGCAAGGCTCTTTTCGGGTCAGTGACTGGGTTGTATGCAGAGGGTGCTTTAGGTAATCCGGCAATCATTGCCTGTTGAGCAAGGTCAAGCTCGGATAGGTTTTTACCATAATAAGTAGATGCGGCGGCAGCAATGCCATACGATCGATGACCCAGATAAATTTTATTTAAATACAGTTCCAGTATTTTTTCTTTTGAATATTCGTTTTCTATGCGTATGGCCAGGATTATTTCTTTAATTTTTCGTTTATAGGTTTTTTCCCGGGTGAGTAAGAAATTACGTGTGACTTGCATGGTTATAGTGCTGCCACCCTGTTTCTTTTTACCCGTCAATACAAGTTGCCATGCTGCTCGAAGCAGGCCCTTGAAATCAACCCCGGGGTGAGAAAAAAAATTAGCGTCTTCAGCAGCAAGAAATGCATGGATTAGCGGTTGAGGTACTTGCTCTATGTTGATAGGCTCTCGTTTTTTTTCGCCAAATTGAGCCAATAAAAGACCGTCTTTACTATAGATACTTAAAGGAATTTGGTATTCAACATTATTTAATTGCTTAATGTCAGGGAGTTCAGCCTGTAACTGATTAAGAAAAAAGTAGCTGGCAATTGCTACGCAAATAACAAGGCTGAAAATGAGAAAAAAAAACCATTTCAAAGTTTGTTTTAGAAACATCCGGTTTGAAGTCACAACAATCCTGTATACATGAATGAATAAATAAGTTTATAGCAGCGTGTAACTTAATCGTAAATAGAGAAAAAAGCAATGGTAGCTTAATTATGTTGACTAATATCTATTCACAATTAATTAAGGAAATGGTTCACACAATAAAAAAATTACGGCCTTTTAGTATTAAAAAAGAAAAACACTACTATACTTTGTCATAAACGCGGTTTTGATTGTTATTGATTGATGCGAGTTGGTTATAGTTAGTAATGCAAGTAAGTGGATATTTGAGTTTTTTACGAGATAAAAAGGGTCATGCATGAGCTGGTTTAACAGAGGACAGTCTGTTGTTCTTGGAATTGATATAAGCACGGCAGCAATTAAATTATTAGAGCTGAGTAGGTCTGGGTCCCGCTATAGAGTTGAGAGCTATGCCGTTTCTCCTTTACCTCAAGATGCAGTTGTCGATAAAAACATTGCCAATATTGATGTTATTGCTCACGCAATTAAAGCGGCTCTTAAACAATCGGGCACTAAAACCAAACAAGCTTGTGTGGCAGTGGCAGGTTCATCGGTTATGACTAAGGTTATTTCGATGCCAGCCTCTTTAGCAGAAGATGAAATGGAGGAACAGATTCTGGTTGAGGCTGATCAGTATGTTCCTTATTCTCTGGATGAAGTTAATCTGGATTTTGAGGTTCAGGGCGTAGCAGAAAATAATCCTGAAATGGTCGAAGTTTTACTGGCAGCTTCTCGACGGGAAAATGTAGAAGATAGAGTAGAGGCCTTGGAAAGAGCTGGTTTGAAAGCAAAGATAGTTGATGTTGAAGCGTTTGCCATGGAGAATGCATTTTCTTTATTAGCAGATCAATTACCAGATGCTATTGATAACCAGACTATTGCAATTGCAGATATTGGTGCAACCATGTCTACCTTAAATGTATTGCATAGTGGCCGGACTGTCTATACACGCGAACAGGGATTTGGCGGCAAGCAGTTAACGGAAGAAATTCAGCGTCGATATGGTTTGTCCTATGAAGAAGCAGGTTTGGCAAAAAGGCATGGAGGATTACCTGATAACTATGTTGCCGATGTATTGGATCCCTTTAAAAAAGCCATGGTTCAGCAAATTGCTCGCTCACTACAGTTCTTCGTATCCTCAAGTGCAAATAGAGGGATTGACAGTATCGTGCTTGCAGGAGGTTGTTCTTCTATCGCAGGGTTGGAAAAACTGGTAGAGCAAAATCTGGGGATACCTGCTTATGTAGCAAATCCTTTTATCAATATGGCATTATCCAATAAAGTAAAACCACAAAGTCTAAGTAATGATGCGCCTGCAATGATGATTGCCTGTGGGTTAGCGTTAAGGAGTTTTGATTAATGGCAAGAATTAATTTACTTCCATGGCGAGAAGAACTTCGGAATCAAAAGCAACAGGACTTTATGATGGCAATAGGTGCTGGTGTTGCACTCACTTGCTTTGTATTTTTTCTTGTTTATTTGCAAATTGAAGCAATGAAAGAATATCAGACCAGACGAAATTCTATTCTTAAAAACGAAATTCGACTGGTTGATAAAAAAATTAATGAAATTAAAGATATTGAAGCTAAGAAACGTAAGTTATTAACTAAAATTGAAGTGATACAACGATTACAGGAAAGTCGTCCACAAATCGTTCATTTGTTTGATGAGCTGGCAAAAAGTACGCCGGAAGGTGTTTTTCTGTCTAAATTTAAACAGACTGGAAATACTTTGTTGTTTAGTGGTAAAGCACAATCAAATGCCCGGGTTTCTGCCTATATGCGAGGTGTAGAGGCTTCTCCCTGGCTTGATAGTCCAGTGTTACAGGTTATAACAGGGAAAGGAAAGACTAAAGACGGCTTGCTCAGTGATTTTTCTATGGCTGCTAAGCAAGGGGAATTAAAGGCTGAGGGTAAGGAGGGTGGAAAAAAATGAATTTATCTGAAGTCAACTGGGATTTTAATTCCGCAGGAACCTGGCCATTCCCTATAAAAGTAGCGACCATTGTTTTGGTCAGCATTTTGGTTGCTGCTGCAGGCGTTTATTATATTAGCTTTGATCAGCTCAATGAATTAGAGCAATTAGAGAAGAAAGAACTGGAACTGAAAAATACATTTGAAATAAAACAAAAGAAAGCCATCAATTTGCCTGATTATCGTGAGCAACTTAAGCAGATTGAGGCATCCTTGGGTGAAATGATTAAACAAATGCCAACAAAAGCTGAAGTGGCAAATTTACTGATTGATATTTCTCAAACAGGGTTGGCCAGTGGCTTGGAGTTTCGTCTATTTAAACCCGCCGCAGCTATAAGAAAGGACTTTTACTCTGAGCTACCTATCAATATTACAGTTATTGGTAAATATGAAGAGTTAGGGTTATTTGTTAGTGGTTTAGCCTCTTTGCCTCGAATAGTCACAGTGCATAATGTTGCTATTTCACCTACAGAGCCCCCTTTATTAAAAATGGATGCAATAATAAAAACATATAATGAGGAATCCGGGAGCGTTAAGAAAAAGAAGAAAAAAGGGAGAAGAAGATAATGCTGTTCGCCAAAAATCGTTTTTATCGAAATAAAAAAGTAGTTGTCGGTATTAGCTGTTGCTATCTTGTGCTTGGTTTGAGCGCTTGTGTTAGCAATGATGTAAGTGATTTAAACCGATATGTTCAGGGTATCAAGGCGAAGCCTAAGGGAATGATACAACCTTTACCAGAGATCAAAGTTGTTGAACCTTTTATTTTTGAACCAGCCGGTCTGCGCGACCCTTTTCGACCTATAGAAAGACGTCAGGATGAAGAACGATCTGAGTTTTCTGGCGGTGCAGGTATACACCCCGATAGATCGAGAAGAAAAGAAGAGTTAGAGGGTTATTCTTTGGATACATTAAGAATGGTAGGAACATTAACTATGGATAATGCTTTGTGGGCCTTGGTTAAAGCAGCTGAAGGGACAATACATAGAGTTCGGCAAGGTAACCACATGGGACGAAATTACGGTGAAATAATACGGATTTTAGATGACAGGATTGAGTTGATGGAAATTATTCCTGATAAACCGGGGGCGTGGCGTGAACAACAGGCTTCATTGGCACTGGCTGAGTAACTAAGGCTTATATAATGAATATGCAAAATAATAAAACGATGAGAATACAAGAGCAGTCAGTTGCTGGTTGGTTTCTGGCGGGATTCTTTGTGGCGCTGTTACAGATTTCCTCGGTATGGGCAAGTGGTTCAGCAATTACTGAGTTAAATTTTTCTTCATTATCAGGTGATGAAGTTCAGATTCATTTGGGGATGAATGGCCCGGCTATAGCACCTAAGATATTTCAAACAGATAACCCGTCCAGAATTGCACTGGATTTCGCTGGCGTCAAGAGTGAATTAGCTAAAAAGATGTACCCTATTAATCAGGGGGCGGCGAATACTGTTTATGTTGTCGAGGCCTCTGGCAGGACGCGTGTTGTTATTAATCTTACTCAAACTGTACCGTACGAAACCAAAGTTATAGGAAATAATGTCTATATTGTATTAAAACCAGTAAATTCAATGAATACAGTCGAAACATCTATCCAGGGAAAGGTTGCCGATCGACGAGTCACTAATTTACTGCCTGAACAAACCATTAAAAATATCGATTTTCGCAGGGGGCCCAAAGGTGAAGGGCGCCTAATGTTAGAGCTTTCTGAAGAGAATACAGTGGTCGATGTGAAAGAACGGGGCGGCAAAGTTATTTTAAACTTTCTAAACACTAAAATCCCAGAAGCCTTGATTAAAAGTTTTGATGTTTCAGATTTCGCTACCCCAGTACGGAAAATTGATGCCAGACCCAGAGGTGCAGGCGTTAATATCACCATAACACCCGTAGATGGGAATTATGACTACTCATCGTACCAGTCTGATGGTATGTTAACGATAGATTTTATCCCTTTAACCTCAGCGGAAAAAGAGGCTTTGTTGAAGCAAAAATTTCCGTATACGGGCAAAAAATTAACATTAAACTTTCAGGACATAGAAGTAAGGTCTGTTCTACAAATTCTGGCTGATTTTACAGCGCTTAATATCATTGCTGCTGATTCAGTGGGAGGCACAGTCACTTTACGTTTAAATGACGTACCTTGGGATCAAGCGCTAGATTTGATTCTTAAATCAAAAGGTTTGTCCAAACGGCAAACAGGTAATGTGGTTTTAGTAGCCCCTACCTCGGAAATTATAAAAATAGAAGAGGAAGAGTTAGCGGCAAAAACTGTAGTTGAACAACTTGAACCCTTGAGAACTGAGTATATTCAGATTAATTATGCTAAGGCTGAAGATATACAGGCTTTGTTAACAGGACGAAGTGTTGTAAGATCTTCAAGTTCTACAAGTAATCAGACAAATAGTTCGACATTAGGCAGTAGATCCTCTACATCTCAGCGTAGAGGTAGTACTAGTAAAAGTGAAAGATCGGGCTTACTATCAGAAAGAGGGCGTTCTACGGTAGATTCAAGAACTAATACGCTGATAGTTAAAGATACGGTTAAACAATTGGAAGAAATTCACAGCCTTATAGAACTGCTGGATGTGCCTGTAAGACAGGTTTTAATTGAGGCTAGAATTGTCATAGCGAGTACTGATTTTTCTAAACAATTGGGTGTTGAATTTGGTGTTGCATATAACAGCGGAGATTTTAAATTAAGCGACCGGGGCGTTGAAACAAAAAGCGTAAATAATTCAAGTGCTTTATCAGACCTGGCGAGTGCATTGGCGGCATCAGGCCCTGGCGCATTAGCAATGACTTTATCAGATGGAGCTAATTATATATTAAATCTTGAAATTCAAGCAAATCAACTCAATGGTAATACTGAATTGCTTTCTAATCCAAGGGTTATGACCACCGATCGTGTGACGGCAACTATAAAACAAGGTGTTCAAATACCGTATCAATCAAGTAGTCAGGATGGTACTGTCACAGAGCTTATTGATGCAGTATTGGAATTGAAGGTTACACCACAGATTACTCCGAGTGGTAATGTAATTATGGATCTAAATATTAAAAAAGATGCTCCAGGAGTAGCAGTCCCATCAGGTGCAGGAACTGCAGTTGCAATAGATAAAAGAGAAATAACTACAACAGTCCAGGTTGAGGATGGAGAAACTGTGGTCTTAGGTGGTGTTTTTGAATCAACAGATTCTAATGCAACTAATACAGTGCCTTGGTTATCTGACTTGCCTGGTGTAGGCTGGTTATTTAAAAATTCTGATGATAACAGCACTAAAAGAGAGTTGTTGATATTTGTAACCCCCAAAATAGTAAAAAGTTCCTTATCAGCAAGATAACAATACTATAAAAAAAATCATAAAGGGGGCATAATGCCCCCTTTTTTATTGGTTTAACGTACTCGGTTAATTATGATGCAGACAGAGAATATATATTTAATTGGCCTGATGGGTGCAGGTAAAACAACCATTGGCAGGCAGCTGGCAAAAGCCATACACGCCCCGTTTTACGACAGTGATAAGGCCATAGAAGAGCAGACAGGCGTGGATATTCCCACTATATTTGAATATGAGGGTGAGGAAGGCTTTAGAATTCGTGAACAGAATATGATTCAGGAATTAACCCAGATTGATGGTATTGTACTGGCGACAGGGGGAGGGGCGATATTAACAGAAGTCAATCGCAAAGCATTAAAAGAAAATGGCTTTGTAGTGTATTTACAATGCTCTGTCGATAAAATATTGCAAAGAACCAAAAGGGATAATCAAAGACCGCTGCTGGATACCAAAAACCCAAGAGAACGTATAGAGGCGCTGTTTGCGGAAAGAGAAGCATTATATTTATCGTGCGCTGATTTTAAAATAGAAACCAGCTCTATGCAGAGTAAAAATGTCGTGCAATCAATTTTAAATGAATATAATGGGTAACTATATAGCGTTTTTTCAAAAGGCTGATTTGTTACTCTGTCATTTCGACCAGCGGGAGAAATCTTTCACTAGGAGCCTGTCCGAGAATAGAAGACCTACTGCGGAAAAGCCAATTTTGGCCAGTTTTTCCGATCATTTTCGTTACACGCGTAAACTATTTAACTTAAATGATCGGAAAAACTGACTCAAAATGGGTTCCCTT
>Ga0256847_1000475_pt1 | contig 25493 bp, 22 predicted proteins | sample TeddybearmetaG_FD_189099 | JGI IMG/M metagenome (GOLD analysis project Ga0256847, IMG submission 189099) | Hydrothermal vent microbial communities from East Pacific Rise, Pacific Ocean - Teddybear | ecosystem: Environmental > Aquatic > Marine > Hydrothermal vents | place: Pacific Ocean: East... | reverse complement strand
TTTGGCACTCACAATGCCCGCCGTCACCGAGTAATCAAACCCAAACGGAGAGCCAATGGCCAACACCCATTCCCCCACCTCTAACTGTTCGGGTTCGCCAATTTTCGCATAGGAATAACCACTGCCGTCAATCTTTAACACCGCCACATCGGTGCTTTTATCCACCCCCACCACCGTGGCCATTTTTTCCGTTCGATCCGTCAGTCTGACGGTAATTTCAGCGGCGTCTTTAATCACATGATGATTGGTAATAATGTAACCGTCTGCAGAAATCAGAAACCCCGAGCCCAAGGAATGCGCCCCAAACTCATGCTTTGGCACCTCCTCAAATTGTTTAAACAGATGTTTAAACGCCTCGGGCATATTCGGCATGTCTAACTTTGGCCCTGGATACGTGAGTGTTTTGGATTTTTTTGTGGTGCTAATGTTCACCACAATACCGCTCTGCGCCTTCACCACCGTGGTAAAATCCGGCAATGTGCCCGCGTGCACAGGCTGCAGCAGCATAATAATTAAAAAGATGTATTTTAACTTTGAAACAATGTTCATTGTAACCTCCATTATTTTAATTTAAATTATCATTATTTGGAGCAATGCTAGATTTACGCTTGAATGGGGTCTGAAGGCACTATTTGCAACATCGTGGGCGGCTTAATATACGCGGGTTGCCAACGTTGCCATAAAAATCCAGCACACAAACCCAAGCCCCCCACCAACGGTTCATAGACGGCGGCAAACCCCAGCATGCGACCCACGAACAAACAGAGGAATAAACTCAATAAAGGCCATAAATAAACTCGAATAGAGGCTTTCAAAATCGCGCCTTCATCCAACCCCACAATCACTTGGTCGCCAATCGCCGCATTTAACGCATTATCCACCCACAGTTCGACCACAGGATGGCGGAATAGTTTTTCCAACGTATGCGTTGCACAGCCCTGGCTGTGTTGGCAGCCAGCACAGCCCGCCTGACGAAATACGCGTAATTTGGCTTGTTGCCCACGCAATGCTGTGACTTGGGCCTGTTCCGTGATCATTGTTTAACCATTGATTCAGCAATCAGTTGGGTGGTCACTTTGGGCACCTCGCCAACCACGGTAATAAAATAACCTTGTTTGCTCATGCCATAAGCGGTTAACGCCCCCATTTGAGAGGCACCGGCCAAAGAGGCCCCACCAGCTTGTTTTTCAATGTACACCGAAATACTGGCCAAACCGTCAGAGTAGACCAGGTGCTCCACCAATTCATCCGAGTGCGCCACTTGCTCCATGGTGGCACGACTCAACACAAACCCCGATGGCAGCTTGACTACCTTCCAGGCGGTTTTCGCCATGTCGGCTTCCGTATTATAATTATTCACCGTCCACGAAAATGCGCGCCCCATCATTTTCGAGGTTAATTTGTCTCGGTCAATGTGATCCACGACTTTCAGTGAGGTGTACATAATCTGTTCAATCGGTTCGCCTTGGTGGTTCAGGCGTGCGGATTTCAGCGGTAATGCGGTGAGTTTATCCAACCACAAATGATAACCATACCGATACAAGTCTTTCGGTTGAATCCGCACCACTTGCGCCAAGCGCTCAACCACGCGTTCTTCACGCACCAAAGAAAACCGATAAATTGACATCAACACACTTAAATCCAGTGGTAATACCGCTGGAAAGGCTTTTTTAATGCCATGGTCAACAATCACGGATTTAGAATTTGGCCAGATGCAGGTGACCGCATCGCCTTGTTTGATGATCTCTCTTGCTTCACCATTCAAGGAGACCAAACGCTCGCGCTCCATCACCCCATCGTATTGATGCACAATCGACATGGTTTCTAATTGTTTATCATGTAGGTAAATAAACGTCCCTTCATAATTCAGCATCTGTGATGCTTTCACCATGCGATTCAACCACGTGATCGCAGAATCTTCCGCTTGCGCGATGCCCAGGCATCCCAGTAAACACCCGCCTATCCAGAGTCGGCTCAATGCACTCATCATGGCTATTTTTGCCCGCCATCGTAACTGACTAAATGCACATTACCCGGCCCCCGAAAAGCCGGCACAACATTTTGATTGTGTTTGACCAAATACGCATTCAAGCGCGCTTCAACAACCGGCTGTTGCGACTGCCAAAACGTCCCAGGAGGGGGGGTCTGCGTTGTGGCGAAAGAGGCTTCGCCCGTATCCGAGGGCACCGTCTGTACCATGAACACCGCAATCATCGCCACTGACGCGGCAATCGCGACCCCGGCAATTTGCTCAAACACGGAAATTTTCTTGGGCGCCGCAGCCGAACGGCCCAACGCCTCTCCATCCGCCTCATCCAGCGCCACCGCCGGTTCGGCATCAAGCGCTTGATTAATCCCCGCCAGCAAATCCACCGTCACCGGGGTTGCCCCTAACGGACTTTGACGCAACTGTTGACCCATGGCTTGATAATGCTGTATTGACTGCGCCAAGGTTGTATCTGAGGCCAATTGTTTCAACACCAAGGGAATTTCATGCGCCTCTAATTCATCATCGACCATGGCCGATACTTGCTCTTTTAGCTTATCCATCTCACCCACCCGTCTTCATTTAATCAGCCTCACGTAACGGCTTTAGCTGTTTATCGATGACATCCCGCGCCCTAAAAATTCTAGACCTAACCGTACCGATTGGGCAGTCCATCGTGTGTGCAATGGCCTCATAACTGAGGCCGTCTAATTCCCGTAACAACAAGGCTGTTCTGAGGTCTTCAGGCAATGCCTGAATGGTTTCCTGTAATAATGCGGCCATTTCCATTTCAGCCAATTGGTTTTCCGGTGTGGCGATATCATGCAACACCACGCCAACGGATAAATGCTCGGCATCCGTTGCATCAATATCACTGCTCGGCGGCCTGCGCCCGATGGCCACCAAATGGTTTTTCGCCGTATTAATCGCAATCCGATATAACCAAGTATAGAACGCACTTTCGCCCCGAAAACGTGCCAAAGCCCGATACGCTTTAATAAACGCTTCTTGAGCAACATCCAGGGCATCTTGCGGGTTTTTAACATACCGGCTGATCAAGCTGACCACTTTTGTTTGATATTTCAAAACCAAAATATCAAACGCTTGGCGATCCCCTGCTTGTACGCGTTTCACCAGTTCGGCATCCACACTTGCTTGGCTCATTCGCAGGCACCTACACCGCAGCGTGTCACATGGGTTCCAGAGTCCACATAAGACACGCCCGTCACAGCATACGACAGTATGAAGGGCACAAAGTTCTGGCTAAAAACCAAAACATAACTCATTGATCGTAGCGTTATTTCCAATCTGTTTGATCGCATTCGTGCCGCAAGTCCTTTGCATTTTTTAGACTGTTCGTCTCATCAAAATATCGGTATAGTGACGCAGCATCGCTCAACGGTGCCATCAGCGATTGATTATCGCTTGAAACCAGAAATTTTAACAAGGCTTAATGTGTCTCAACTCGCGCAACATGACATTCTCATCATCGGTAGTGGGGCCGCTGGGCTCAGTTTGGCGCTAAAATTAGCTGACCATGGCAGCATCGGCATTCTGTCCAAAAGTGATTTGGCCGATACCAATACCTATCAAGCCCAAGGCGGCATTTCTGCCGTATTAAGTGCGGATGACACCTTGGCCTCACATGTCGAGGATACCTTAAACGCCGGTGCGGATTTATGCCAACAAGCCACGGTTGAACGGGTCGTCGCCCAAGGCAAAACCTGCATCCAAAACCTCATCAACATCGGTGTGCCGTTTACCAAAGATAACACCAGCAGCCCCTTGGATTACCACCTCACCCGAGAGGGTGGACATAGCAATCGGCGGGTCATTCATGCTGCGGATACCACCGGCCAGGCGGTTGAGTGCAGCCTACTCGAACAAATCAAACAACACAGCAATATTGCGGTATACCCACATTATATTGCAATCGATGTGATTCGCGGCCAGAAGCTGGGTTTAGATGATAATCGTTGCCACGGCGCTTATGTGCTGAATAAAGCCAGCGGTCGGGTGGATGTCTTACAGTCCACCTTCACCATTTTGTGTACCGGCGGTGCCAGTAAGGTTTATTTGTATACCAGCAACCCCGATATTGCGACCGGCGATGGTGTTGCCATGGCTTGGCGCGCAGGTTGTCGCGTCGGCAATATGGAGTTTATTCAATTCCACCCCACTTGCTTGTATCACCCGCGTGCAAAATCATTTCTCATCACCGAGGCCGTTCGTGGCGAAGGCGGTTATCTACGGCGCCCGGATGGGTCACGTTTTATGCATGAATTTGATGCCCGCGCAGAACTCGCGCCTCGCGATATCGTGGCACGGGCGATTGACCATGAAATGAAACGTTTGGGCATTGAATGCGTGTATCTGGACATCAGCCACAAACCGGCGGATTTTGTGATCCAACACTTTCCCAATATTTTTGCCCAATGCCAACGCTTTGACATCGACATTACACGCGACCTAATCCCCGTCGTGCCCGCTGCGCATTATACCTGCGGTGGCATTGTGGTGGATGCACACGGGCAAACCGACATTGATGGCCTGTATGCCATTGGTGAAACTGCGTTTACAGGGTTACACGGCGCTAATCGCATGGCCAGCAACTCTTTATTAGAATGCCTCGCGTATGCGCAATTTGCCGCCAACCACATTATCCAACACCTTGATCAACCCCCTGCTTTCCCAGAGATTCCCGCCTGGGACGAAAGCCAAGTGACCGATTCAGATGAAGAAGTGGTAGTCGCACATAACTGGGATGAGTTACGTCGATTCATGTGGGACTATGTGGGCATCGTCCGCACGGACAAACGTTTGGCCCGCGCCAAACGCCGGGTTGATCTATTGAAGTTAGAAATTTCAGAGTATTATGGGCACTTCCGCGTGACCAACGATTTAATCGAGCTGCGCAATTTAGTCACGGTTGCTGACCTCATCATCCAATCCGCCTTAAAAAGAAAAGAAAGCCGGGGTTTACATTTTACCCTCGATTATCCACAGCGCCAGCCAAACCCCAAAGACACGATTCTGACCCCCTGAATCGGCTCATACCGCGCCATGATCCACCCAATCCACAAAATACCGTAACAACGCATTCGCCTCCGGGGTCTCTTCGGCCGTGCGAATAATCTCATCCAGGTGTGCATCATCTTGCGTATATTGGCTTTTATACACGGTCAAGCGTTGCACCAAGGTGGCTCTATCCACTTCTGGATGAAATTGAAAAGCCCAAAACGGTTTACCGGTCACCCGAAAAGCATGACAACATTGCGCCGTGTGGGCCAACAAAGTACAGCTCGGGGGTAACGCCACGGCTTTTTCCCGGTGTACAGACACAGCCAAAAAATGATTTTTCACCGCACACATCAAAGGGTCTTGCTGTGCGGCGGGGGTTAACGTCATCGGCAACGTGCCCATTTCAAATTCAGCCACCTCTTGCACAATCTCGCCGCCTAACGCTAACACCGCCAATTGAAAACCAAAACACGAGGCAAACACCGGTTTATCAATCGCCACGCAATGGCGCAATAAAGCTTGTGCATCCACCACAAAAGGATATTCGGCTGGTTCCAACACACTCGCTTCACTCGCCCCACCCACAAAAACTGCCGTATATGGCTCGACTACACTGGCTGAAAAATGCGGCGTATCAAACAGATTTAACACCGTAATCGCCCCGTCAGGCAAACCACTGTAACGCAAAAAACTGGCCAGCTCTTCGTCTCTGACGGATTGACCTTGCCGAATTTGTAACAATAAAAACGTCATCGCTTTTCCCTCAATGCCGCGCAGAACGAAGCAATTGTGCAACATACGCCTGATCATTCGGCGCCACCAATGCGGCCACATGGCGACAGCCCAAACTGCGGGCATAATCCGCTTGGCGCTGGCTGCCTAACAGTAAAGCACAGCCAAATAACACCTCCAACCCGACTAACGCCACGAGCTGATCTAAACCCGCTTGGCTGCTAATAATCACCGAATCCACACGCCCCTGCTGAATCTCGCGCAGAATGCTGGCGTCCACTTGCTGTGGCGCACAACGCTGATACACCGGGAATTCAAACACCGTCGCCCCCCGTGCGCTTAACGCTGTATTCAACAAACTGCGCCCGCCCACACCTTTCACCAAAGTGATGGTTTGTGCATGCACCGAGGCAAACATTGGCATGGCCAAGAGCGCTTCACTGTTAAACGGTGAGGGGGGGCACACAATGTTGGCCGCATAAACGGCCTGTAACGCTTGTTGGGTTTTCTGCCCAATCGCAATATATGCGGCCGCTGCGTGCACCTGCGCAGCCGCTAGCAACGGCACGCCGTAATGCACCGCATTGGCACTCACAAAAATGATTTTATCGCTGTTGATCGCGGCTGTAGGCAACGCCGCCGCGTGCGCTTGAATCGCCAACGTCGGCAGGCGTAAGGCCACCCCGCCCAACTGTTCAATTAAGGCACACAATGCCTGTGCTTGATGGGCTGGCCGCGTCACCACAATGCGTTGGCCAGCTAACGCGGGGGTCATTGACGCGCTTGCGCCAGGATCTCTGTGGCACCACGCGCAATCAAATCATCGGCCAACACCGTTCCCAGCTCTTGTGCATCTTGTGGGTGCCCACAGATATCGCCGCGCAAAATTTGTGTGCCATCTGGCGTGCCCACCAAGCCTTGCAGAAACAGCGTTTTCCCTTCGATCACGGCATGCCCGGCGATGGGCACTTGGCAGCCGCCTTCAAGGCGTTCGTTCATTGCACGCTCAGCCAACACACATGCGGCTGTTTCCCCGTGATGTAACGGTGCAATCAAATGGTTAACGCGGTCATCATGACTCCGGCATTCAATCGACAATGCGCCTTGGGCAATCGCAGGCAAACTCACATCATAAGGTAATTCTGCGGTAATTCTGTGATCAAACCCCAAACGCTGCAAACCAGAAGTGGCCAAGATGATGGCATCATAATCGCCGTTATCCAGTTTATCTAAACGCGTATTGACGTTACCGCGCAAATCGGCGATGACCAAATCGGGACGTAATGCTCGAATCTGGCATTGCCGACGCAAACTCGATGTCCCCACTTTTGCGCCTTTTGGCAGCTCGATTAAGCTCGCATAATCATTCGACACAAACGCATCACTGGGTGTGTCTCGCTGTAAAATCACCGCCAAATGCAAATCCGCAGGCAATTGCATCGGCACATCTTTGGTCGAATGTACGGCAATATCCGCTTCCTGCTGCAACAAACTGTGTTCCAGCTCTTTCACAAACAGGCCTTTGCCCCCAATTTTGGACAACGGGCTGTCCAGAATGTGGTCGCCTTTTGTGCTCATGGGTAAGAGGGAAACGCTAAGATTTGGGTGTCGTTGTGTGAGCTGCTGGGCGACAAATTCTGCTTGCCATAACGCCAGCGGGCTCTTTCGGGTTGCAATGGTTAAAGTATCCGGCATGAGTCATCCATTTTCTGAGCCTTCGTTAAAGACGGCATTCTATACTAAGCCCTTTCTGAGCTCAAAAAAACCACCGAGATACCGCATTGACCCGGTGTTTTAACCTGCGATGGTATATTTTTTCAATCGATATAATAACGTATCTCGGGTTAACCCTAACAAGCGCGCAGCCTTGCTTTTGTTACCTAAAGATTTAAATAATGCTTGACGAATAAGATCTTCTTCCAGGTCTTGTAGATTCAATCCCACATCCGGCAGCACATACAAGCGCCCATCAACGGGCGCTTGTATTTCACAGGGTAAGTGTTCACATAGAATGCTCGCACCCGCACGCAAAATGACCATGCGTTCGCACACATTCCGCAGCTCCCGAATATTACCCGGCCAAGCATACTGCATTAACTGGCGTGTTGCGGCCACCTCAAAGGTTGGTTCTGCCACCCCATAGTGGGTCGCGAAGTGGCTTAAATAATGCGCCAGTAACAACGGAATATCGGCTTTACGTTGCTGTAATGATGGCACGTCCAACGGCACCACATTCAAACGATAATATAAGTCCGCACGAAACGCCCCTTGCTGAACTTTGTCATACAACGATTGGTTACTCGCAGAAATCAATCGGATGTTCGCTTTTTGCAGCGTGGATTGGCCCACCGGGTAATATTCTTGAGACGCCAAAAAACGCAGTAACTTACTTTGCAACACCAACGGAAAGGCTTCAACCTCATCTAAAAAAAGTGTGCCGTGCTCGGCTTGTTGCACAAAACCGCTGCGGTCTTGATCCGCCCCGGTAAAAGCGCCTTTGCGTACCCCGAATAATGCCGCTTCAAACAACGTCTCCACGATAGAGGCACAATTGACCGCCACAAACGCCGCTTGCGCGCGCGGGCTATCACGGTGCAAGGCCGAGGCCAATAACTCTTTGCCGGTACCACTCGGCCCTGAAATCAATACCGTCGCATCCGTTTTCGCAATCAACCGAGCGGCATGCAGCATTTGCTGAAACGCAACCGTTTGACCAATGTGTTGCGTCCATTGTTTATCCATGGTGATGATGCTCCGGAAAGAGTAATCGATAGACAAAAAATACCGCCACCAGCATCACCGAACAACCGAGCCAACGCCGCAGACCGGCGTGTTTAGCTAACGCAAAAAACCGCCCGGCAAAAACCCCGGTGAGCAATAACGCCGGTAACGTCCCCAACCCAAACGCCAGCATATACAAGCCACCAAGCCCAGCACTGCCCATCGAGGTCGCGGTGATTAACATGGAATACACCAGCCCACACGGCAACCACCCCCATATCGCCCCAAACACAAAAGCACGCGGCAGCGAGGTCACCGGCAACAAACGCCGAGCCAACGGCTCTATTTTGGGCCAAAGCTGATGCCCCAAACGTTCGATTTGCACAAATTGAGGAAACCAACCGGCGATGTACAAGCCAATCAAAAACATCATCAAGGCTGCGATTAGCTGCAATCCCAGATGCCCATACTCGGGACTCAGCGTTTGAAAAATCACGTCGCCCAACGAGGCGACTAACGCCCCGGCGAACGTGTAACTGCTGATCCGGCCCAGGTTATAAGCCAATAACAAATAACCGACCTTTGGCCCTGACGACACACCGCCCTGGCCACCATACGTCAGAGAGGCCATGATGCCACCACACATGCCAATACAGTGTAAAGTACTGACCAATCCTAACGAAAAAGCCGCAAATATTGGGTAATCCATAACGCTCCCCAGGCCCAAATCAAGCTCCATCTGGCCACCCCAGATCAGAAAGCCTGCATTATGCCGCACGGCAGCCCCCAGGTACACTGTGTCATTTCACACACCCCAACGTTGACATCCTCGCCCATTCCGTTTAGCGTTTAATCTTGAGTGATCAATGGCATCACCGTGCCGTCAAAAAACAATAACAAAATAAGGACCGCGATCATGACTGACACCCTGGCACCCAGCCGCCCTAAGCGCAAAACAGCCAGCAAAAAGAAAAAAGCCAGCCCTAAAACCCAAATCAAAGCCAAAACCAAAACCAAAACACGCCAAGCCAAGCCGCCCACTGCGGCAAAATTACTGGAGCACTTCCGTAAGAATGGCAACCACGTTCTGAAAAAAATTCGGGCGTTACACGCCGCCCCCAATAGCCGCAAAATCCTGCGCACGTGGGACATCAATGAAACCGCTCGGCTCATCGGTTGCGCCCCGAATACAATCCGCAAACATGAAACCACCGATGGCAGCGGCATACTCGGCAAACCCGAATACGGCACGAATAAGCGGCGGGCGTATTCATTGTCACGCATTAACCAGATTCGAGACATCCTCGACCAACGTTATCTGCGGCCGGCCCACAGCAAACCCAGCATTATTGCTTTTTCCATTTTTAAAGGCGGCGGCGGCAAAACCACCAGCGCCATTCATTTTGCCCAATATGCGGCACTCATGGGCCAACGGGTTTTGTGTGTTGATCTTGACCCACAAGGCACCATGACCTTTTTATTCGGGTATATTCCCGAGGTAGATTTTGGCTCCGAAGCTACCGTGGCTGAGGTGTTGATTGATGACCCCAACCTCATTCATGAACGCATTGTCGAAACCAATTGGCCAAACATTCATTTGATCCCAGGTAACTCCGGCCTAGAAGGCACGGACATGATGTTATTCGACCCCAGTGCCGACAATGGCCGGAATTTGGGCCCCGTTTTACAACGGCTGGATAACGCCTTAAACAAAGTCGCCGACCAATTTGATGTGATCGTGTTAGATTGTGGGCCCAATCTTGGTGTGCTCACCTACAATGCGACGGTGGCCGCCAACATCCTGATCATTCCCATGAAGCCGGATATGAGCGCATTCGGCTCCTGTGTTTCTTACACGGGTAGTTTGGAGGCTTTATTCAAGTCTTATCCCAAAACGTTTGATTATTTCCGCTGTTATATCAACCAACATCCGGGCGGTGAGGATGCGGATCAAGCCGAGCGCATGATTCGTTTAAATTTTAAAGACCATGTATTACACAACGTCATGGTCACCACACAAGAACTGCAACGCTCAACCAATGACTTAGGCACGCTGTACGAAGTGAGTAAACCCAAGCGCAGCTTACAGACCTATCGTCGAGCGATTCAGCATATGAACCAAGTCAATCAAGAAATTTTTGATTTGGTCAAAACCACTTGGGACAATCAAGCGTAAAAGGCAAGCGACGTGAAAAAAACAAAAAAAATGAGCGCATTGGAATTGGCCACGTTAGATCTTGAAGCGTTTCAACAGCAAGAAGAGCCATTACAGGAGCGACCCGACTTAACCGTTAACCCGTCGATTCAGCACCTCAAAGTCCACCCGGATGAGATCATGCCCGCCTGGTTTTTAAACCGACAACCTTGGGATATGGGCAATATCGCCAGCTTGGAAATGAATATGGCGTCTGGCCAAGCGGTGCCGATTTTGCTCCGCCCCACCCTCACCGAAAACGCGCCCACTGCGATCAAATACGACCTGATCTATGGCTTTCGACGTTGGGAAGTGGCTCGCCGATGCGGCATGGAGTTAGACGCCATCGTCGAAGTCTTATCCGATGATGATGCCATTCGCCGGATGTGGAAAGAAAATGAAGACCGTGAAGGCATTTCCGCCTACTCAGAAGCCTTACACTACAAAAAAATCAAAGATGAAAAAAAGCTTTCGATACGCGAGATGGCCAGCTTGTTTGAACTGGCCAAATCTACCATTGAAGACGCGTTAAAGCTGTTACGCGTGCCGGAAGAGTTTTGGGATGCGATTGGTGATCGCAGCGCGGTGGGCAAAAAATTGGGCAGCGAGATTGTGGATTTATGGAAAGAAACACCGGAACATAAAACCGCCCTGCTGACCTTAGCCCCCAAAATTGGGCAAGGTAAAATTGGCAGCCGCACCTTGCGTCAAGCGGTGAATCAACTCATCAAACCCCGCAGCCCCAGCAAACCCCTCATCACCACCCACCGAAGTGAACGTTATGGGCTGGCCTTTAAAACCCATTATGACAAAAGCGGCACCCCCACTTTCAAAATCAGTAAAAAAATTGCCCAGCAATTGGCCATTACGGAGGTTGAAAAAGACTTACTCAAACTACTTGAAAAACACCTACGACAAGCTTCCTAATGTCCCGGATGTGTCGGTGTCCGCCCGGGCGGACACCGGAAAAAACAGCACATTGTGCTATGCTTAACCAGGCTGATAACTGAGCACCTGCTATGACCATCGACTTAAACCCTATCGAAACAGATTTACTCACCGAAGTGCTCAATATTGGGGTTGGCCAAGCTGCGGCCTCGCTCAGCCAATTGGTCAACCAGGAAATCCAGCTCTCGGTGCCCGCCATTGAACTCAAACAATGCCAGGATTTTATCCAAACCCTGGGTGAGAACAGAAAAATCTGCGGCATCTCTCAAACTCTGTCCGGCCCCTTTAAAGCCGAATCGATCCTGTTATTTGCGGAAGAAAACAGCCTCGCTATCGTCAAAGAAATGCTCGGGCATGAAGTCACCGATGAACAACTGACGGACTTACAACAAGAAGCCTTGGTCGAAATCGGCAATATTGTGCTGAACGCTTGCATCGGCGGCATCTCAAAAGCCTTGAATACAGATTTTGCGGTGGCCTTACCCGAGTTTAACACCGGCATGCCGCACGATTTATTACAGCGCTACCGAGGGCATAGCGAAGAAGGCATTGTGCTCTTGATGCAAATCGAATTGAATTTAAAACGCTCGGCCATATGCGGTTATATGGCCTTTATTTTACAACCCATCTCACTCGTTCAACTCAAACAGTGCTTAAACGAGATGTTGAGCAAAATCACCCAGACTGGAAGCACATGAGCATGCCCTTAGATTATGCGCAAATTCTAGATAGCTTAGAAGTCGGCATTCTGGTTCTGGATGCCGATGAACGCATTATCGTCGCCAATCACTGGTTTCAAACCCATTGCCGGGCCTCCGACAAGCTCATAGGTCACACCTTTATCAGCCTCTTCCCGCATTTAAAAGACTCTCGCATCCATCAGGCCATTCAAGCGGCTTTAACCCTGGGTTACCCTTCCACCATTTCCAATGCCCTGAACCCAACGCCCTTTCCGTTATACAATCATCACGGCAAGGTCTTGATGCAACAAGCCGTGAGCATTACGGTGTCTTCCAGCAAACATTGTTTGGTACAGATCAGCAACGTCACCGCCTCGGTCACCCGAGAAAAAACGCTGCAAAAAATGATCAAAAAACGCCGACTGGCGGTGCAGGCTTTAACCGAATCTCGATTTGAAGCTGAGCAACAATCCAAAACCTTGTCCATCATCGCCAGCGAATTAGAAATCAAAAATGTAGAATTACAGCAAGCCAGAGAAGCCGCAGAAGCGGCGTCCAAAGCCAAAAGTGATTTTTTATCCATGATGAGCCACGAAATCCGCACACCGATGAATGGCGTGTTGGGCATGATCGACATCCTCAAAGATAGCCCGCTGACAGACAAACAAGCCGAATATGTGGAGATTATCTTTCAGTCGGGGCAAACCTTGCTGACCATCATCAATGATATTTTAGATTTCTCAAAAATCGAAGCGGGTAAATTAAGCCTCGACCCCCTGCCCTTTGACTTACAAAGATTGGGCCATGACATCAGCACTTTGTTGACCTGCAAAGCACAAGAGAAACACATTGATTACCTGTTTGAATACGACCCAGAGTGCCCCAAACATTTTATCGGGGATGCTGGGCGTATCCGCCAAATTTTGATCAACTTACTCAGCAATGCAATCAAATTCACCCATTTCGGACATGTGACCTTACACATCGCGTGCGCACAAGAAACCGAAGAAAGCGCGGACATCCACATTGCCATCAGCGATACCGGCATCGGCATCTCAAGCGAGGTACAACAAGACCTCTTTCAGTCCTTCACACAAGCCGATAGCTCCACCACACGCAAATATGGCGGCTCGGGTCTCGGCTTGGCCATTAGCAAGCGCTTAACGGCCCTGATGGAGGGTGACATCGAGCTCAGCAGCCAACCGAACCAAGGCTCAACCTTTACCGTTCATTTGCCCTTGCCGAAAACACAGACGCAGCAAGATACCCCCCCCACAAGCCGTCAATTGCCGCGTTTCTCTGCCACTGTGTTACTCGCGGAAGATACCGATTTTAACCAAAAAGTCGCGGCCGCCATTCTGGATAAAATGGGCATTCAGTGTGATATCGTTTCGAATGGGCAAGACATGGTGGATCGCTGGAGCCACCAATTATATGATTTGATTTTATCGGACTGTGAAATGCCCGGCCTGGATGGGTTCGATGCCACCCGCATTATTCGCGCCAGTGAAACCGAATCCCAACACATCCCGATTATCGCGTTAACCGCGAATGTCCTGCATACCGATAAAGAAAAATGCCTGGCAGCCGGGATGGACGACATCATCACCAAACCTTTTTCACAGAAAGACCTGGCTGACACGCTGTTAACATGGCTACCGCACAAGCGCGTGCAGGACGATGCCGAACCCATGCTCGAAGCCCCCACTCAAGCCCACACACAAGCCACGCTAGACCCTAACCGGCTGCAACACATGGTGAGCACCCTGGGCGACCAAAGTCAGACGCTGATCGAGACTTACTTAACCTCTGCAACGGAAATGTTAGCCGAACTGAAGGCTCCGGAAGCCACCACCCCCATCCAACGGTTAGCGCACAGCTTAAAATCCGCCAGCGCACAAATGGGTGCAAGCAAACTCTCTGACTTATGCCAACAAGTTGAATCAGCAGGCCCATCGCCGCAGCATGCGACGGTAAAACCAATCATCGAAAAAATGGCGGATGAATTTATTCAGGTCAAAGCCGCATTATTAGCGCTGAATATAAACCCATTAAATACCGATCAATAGATTGTCAAGCGCGCGCCAATTGCTTATACTCTGGCCATCTTATTTCCCCCATCGACTAGGAGACTATTATGCTGACTTTATCCGTTAATAGCTCCGCGCCTCGTTCGGCCGAATAAATCTCTCTCGTTCGGTCGCCTTGACCGGAGCTCATCACCTTAAAACACACCATCACACGGTTCGTCTTATGACGTTCAGCGTTTGATGCTGCTATTTAATTTGATCTTGGAGATCAGGGCAATGCCCATTAAAAAAATCATTACCAAAGGTAAAGTGCCGGTAAAAATCTATACCGACGACATTGAACAATCGGCCTATGAACAACTCAGCAAAATTGCCGAATTACCCATTATATACCCCCATATTGCCGCTATGCCGGATGTCCATTGTGGCGTTGGGGCCACAGTCGGCTCGGTCATTCCGACCAAACAGGCGATTATTCCGGCGGCGGTTGGGGTCGATATTGGTTGCGGCATGAATGCTGTGCGGCTGTCTTTACGCGCTGAACAACTACCGGACAATTTACACCGCATTCGCGCAGCGATTGAAGCGGTAGTACCGGTGGGTTATAACATGCATAAAAAAGACATGGCCAAACGTTCGACCTTAACGGCGCTGATGGGTGGCTTAGACACGATTTTAAGCCAACACCCAAAGCTAACCACCGGCGACCCTAACCGGCTGCAACACATGGTGAGCACCCTGGGCGACCAAAGTCAGACGCTGATCGAGACTTACTTAACCTCTGCAACGGAAATGTTAGCCGAACTGAAGGCTCCGGAAGCCACCACCCCCATCCAACGGTTAGCGCACAGCTTAAAATCCGCCAGCGCACAAATGGGTGCAAGCAAACTCTCTGACTTATGCCAACAAGTTGAATCAGCAGGCCCATCGCCGCAGCATGCGACGGTAAAACCAATCATCGAAAAAATGGCGGATGAATTTATTCAGGTCAAAGCCGCATTATTAGCGCTGAATATAAACCCATTAAATACCGATCAATAGATTGTCAAGCGCGCGCCAATTGCTTATACTCTGGCCATCTTATTTCCCCCATCGACTAGGAGACTATTATGCTGACTTTATCCGTTAATAGCTCCGCGCCTCGTTCGGCCGAATAAATCTCTCTCGTTCGGTCGCCTTGACCGGAGCTCATCACCTTAAAACACACCATCACACGGTTCGTCTTATGACGTTCAGCGTTTGATGCTGCTATTTAATTTGATCTTGGAGATCAGGGCAATGCCCATTAAAAAAATCATTACCAAAGGTAAAGTGCCGGTAAAAATCTATACCGACGACATTGAACAATCGGCCTATGAACAACTCAGCAAAATTGCCGAATTACCCATTATATACCCCCATATTGCCGCCATGCCGGATGTCCATTGTGGCGTTGGGGCCACAGTCGGCTCGGTCATTCCGACCAAACAGGCGATTATTCCGGCGGCGGTTGGGGTCGACATTGGTTGCGGCATGAATGCTGTGCGGCTGTCTTTACGCGCTGAACAACTGCCGGACAATTTACACCGCATTCGCGCAGCGATTGAAGCGGTAGTACCGGTGGGTTATAACATGCATAAAAAAGACATGGCCAAACGCTCGACCTTAACGGCGCTGATGGGTGGCTTAGACACGATTTTAAGCCAACACCCAAAGCTAACCACCGGCAAACGCACCCCGTATAAAACCTGGGTACGGCAATTGGGCACCTTAGGCGGTGGCAATCACTTTATCGAAATTTGTTTGGATGAGCAGCAAAACGTCTGGATCATGCTGCATTCCGGTAGCCGAGGGATTGGCAACCGCATTGGCCAGTATTTTATTGCCCAAGCCAAGCGAGATATGTATAGCCAACTCGGGCGTTTACCGCATAAAGACTTAGCCTATTTCACCGCGGGCACACAACATTTCGATGAGTATGTACAAGCGGTTCATTGGGCGCAAGACTATGCAATGATCAACCGGCGCGAAATGATGCGCCTGATTTTAACCGTATTAAAACGCCAATTTCCACGTTTTGAAGCCACCAAGGAGGCCATCAATTGTCATCACAATTATGTCTCTGTAGAGGAACATTTCGGGGAACAGCTGTTTATCACGCGCAAAGGCGCGATTCGTGCCAGGCTTGGCGAATTGGGTATCATCCCTGGCAGTATGGGGGCGAAATCTTACATCGTGAAAGGCAAAGGTAACCCGAATTCGTTTTGTTCGTGTTCCCATGGTGCGGGGCGAAAAATGAGCCGAACGGCGGCCAAAAGGCAATTCAACACCATTGACCTAGAACAACAAACCAGCGGGATAGAGTGCCGTAAAGACAAAGCGGTGATTGATGAAATTCCAGCCGCGTACAAAGACATCGACCAAGTCATGCAACACCAAAGTGACCTCGTCGACGTTGTACATACACTCAAACAAGTGATTTGCATTAAAGGGTAGACGATTCTGTCATCAACAACTGGTGATTCTTAGGATCACCAGTATCATTTAACACCACACCCTGACAATTTGGGTGACGCGCCAAAATATAACCCACCATCATTTGCAATAACATTTGATTATCTTCTTCCATCGCCATCATGATTTTTTGCGCCGCCATTTGCGCCCGCTCTACGGGGTCAGGCTCGGCCACAAAAATCGGCCCCATCCGACAGCCTTGATCCATATCAGCATCCATTTTCTGAAAAAATTCTTCCGCTTCCCCGAGTAACTGAGGATCCACTTCCAGCTCCAAAATCTCTATCTCATTACGAATGCTAAACTTCATCAACGATCCTTTTAACGTATATTTTACGCAGACATGAAAGCGCTATTCTCACACACATTGGGGGTATGCGCCCACAGCATAAACCTTAAAAATCCGCCATTTGTGTTAGCCGAATCCTAAGAACAGCCGCAGGCTAAATATTTTTGCGCCCGCCATCGATCTGAAACAAACACGCCTTTCACCACTCACGCCTTATATTTTCTTGATACTCCAGACCATCTTGATCGTTACGCCATACCCCAAAGGCATCATTTGCCTCTTTTTTGTTGGCCGCAATAAAGGCATCTATGGCACTTCGTATCAGCGCTGCACGAGAGATCTTCTGATTTGATTCTGTGGCAATTTTATCTAGCTGAGAAACTTGTATTTCGGTTAATTCGACAGTGATTCGCATGATGCTCGCGCCTATTGAGGTATGACATCATCATGATGCATCATTTGCGTGGTTTGGTGGATAACGTTATCGTCCGTTATGTGTTAAAAATTAACGGCTAAAAATTCAAGCGCGTTTCAAAGAAAAACAAATCGCTGGAGAGGGGTGATGCAAAAAATTGATATTAGATGAGATGCCATCTCGTGCCAAACGCATGGGCTTGCCGCCGAATGAGCTGACTTAACAAGCGCATACGAAAACACAACGCTCAAAAAATCCCCCGTTCGAACGCATCCTGCATCAATACCGTTATCGGCCAGCCAAGCATAGGCTTGGCGATCATTGACATTGTCAGATCCTGGGCTAGAATTTTTAGTATATTATCAAATAGCCATTGGCGGATAAGCTAAATAGCGATGCATCAATCCAGGGTTCAAATCACCCACCCTTAACCTCTGGCATGGACATTCGAATGTTTTTAAGTGCTGGGAAAATGCTCAATCTGTTTCGCCCCGTCCCGGTGAGTATCCGTCGTTAATAATCAAGGATTTTCGGAGGTCAACATGTTCAGTTATTTTTCAAAGAGTGTTGTGCGTTTATTCAACACCATCATTCTGACGTTAGTCACGGTCGGGTTGACGGTGTTTGGTGTCTTGATTGGATACTACAACTACAATCAAACCATTACTGAACTCAATAGCGAATCACAAAATATGGCTGAGCTGGCGGCCATCAGCCTCCAGGGCCCGGTGTGGAATTTTGATGAAGCCGTTTGGAATGGGATTATCGAAGCCGTTTTCTTAGACCCGGACATCAAGGCCGTTCAGGTCTTATATATAGATGGTGAAGTATTGGTCAACGACCGGCGCGGACCAACCAAAACCTTGTCATTCGGCGACATGGCAAGCCACGAAAACTTGATTGTGAAACAAGCCCAGGTCATGCGCAGAGGCAAACAAATTGGCTTGGTGACCGTTGTATCTTCCACCGCCAAAGCCCAACAGTTGATTCAACAAACCTCGATACTGATTGCCATTTTCTCGGCATCGTTGTTGCTGGTGATGATTGTTTCTATCTGGTTTACCGGGCGAAAGGTGATCAAACAGCCCATTCGAGCGTTACAAGCCAGCGCGATTGAGCTGGCCAATGGGAATCTAGAAACCCATATTCATACCGACCGAGATGACGAGCTGGGTGATTTGGCGAAAAGTTTTGACAAAATGCGCAGTTCCATTCGGAAAAAAATCATTGACCTGAATGTGCTCAATCAAACCGGGGAGACGTTAGCCTCTACGCATGCGCAGGTGGAAGCAATGGAAACCTCGTTACGCATTATGCAAGAACACGCCAATGTCGAACGTGGCTCTATTTACTTGTTAAAAGACGGTCGTTTAGAATTATATGCGTGTTATCCAGAAATTGAAACGGCCGATGAAGCCCAATATTTTACGTTAGGTGACGGCATTGCAGGCCGCTGCGCAGAAACGCACAGTATCCAATTTGTTGCCAACACCCAACACGCAGAACACTATGTTCGGGCCGGAGAAGAGCCCGTGGCAGCCTTATTGTGCGTGCCCATGATGGATCGAGATCAAGTGTTTGGGGTGATGAATTTTTCGGGTGCGGCTGACAACGTCACGTTTGAACACAGTGACTATGATTTTGCCCTCACCTTAGCCCGAATGGCGGTGAATACGATCAAAAACATCAACATGTTGGACATTATTCAAGAGCAAAATAGGACGCTGGAACACAAGGTTGAGGCGCGCACCGCCGAACTACATGAAAAATCAAACGACATCAGCAATATGCTACAAAACATGCAACAAGGCATCTTTACCATCACCCAGGATTTGACCGTGCACGGGGAATATTCTGCTTTTCTGGAAGAAATTTTTGAGCGCAAGACGTTGGGCGCCATAAATGCGACCAATTTACTGTTTGACAACAGTGATCTGGGTGGCGATATGTTGCACCAAAACCAAGCCGCATTAGAAGCGATTATTGGTGAAGACATGATGAGTTTTGAATTCAATGCTCATATCCTGGCGCGGGAATACGGCATTACCATGCACGATGGGAAACACAAGGTACTGGAGCTGGATTGGAACCCAATAGCCAGTGAAGAAGTGGAGGATCAGATCGAAAAACTCATGGTCACGGTACGCGATGTCACGGAGCTGAGAGGCTTGCAAGCCGAAGCGGAGAAACAAAAGAGTGAATTGGATGTCATCGGGCAGATCCTTGCGGTTTCACAGAAGAAGTTCCAGGCATTTGTGCAGTCGGCCAACGAATTTCTGGTGGAAAACCGTGACTTGATCGAAGCCAGCGAGAAAAAAGACCTGGATGTGATCGCAACCCTATTCCGAAATATGCATACCATCAAGGGCAATGCCAGAACGTACGGTTTCACTCATTTAACCGATATTGTACATTTAGCAGAAACAACTTATGACGTTTTACGCAAAGATGAAGATTCTATTTTTGAAAAAGAAGCGTTATATGACGAACTTGAACAGGTTGAAACAAAAATTGGTTACTACCAGGGAATCTTTGATGACAAATTAGCGGGGTTTGCCGGCGGCGGGGATGGCACCTTTATCGAAAAAGGCTTGTTAGACGAAATCGACCATGCCGTGGACGATGTGCTGCATGGCCAAGAGCAGGAAATATCCGAAATTAAACACATTGTGTCTCACATCAAACATGTTTTAAGTGCGATTGGCACGGAGTCACTCGCGAATACGTTGGAAAGCATCTTGTCCTGTGTGCCGAAGATGGCCCATGATTTAGGCAAAGTGACACCCGAGGTGGTGTTAAAAGACAACGGCATTCGCTTTTCTGAAGGTGTCGTGCCGATTTTGAAAGATGTGTTTATGCACGTCTTTCGCAACGCCATGGACCATGGTTTGGAGCCCGCAGAAGAACGTGTGGCCGCCGGAAAATCGGAACAAGGCACCATTACCTTGGATGTGCAGCAAGAGGATGACGCATTGGTGTTCCACTTTTACGATGATGGCCGTGGATTGGCATTGCCCTACATTCAGCAGAAAGCTCTGTCAAATGGTTTGCTGAATGCCAACGATCCGATCTGTGACGAGGATTTAGCGCAGTTAATTTTCCACTCGGGTTTGTCAACGGCCACATCGGTGACAATGGTATCCGGGCGTGGTGTCGGCATGGATGCGGTGAAACAATTCTTACGCAAGCAAGGTGGGGATATCGCGATTCGCTTTACGGGAGAGCGTAATGCGCAAGGGTATCGCGCGTTTGAACAAATCGTCACGTTACCGATTGATGTTTCAATGCAAATAGAGGCCACGCGGCGTAATGTGCAGCGGTATGCCAAAGGATGAGGGGCATGATAGTTAAATATATTATTCTAATTTACATATCTTTATTTTTAAATGGTTTTTTATGGGCTGAAGAAACACAGTTTCCACTGCGCGAAAAATATAAAGACGTTCCAACCATTTCACACGAAGCCCTGTATCAAAAATTGGGTGAGGTGTTGGTTATTGATGTCCGCTCAGCTTATGAATATGAAACCTTACGCATCAATGGTGCGATTAATGTCTCTGTGTCGAATAAAGGCTTTATCTTCGAATTACAAAAGATCCGAGAAAAAGAGGCTCGGCCTATTGTGTTTTATTGTAATGGGATCACCTGTTCTAAATCTTACAAAGCGGTGGTTAAAGCCAAAAAACACAACATTGAGAACATTTCCGCGTTTGACCTCGGCATTATTGGTTGGACAAAAGCCCATCCCGATGCCGCAACCTTGTTAGAGGAAACGCCGGTTATCTTAAGTAAACTGATCAGCAAAGCCACCTTTTTGTCGCATATGCTCTCACCAGATGAATTTGTTAACAAAATTGATGACAATGCGATGGTTTTAGACATTAGAGAACCCATTCAACGAGACATTGTGATTTTAGATCATATTGTCAGAGTCACGCCATCAGACAGAATAGGCCGGGTGTTACAACGGGCCAAAACACGCAAAAAGACACTCCTGATTTTTGATGCCGTTGGGAAACAAGTGCGCTGGTTGCAATATCGGCTAGAAAAAGAACAGGTGAAAAATTATTACTTTATGAAAGGCGGCGTTAAAGGTTTTATAAACAAAGGGACTTAACTAGATGCTCTCCCTAAGGCCTTGATTGATAACACGCATGAGATTCACCGATAATTGCGGCTGAAAAATAGGCTACCCTTGACTCTATGCAGTTTCTTTAGTTTCATAGCCCTTTCCTCCCACCCCAGTTGCATGGAATATAACAATGAAAAAACTTTTTAAATACCTATTCATCACCTTATTTGCACTCATTGTGCTGGTGATTGGCGCTGTATTTCTGATTGACCCGAACGATTTTAAAGAACAAATTACGACCCAAGTCAAGGAAACATTGGGCCGCGATTTTGCCATTAATGGTGACATCAGCCGCACCTTATGGCCACACATTGGCTTATCCATTGAAGGGGTTGTGCTCGGCAATGCCGAGACGTTTGAGGGCAACTTTGCTGAAGTGCAAAAACTCTCAGTGGGTGTCGCCTTGTTACCGCTACTGAGCAAAGAGATTCAAGTGAAAACCGCGACCTTATCCGGCGTTTCTCTTAATTTAGCCAGAAACAAACAAGGTATCAGCAACTGGGACGACTTAACCCAAGCCCAATCGGGCGATGCAGAAACACCACCTGAAGCGGACACAACCCCCGCCGATAGCAGCCCACCGCCGAGTTTTTCACTCGATGGGTTAACCCTCGAAAATGTGAATGTGCTATACGATGACCGCCAAGCACAACAAAAAGTCGCGGTTAAAAACCTCGGTGCCAACATCGGCGCGGTTAACTTTGGCCAACCGTTTGAATTATCACTCAGCTTCGATGTTGAAAATGCCAATCCGCAAGTCAACGCCAACATCGCCCTGTCCGGCACCATCACCGCCGACCCAAACAGCAAACAATACAAAATAGATGGCTTCAATTTGCAGGTTAACGCCTCCGGTGCCGCCGTGGGCAAAACCCTGGTGACCAGCCTCAACAGCAACATCTCGGCTGACATGGACAAACAAACCATCCACTTAGCCCAAACCAAACTGACCGTTGATAGCACCGGTTTGGTCGGAGACAAACTGCTTTCCAGCACACTCGCCAGCGATATCGCGGTGAATTTAGCCGAACAAAGCGCGGATTTGACACAGCTCAAACTCGGCGTTGGCCCGCTCACGTTAGCTGGCAACGTCAGCGTCAAACAATTTTCTGACCCGGTGATTAAAGCGACCTTAAAAACCAACACATTTGACCTCAAAAAAACCCTGGCCGCACTTGGGCAAGCCCCGATCAAAACCCAACTAGACTCAGCCCTGACCCAGATTGCAGCAGAGCTGGATTTAACCGCGAGCACCAATTCCGCCAGCTTGAATCAACTCAACATCACCTTAGATGACACGCAGATAACCGGCAAAGCCAGCCTGAAGAACTTTGCCTCGCCCGCCATCACATTCACCATTGATGTGACCGACATTAACGTTGATCATTACCTCCCCCCCGCATCAACCGAAGCAGCCCCCGCGACCACGGCCGAAACCACCCAACCCAAAGGCGCACCGGCTGATTTACCGTTAGCCGCATTAAAAGCGCTGAACATCAATGGCAAGCTGGCCATCAGCAAAGTCATTGTGAGCAAATTAACCCTCTCTGGCGTGGCCTTATCGGTGAACGCAAAACACGGCTTGATTAAAATTTCGCAACAGATTAAAAGCTTATATGAAGGCAGCCAAAGCAGCAGCGCCACCATTGACGTGCGCAAGAAAGTCGCCACGTATAAGGTCAAGAAAAACCTGGTGGGTGTGGAAATCGGCCCCTTGTTAACCGATTTAGGTAGCCCGGATATTATCGAAGGCACCAGCAACATCAAAGTCGACCTCACAACCCGTGGGAATAACCCAGACAGCATCACTAAGCATTTAAATGGAACCGTTGGTTTCGCCTTTACCGATGGTGCGCTCAAATGGTTAGACATGATCGGCTCTTTGGGCTTGAATAAACAACTGTCCTCGTTAGCCCTGAAAAAAGCGGGTTTCGACCCTTCCAGCGCCAATGGTAAAACCGACTTCACCGAGTTTAAAGGCAACGGCCAGCTTAAAAACGGCATTATGACCTTAAACGACCTACAGTTGGTTTCACCCAAGCTCAGCGCCAAAGGCCAAGGCACCATCGACCTACCCCAACAAACGCTAGACTATAAACTGGCGTTACAGCAGGTTAAAGTGCGTAAAGATGCACAAGGCAAGAAAACCTTTTTACCCAAAGGCCGCGCCATCAACCTGACGTTAACCGGGCCGTTATCGTCCCCCAATAAGAGCGTGGATGTACTTGCCATGCTGCAAGACAAAGAAAAAGATAAGGTGATCAAAAAGTTGGATAAGAAGCTAAAAGAAGCCGGTATCCCCGAAAGCATCAGCAAGGATTTGAAAAAATTCTTACCTTTCTAACGCCCCTCAAGCGCGCACACACAGCTTGTGTGCGCTTTGGCCTATGTCTGCTCGTTTGGCTCCTGCCGACGCCGATTTTTGCGGCCGACGTTCTCAATGTTTCGGTTACCTACCAAGCGGGCCAGTTTCATATGGCCATGGTGGTTGTGTTAAACACAACACCAGAGCGTGCCTTTCGCGTGATGACGCACTATACCGCACTCGGGAAGATCAACAGCGCCGTTCAACAAAGCCAGTTACTGAAAACATTTTCCCCCCTCAAACACCGCGTGAAAACGGTCACCTCAGTCTGCGTCTTATGGGTGTGTCAAACCATCACCCAAATACAAGACATGCTGAAAAACCCACGCACCTTACACCTACAAGCCACCCTCACAGAAAATAATCCAGATTTTATCTCCGGTTACGCCAGCTGGCATTTCTCAGCCCACCCCAAAGGCACCAAAATGACGTTTGACAGCATGATAGAACCCGCCTTTTGGATTCCCCCGTTAATTGGGCCGTGGGCCGTCTCCAACATGTTAACCTCACAAGCCGACATCACCTCCGTTGGCCTGGAAAGAGAAGCGAGCAAGCTACCATGACCGATTTCGCCCAACACGTGTTACGCTGGTTTCAGCAACATGGCCGCCAAGACTTACCTTGGCAGCACAATACAACGCCATACCGTGTTTGGGTCTCTGAAGTGATGTTGCAACAAACGCAAGTCAGCACCGTGATTCCCTATTATGCAAAATTTATGGCCCAACTCCCGGATATCAACGCCTTGGCCAACGCCCCACAAGACCAAGTGCTGCATTTATGGACGGGATTGGGCTATTACGCCCGCGCCAGAAACCTGCATAAAGCCGCCAAACACATCATGGAGCAACACCAAGGCCAATTTCCCACAACATTTGATGAGGTCATCGCCTTACCGGGGATCGGCCGCTCCACCGCAGGCGCGATTTTAGCCTTAGCCTACCAACAACATCACGCCATTTTGGATGGTAACGTCAAACGCGTTTTAGCGCGTTATCATGCCGTCCCTGGCTGGCCAGGCCAAACCAAAGTCGCACAAACCTTGTGGGACTACAGTGAACGCCACACCCCGGCACACCAGGTGGCCGCATACACCCAAGCAATGATGGATTTAGGCGCCACCCTGTGCACCCGCAGCACCCCCCAATGTGAACGCTGCCCGTTACAACAAACTTGCCGCGCCCATCAACACCATCAAACCGACCAGTTCCCCGAGAAAAAACCCAAAACCACCAAACCACATAAAACCACCCAGTTTTTAATTTTACTGAATAACCACCATGCCCCCCTGCTCATACAGCGCCCCAATCAAGGCATCTGGGGCGGCCTCTGGAGCTTTCCTGAGTGCCCCACACAAGCAAACCCGGTCGAATGGTGCCAGTCCGAGCTCAAGGTCAACGCACAACACCTCAAAGCCCTAACCCCGTTTGAACATATCTTCACGCACTATCAACTGACCATCCAACCGACACTCTTACACTGTCAT